>Ga0207695_10004732_pt1 | contig 18427 bp, 15 predicted proteins | sample KBSC54metaG_FD_184354 | JGI IMG/M metagenome (GOLD analysis project Ga0207695, IMG submission 184354) | Corn rhizosphere microbial communities from Kellogg Biological Station, Michigan, USA - KBS C5-4 metaG (SPAdes) (version 2) | ecosystem: Host-associated > Plants > Roots > Rhizosphere > Soil... | reverse complement strand
ACACCTGCAAAGCCATGGAAGGTCTTGTCGAAGAAGGTGCGGAGATGATCGACGAAGACGCCGAGGACACGGTCCGCGACGCAGGCTTGATCGGAGCGGCGCGTCGAGTGGAACACTACGAGATGGCCGGATACGGGACCGCGCAGGCCCTGGCCCAGGCTCTCGGTCACGCCGACGTGGCGGAACTCCTCGGCGAGACGCTCGAGGAGGAGAGGGAAACCGAGGAAAAGCTCACGGATCTCGCCGAATCAGCGATCCTTCCCGATGCTCCCGCTGGAACCAATTGAAGCGCTCCAGAGGTATGAAAAAATTCTATAAACTAACGGTCGCCGCCACCGCCCTTTCGGCGATCCTGGCAATCTGCGCGCAGGCCCAGACTCCTGAAGTGCCCGCCAAACCAGGCTCGCCTGGAGAAAAGCCAAGCCCCGAAGCGCCGGGTGTGCCAGCCAAACCGTCTCGCGACGCCGATGAGCAGCCCGCAACGCCTGCGGTGCCTGGTTCTCCAGCCAAGGCTGGTTCCCCCGGAGAGAAGCCAGGCAACGACGCACCCGACGCGCCGCCGGCAAGGCCTCCGCGTCATCCCGACGATCAACCTTCCACACCGATTGTCCCCACCGCCCCGGCGAAGCCCGGATCCCCGGGTGAAAAGCCTGGCGCCTCTGACGAGAAGCCCGGTGTCCCCAACGTTCCAGACGCGCCGCCGCAGGCGCCTGACGCCCACGGCAAGTAACAAAGCTCAAAGATTTCGTGGGGGTCGGCGTCTGCTAACCAGCGCCGACTTTATTCTTGATAAGCTGTGGCAAAACCAGACGCGAACATGTCGATACGCACTCGTTCTACTCTCCTCTTTTGTGCGCTGTCGGCCTTGGCCGCAGGTGGCTGCGCCACTAAGATAGCCGCGTCATTTAGTAACGGAAGACCGGTTTTTGAACCCGAGAAGTATTTTGCGCATGCAACTCGTTCCTGGGGAATTCTCGAAACCGGTTCCGGCAAACCGGCCGAGATCCTTCACACTAAAACCTCGGGGCACGTGATTAGAGACGGTCTCGCTTTCGAGCAAGACCTTGATTTCGAGCACAGTAAAAGGAGCCACCGTTCATGGCGCCTTTGGCGCATTGATGCTCACCATTATTCCGCGACTGGAACGGGCATTGTCGGCACGGCGCGGGGAGAGGCCTATGGCAATGTATTTCACCTGGATTTCACTCTCGATGCCTTTCCGGGAAATCCGCTTGGCCATCTCCATATGTCGCAATGGATGTATCTTCAGTCGGACGGCGTCACGATGGTCAACAGCGATACGCTAACCAAAGCGGGAATTGTCGTCGCCCGCATTACCGAGCAATTTAAGCGCGCCGACCGATGAAGGAAAAAACGTCGTCTATTCTGCTCTTGTGGGCAGCGACACGGCACATTTGCGGGGAGCGCGGCGCGATATGTTTGCCCAAAGAATCGTTCTCGACGATTGCTCTGTTCGGGCCATGCAGTGACGAATAGGCTGGGTATGTGAAAAAGCCCAGCTCGCAAAAGATGCCGAGAGCCAAACTCGCGAAAGATGCGAAGCGAAAAGCGGCGAAGCAGGCCAGTCTCGCGGCCACTGATTCCCAGCCCGCGGATGGCGTGAGCGCGAACTTCTGTCCGGTGGTTGGAGTGGGAGCTTCTGCGGGCGGGCTGGAAGCGTTCACGCAATTGCTCCAGCACCTTCCGAAGAAAACGGGGCTGGCATTTGCGCTGGTGCAGCATCTCGATCCCGAAAAGGCGAGCCATCTCAGCGAAATCCTTTCACGCGCCACGGACCTTTCGGTGGCTGAAGTGAAGGATGGCATTCATCTCGAGCCGGATCACGTTTACGTCATCCCGCCCAATGCGAGCATGAGCGTCTCCGACGGCACCCTAGCGCTCGCGGCACGCAAGGAAGGCCGCGCCCGGCATTTTCCGATTGATCACTTTTTTTCCTCGCTTGCGGCGCATCGCGGAAACAAGGCCATCGGCATCGTGCTCTCGGGGAACGCCTCCGACGGGACGCTCGGCCTCAAAGCGATCAAGGCGGCGGGCGGCATCACCTTTGCCCAGGATGAAGGAAGCGCCAAATTCCCGGGAATGCCCCGGAGCGCGACCGCCGCGGGGTTTGTGGATTTCGTACTGTCGCCGGAGAAAATCGCCGAGGAATTGGGCCGTCTCGGCTCGGCTCCTTATGTCACTTCCGCGAAGGATCGGGCGGCTGAGCCGCAGCCGGCGGACGCCTTGCGGCGAGTTTTCAAAGAGTTGCGCACGGCGTCGGGTGTGGATTTTTCCAGCTACCGCCAAACGACCATTCAGCGGCGCATTCAGCGGCGCCTTGTGGTGCGGAGGGCGGAGTCGCTCGAAGCCTATCTGAAAGTGCTGGAGAAGCACCCCGAAGAGATGCAGGCGCTCTTTCGCGACATTCTCATCCACGTCACCAATTTCTTCCGGGAGCCGGAAACCTTTGCCGCGCTGGCGGCGCAAGTTTATCCGGAGATTTTGAAAAACCACGAACCCGGCACCCCTATTCGCGTTTGGGTGCCGGGCTGCTCGACCGGCGAGGAGGCTTATTCGCTGGCCATCAGTCTGGCGGAATTTCTCGGCGAAAAGGCGGATGGCATCCAGGTGCAGGTCTTCGGCACGGATGTCAGCGACGAGGTGGTCGAGGCGGCGCGGCGCGGCGTTTTCGACACCAGCGTCGAAGCCGATGTGTCGCCTGACCGGTTACGCCGCTTTTTCACGAAGGTGGAGCGGGGTTACCAGATCAATAAGAGCATCCGTGATCTGTGCGTCTTTGCGCGACAGAACGTGGTGAAGGATCCGCCCTTTTCCAAGCTTGATCTAGTGAGTTGCCGCAACGTGCTGATCTACTTTGAGGCGGCCTTGCAAAAGCGACTTATCCCCGTCTTCCATTACGCGCTGAAATCGCGCGGACACTTGTTGCTCGGCAGCGCCGAGACGGTCGGCTCCTTCGGTGACCTCTTCAGCACCGTGGATGCAAAGCATAAGATTTTTCTCCGGCTTCCGGCGGGAGAAACAACACCGCTGCATCTCCAGCTAAATACCGATTTTCCCGCGATTCAGCGCGGCATCGAAGGCTCCGAGGAGAAGATCCCGGCGCACGCCTGGAGCCGCCTCGATGTGCTGAAAGAGGCCGATCGCCTGGTCACGGCGAAATATTGTCCGCCGGGACTCGTCCTCAATGACGACCTGGAAATCATTCAGTTTCGCGGGGAAGTCGCGCCCTATCTCAATCCGGGCTCCGGCGAAGCAAGCCTGAATCTCTTCAAGATGACGCGACCCGCCTTTGCCGCCGAGTTGCGGAGCGCCATTGCCGCTGCGCGCAAAGGGAGCATGAAAGGGCGAAAATACAGCCTGCTTCTGGACCTTCGGGGTGAGCTGCGAGAGGTCGTGCTCGAAGTCATGCGCATCGATCCGCCCGCGGCAAAGGAGCGTGCCTTCGTGGTGAATTTCGAGGAGTCGCCCGGCGGCCCGCCCGCCTCGGAGAAAAAAGAGCGAGCGAATGCGAACGGCGATCCGTTGGAGGACGAGTTGGCCACGGCGCAGGCACACCTCCAATCTTTGTTCGAGGAGCACGAGGCGACGAATGAAGAGTTACGTTCGGCGAATGAGGAAATCCAGTCGAGCAACGAGGAACTGCAGAGCACCAATGAGGAACTGGAGACGGCCAAAGAGGAGCTGCAAAGCACTAATGAAGAGTTGACCACGCTCAATGAAGAGTTGCGCCACCACAATCGCGACTTAGCCGCCGTGAATGACGACCTCACCAATCTGCTGCGCAGCATGAGCCTGCCCGTAGTGATGCTGGGCCGCGATCTACGCATTCGCCGCTTCACGCCCGGCGCGGAGAAATTTTTCAAGCTCATTCCCACCGACGTCGGCCGATTGATCACCGACATCAACGCCGACATCGGGGCCCTCGATCTCGAAGCACTCGTGCGCGGTGCCATTGACGACCTCTGTGTCAAGGAACACGAACTGCAGGACGGCTCCGGACGCTGGCGCAGACTCCAGGTGCGTCCGTTTGAAACGGCGGACAATCGGATTGCCGGCGCCGTGTTGATTCTCTTCGACATCGACGTGACGCGCGAAAACGAACGGCTGAAACTCGCCGCTAACTACGCGGACGCCATCATCGACACCGTGCACGAACCTTTGCTCGTGCTCGACGGCGAATTCCGGGTCAAGCGTGCGACCGAGGCTTTCTTGAAGGGTTTCCGGGTCAAAGCAGAAGCCACAGAAGGCCGGATCTTATACGAGCTGGGCAACGGCCAGTGGAATATCCCGGCCCTGCGCAAGCTGCTCGACAAGGTGCTGCCCAAGAATGCACGGGTGAAAAACTTCAAAGTCGAACATACTTTCCCGGCCATCGGAAGAAAGACGATGCTGCTCAATGCCAGCCGCGTGACCGGCGTTGGCGAGGAGGAATCGCTGATCGTTCTTTCGGTTGCCGAAACGGCGGCATGAGGAAGCCGCCTGCATCCACGAGCCGCGGCGAGTCGCAGGCACGGCGCCTCGCCCGCAGCGAGGAAAAGAATCTCGAACTCGCACGCACGCTGCAAATCGTCGAAGACGCACGAACGGACCTGGCGGACCAATACGATTACGCGCCTTTCGGCGCAGTCACGCTGGATGCAAAGGGCTGCGTTCGACAAATCAATATCACCGCGGCGCGGATGCTGGGCTGGAAGCGCTCGCGGCTACTCGCCATGCCCTTCTTCACCCATATCGAGAAGCCGTCCCTGCCAACCTTTTTCCGGCACCTGCGCGAATGCCAGATCCGGCCCGGAGAGGTCGTCGGACAAGTAACGCTCCACCCTCGTTCCGGACCGCCCATACCCGTGGAGTTGCGCAGCGTGCCGGTGCTGGATGAACGCGGGATGACCGTCTATCGCACAGCCGTTGTGGAAATCACTGAACGGCTCCGCGCCGACCGGGCGCTGCGTGAGAGCGAAGAGCGCTACCGCGAGTTGGTCGAGCTGTCGCCCGATGGGATTTTCATCGTGCAGCAAGACGTCCTGGTTTTTGGCAATACCGCGGCCCAGCGGCTTTGCAGCCTGGCGAATCCAAAGGATCTCGTCGGACGCGAGCTCCTCGAATGGGTGCACCCGTCCTTTCATCTTGCGCTAAAGGAAGTGTTTTCCGCCGCCGCCCACGAACCGCTGCCGTTGGAGGTACGATGGACGCGGCGCGACGCGGCCGCCACCGAAGTGGAGATACTCGCGCGCCCGTTTCGCCATCAGGGCGAACCTGCAGCGCTGGTTGTGGTGCGTGACATCTCGCAGCGGCGAAACGCCGAACGGCAAGTGCTGGCGATCAGCGAACGGGAGCGGACGAGCTTTGGTCAGGACGTGCATGACAGCCTTTGCCAAAGCTTGATGGGCGCGGCTTTTTTGGCCGCTGTCCTCAGTGGCCGGCTGCATAAGATTAACCCGAAATTCGCCGCCGAGGCGGACGAAATCGGTCGTATCGTCGGCGAATGCTGCGATGAAGCACGGACGCTGGCGCGGGGGCTCTGTCCGGTGAACATGGAGGGATCCGGCTTGGTCGCCGCACTGCACGGGTTGACCGCCGATGCGACCGGACGCTTGCGCACCCATTGCACGCTGGAGTGCGACGACTCCCTCACTCTGGACGATGCTGCCGTCGCCACGAATGTTTTCCGCATCGCGCAGGAAGCCGTAGTCAATGCCGTCAAGCATGGTCAGGCGAAGCACATTGCCATTCGCTTCACTGCGGAAGAGGGCCGAATGACCCTGTGGGTGCACGACGACGGCAAAGGTATTTCCGCCAGGCCGAGACGATCCGGAATGGGCCTGCAAACGATGCAATATCGGGCCACAGTGATTGGCGGCTCACTGGACGTGCGGCGCGATTCTCCGCGCGGCACCACGGTTACCTGCACTTTTCCCATCACTCGCGCCACTCCATGAAAACCAAGCCATTGCCTAAAACGCAGATCTTCCTTGTGGAAGATCATCAGATCGTCCGGCAGGGCATCGCGCGGATGATCAATGCGGAAGCTGATATGGAAGTGTGCGGCGAAGCCAGCGATGCCCGAGAAGCGTTGCGCCTCCTCGCGGCTCGCCGGCCGGACCTCGTGATTGCCGACATTTCCATGAGCGGGATGAACGGCATTGAATTCCTCAAGCATCTCAAAATGCTCTATCCCGACCTTCCTACGGTCGTGCTTTCGATGCACGACGAGGCCATTTACGCGGAGCGTGCACTGCGGGCTGGGGCGCTCGCGTTTGTGATGAAAAGGGAGAGCGCCCCGAAAGTCATGGCAGCCATTCGCAAAGCGCGTGGCGGCAATTACTACGTGAGCGAAAAAATAGGCGCCGGCATCTTTCAAAAACTCCTCAATTCCAAGCGCCCCCCTGAATCGTCCTTCGCTGAGCTCAGCGACCGAGAGTTGGAAGTCTTTGAGTTGCTCGGGCGCGGGCTCGGCAGCCGGCAAATCGCCGGAGAGTTGCATTTGAGTGTGAAGACCATTGATACCCATCGCACCCACATCAAAGAAAAGCTTGGCGTGCGTAGTGCGACAGAAATGATCCAGCGCGCTGTGCAATGGGTTGAGCGCGAGAGCTCCGGGAATTGAAATCCGAAGGAAAGGACCGGCGTCTACTGCATCAGAATTGTTCCGATGGCACGAACAGAAATGGCTCGATTGTGCGCTTTCGCCATTGGGGTCAGACTCTGGAGATATGTCGAACGAACTTCTCCGCCGACTCCCTTCCGTGCCGCCTCTCGTTCATATCGTCCTGACGCAGGCAGTTCGCCGCCGGTCGGAATCCGAGATTACAGACGCCATTTTCGATGAACAGATCCGCCGCCTCATCCGCGAGGAACTGGTGCCAAAAGGGTTCGCCTTGTCCGTGCAAAAATTGCCACGGGGGCGGACCTGCTTGACCATCACAGAAACGTCTACGGGGCTCGTCTGCGACCTGAAAAACTTCGATGCGCATGGAGTCCTTGAGCCGGATTCCGCTGATCCTGTGGAGGCGTCGCCTGCGTGACGCGCTCGACAGCCATGGAGTCGACGCTCATCCGACCATCGTGCGATGAACCGAAGCAGCCTCGGGAAGGTTTATCCGCCGACCGCGAGGAAGCCGCGATCCTGCGGCGGATGCTCGAAGAACAATCCGTCGCTCTTCGTGAAGCCATTCATCGCGCTGACGAAAGTTTTGCCGTACTTGCCCACGAACTGCGCAATCCTCTTGCCGCGATCGCCAGCGCGGCGGCCCTGCTGGCCGACGAGGATGCAGGGGAGCGCGCGACCGCGGCTGCTATCATTACCCGGCAAACCGGCCATTTGACGAGATTGATCGAAGAAATCCTCGATGTGTCTCGCTTCAAAAAGGGGAAAGTCTGCCTCCGCAAAGAGTTACTCGACCTCGCCGCCGTGCTGGATGGCGCCGTCGAGTCGAGCCGACCAGTGATCGATCAGCACGGGCACGAGTTCGTGGCCGATTATCCGCGGCAGAGCCTTTTCCTCGAAGCAGACGCCGGGCGGCTTCGACAGATGATCGTGAATCTTCTCGCCAATGCCGCGCAAAACACGCCGCCGGGCGGCCATGTTAGTTTGTGTGCCAGCCGTGAGGGCAACGAAATTGTCCTCAGGGTAAAGGACGACGGCGTGGGTATTTCACCCGTGCATCTCGTCGGCGTTTTCAAGATCTTCACGCAGGGAGAGCGGGCGCTCGCCCGCACCCACGGCGGCCTTGGGCTTGGGTTAGCCATCGTCCGGGCTGTTACCGAGTTACACGGCGGCGCAGTCTCAGCCGCGAGCGATGGGTTGGGGCGGGGCAGCGAATTCACGGTGCGGCTGCCGGCGGCAGAGGCTCCGGTACTGGCTCTTGCTCCGCTTTCGCATCCGGCAATACCTTCGGCCATGGATCTGAGCGAAACGCGCATCCTCGTGGTGGATGACCATCGGGATTGCGCCCTTGCCCTCGCGCGGCTGCTCCAGCGGCGCGGCTATCAGACAGACGTCGCGCAAGACGGATTCTCTGCCATTAACACCGCCAGCGCTTTCCATCCCGATGTCGTCTTACTCGATGGCGATTTGCCTGGATTGAATGGCCGCGAAGTCGCACGTCGCCTCCGGCAAGATCCGGCTCATCGCCATTGTCTCCTGATCACGATTAGCGGCTATGAAGAAAAGCTTGAGCCTTCTGATGAAGCGGGCTCCGATCATTACCTGCCCAAACCTGTGGACGTTGAAAAACTCCTCCATTTCATTACCGACTATCTTGGGAAGTCGGCTCGCGAAATACCTGCAGGGAAAGTGCAATTTAACGATGGTGTACGCGTGAGCGCCTGCTAAGCTCGGGGGGGTCGCAGCAGGTGCACGCGGCATTTTCCTTCGGCGGAGCCCTCGGAATCCACTTCGCGGAAGCGCACTTGCCCAATCAAATGAGCCCGACCGAACTACTAAATAGACCGGGAGCCTGTGATCTCGAATCGGTCATCGCCACAGATGAACTCGAAGCGCGGAAACGGCGTACGCCGGATATAGCCTCCGAAACGGAGGCGCATCTTTGGCTCATGCGTGGCCTGTCCGTTGCGCCTGCAGAATTCTTTTCCAAGGTCGTAAACGCCGCAAAGAAGTTATCGAACGCGGGCTCGACCGGCATCAGCCTTCTCAATGCCGCTCAGGATAGTTTCATTTGGCCCGCTGTGGCCGGACCTTTGGGTCCGTATGTGGGAGGCGGTACGCCGAGAGATTTCGGCCCGTGCGGAACGGTCTTGGATCGAGATGCAGCCGTCTTATTTGTTCACCCCGAACGGCATTTCGCCTATCTCACAGCCATTGCGCCTCCGCTGGAAGAAGTATTGTTAGTTCCGTTTCACATGTGGGGAAAGCCCGTCGGAACTCTGTGGGCCGTCATTCACGAGAAAGGCCGCAAGTTCGATGGGGAGGATAGACGGCTCCTGGAAGGGCTCTGCAGTTTTGCGGAGTCTGCCTATCGAGCCTTCTCTGAGACCGGAGTGCTGCAGCCCCTCCTGGATGCAAAACCAACCGCCGCGCCTTTACCGCAAACCGTTTTTTGATTCGAGCGCGGCTTCCAGAAATCACTCTGGAATATGGGCCGATCTTTTCTTTTTAGTCGGAAAGCGGAACAGGACGGAACGACGAACTCAGACGCGGGCGCGAAGATGCTTGTGCAGCTCCTCGAGGTTTACGGGTTTGACCATGTATTCGTCGAAGCCCGCCGCCTTCGCCTTGACGCGATCTTCATCGCTGCCGTAACCGCTCATGGCGATAATAAAGACGCCACGGAGTGAGGACAGCCCCTTCATATGCCGTGCTACTTCGAAGCCGTCCATGCCAGGCAGGCCGATGTCGAGGAGGACAATTTCAGGAAGGAACTCGGCGGCGGCGGCGAGCGCGTCGGGACCGGTGAAAGCAGTTCGCGTGACGTGGCCGCGTCGGGCTTGCAGCCGGGCAAGGCTGTGGGCGGAGTCCGTATTGTCATCCACGATGAGGATACGGCGAGGCTCCTCCAGTGATGCGCTCGTAACCGGCGCCGGCATCGACGGAGCGCTGATCATAACCGGCAGCCGTACGATGAATTCCGCGCCGTGTCCGAGCCCTTCGCTACGCGCTTCGACGCTGCCGCCGTGAAGGTGCACAAGTCGCTGCACAAGCGTGAGGCCGATACCAAGTCCACCGTGCGCCCGATCAAGCGTGCGGCTCGCTTGCACGAAAAGTTCGAAGACACGCGGGAGAAGTTCCGGGGCGATGCCTACGCCATCGTCGTGTACGCTGATCGCGGCTTCGCGCGACGATGTGCGTTTCGCACTCACCGTGATTTTGGAGCGATCACCGCTATACTTCGAAGCATTACTAAGGAGATTACCAAAGACCTGTTCAAGGCGCGTGGCATCGGCCGTTAGAAATACGGGCTCGGTCGGCAACTCGAGGACGAGTTGTTGTTGCCGCGCGATGCAGGCACTTCGCGTAAGATTGGTTGCAGCGGTGAGGATTGCGGCCAGTGCAACGGGCTCTTTGTGCAGCGAGATCTTTCCCTCGGTGATACGCGAGACGTCGAGCAAATCGTCAATCATCCGACTCATGTTTTCGATTTGCCGGGTGAGGATTCGCCGCGACTCCGTGCGCTCCTCGGCGCTAGCCTCTGGCATTTCCAAAAGCTCAGCAGCGTTGCGCAGCGGCGCAAGCGGGTTCCGTAACTCGTGCGCGAGCATCGCGAGAAATTCGTTCTTACTCCGGTCGGCCTCCGCAAGACGCGCGTTGCTCCACGCGAGTTCCTGCCGCTGGCGCGCGAGTTGGAAGAAGGTCGCGGCTTTATTGAGCAGATTGTGGGGATCGATAGGCTTCGTCAGGAAATCGACCGCACCCGTTTCGTACCCCCGGATACGGTGTTGAGAATCGACCGCGCCTGCAGTCAGGAAGATAATCGGCACCTCTCGCGTGCGCTCGGTGCTGCGCATCGTTTCCGCCAATTCAAAGCCGCTCATTTCCGGCATCTGCACGTCGATAAACGCCAGCGCAAATTCATGCACGAGAAGCAATTCGAGAGCATCGGGACCGGAGCGCGCGGTGAGTAGTTCCAGGCCCTCCCGCTGGAGAAGTCCGGAAAGTGCGAGGAGATTTGACTCCAGATCATCGACGAGCAGAAACTTAATGGGCGGGGGTGTGGTCATTCAGATGGCTACGCGACTATTTCGTTTTTCAAGATGGCGGCGATCCCTTCCAGCGATAGCGCCCGTGCGCTCGGACAGGCAACCAGCGCGGCGCGAGGCATGGCATCGTTTTTCGCCGTCTCTGGCGCTTGTACGATAGCGGCACCACCGCCCCTACAGATGGCACGCAGGCCGTTCGCGCCATCGCTACTCGCGCCAGTGAGGACGATGCCGGTAAGATTCGGCCCGTAGACGTCGGCGGCAGATTCAAAGAGCACGTCGATGGCCGGACGCGAGTAGTGCACTGGCTCCTCGCTGGAAAGTGAGAGAGTGAAATCCGGCTCGACAAGCAAGTGATAATCCGCCGGCGCGAAGTAAACCGTGCCCGCTTGGATCTGCTCCTTGTCCTCAGCCTCCTTCACCGCGATCCGGCACCGTGCAATGAAAAGCTCTGCAAGCGTGTTCTTTGTGTCCGTCGGCACATGTACGACCACGAGCACTGAACGGGCATATGCGGCGGGCAGAGCGGGCAGCACAATCGAAAGCGCCTCGATTGCGCCAATCGATGCCCCGATAGCAATAGCAGAAGGAGAATCGTTCATACGCGTTGGTAGATGCGCTCCTCGCGAAGGAAGTCTGTGAACGAATTGGCGTGAGCCGAAAAGCGCAGGCTCTCCTTCGCGCCGATTCCGCAAAAGCCGCGTCGTACGAGGGAGTCCTTGAATAAGCCGACCGCGCGGTCCTGCAATTCGCGATTAAAATAGATCAGAACGTTGCGGCAAGAGATGAGCTGTGTCTCGGCGAAAACAGCGTCGGAAACGAGACTGTGATCGGAGAAGACAGTGTTCCGTCGCAGGCTCTGGTCGAATTTCGCGCGACCGTATGCGGCGGTATAGTAATCGGAGAGTGAAGTCTTACCGCCTGCGCGGCGATGATTCTCGCTGAACAGCGCGAGGCGATCGACCTCATACACGCCCGCCTCAGCCTTTTGTAGCGCCTCGGTGTTGATGTCCGTTGCGTAAAAGACGGTGCGGCCTTCCAAACCCTCCTCGCGAAAAAGAATCGCCATTGAATATAGCTCTTCGCCCGCGCTGCATCCGGCGACCCAGACCTTTAGCGACGGATAAGTTTTCAAGTGCGGAAGAACGTCTGTTCGCAATGCGAGAAAGTAAGACGGGTCTCGAAACAGATCGCTAACTTGGACAGTAAGGTAGGGCAGGAGTCGAGGAATGAGCGCGGAATCGTGTAGTACGCGGTGTTGCAACTCGGAAAAGCTGCTGCAACCGAAACGCTCTTTCGCATGCGTCAGGCGGCGCTTGAGCGAAGCAATTGAGTAGCCGCGAAAATCGTAGCGAGACTTTTCATGGATTGCCTCGAGCAACAATCGTAGCTCGAACGTTTCGGTTTCGGCGGCGGTTTGTTTCATCGCGGCATCCAAACACGGATGAGAGAAAGGAGCTTTTCCACGTCGAGCGGCTTGGCGAGATAGTCGTTTGCACCGGCTGCAAGACATTGTTCATGGTCGGTCTTCATCGCTTTTGCGGTGAGCGCAATGATCGGAAGTTTTTTCCACTCGGCCCGTTGGCGGATTGTGCGTATCGCGGTGAGGCCGTCCATCTCAGGCATCATCACGTCCATTAAGATAAGGTCCACTGGCGGCTCGTTGCGCTCCAACGCGATGATCGCCTCGCGGCCATTGCGTGCAAGTTGCAGTTTTACGCCACGGCCTTCGAGCAGGCTGGTCAACGCAAAAATATTTCGCACATCGTCCTCGGCAATGAGAATGCGGCGGCCCTCCAGAGCGGCGTCACGGTTCGGCGATTTTTCCAGCATTCGCCGCTGCTCGGGCGGCAGGTCGGCGACAACTTGATGCAAGAATAGAGTGACCTCGTCGAGCAAGCGTTCCGGCGACTTTGCGCCTTTTATGATGATGGAAGCTGAATAGCGCCGCAGCCGCTGTTCTTCATCCGCCGTGAGCTCACGACCAGTGTAAACGATCACTGGCGGAAAGGCATAGGAGTGCTCCGCGCTGAGTGTTTCGAGGAGCGCAAAACCAGATGCATCCGGCAGGCTGAGATCGAGCACCATGCAGTCGAAAGTGGACTCCTTCAGTTTTTCCAAACACTCCGCAGCCGTGCCGGCGGTTACAGTTTCCACTTCGCGCGAGCCGAGGAGCTGCCGCATTGCGTCTGCTTGAACGGGATCGTCTTCGACCACGAGCACACGCCGCATTTTTTGTGTCAAACGCGTTTCGAGCTTTCGGAAAGCCTCGACGAGTTGCTCTCGCTTTACCGGCTTGAGCATGTAACCGACCGCACCAAGTGAGAGGGCGGTCTGTGTGTAATCGCTGCCGGACACGACGTGCACTGGAATATGGCGTGTACGCGCGTCACCCTTCAGCCGATCAAGAACGAAGAGGCCGGAGTTGTCCGGCAGGCCGACATCGAGCACGACGGCACTAGGCAAATGCTTCTGCGCGAGCGCGAGCGCCTCTTCAGCGGTGGTGGCGATGAGGCACTGGAATTGCATCTCGTGCGCGAGGTCCGCGAGGATGCGCGCGAACTTCACATCATCCTCGGCCGCGAGAATCACGCGGCTGGTCGCGCTGAGCTTCTCGCGATCGTCGGTGATATCCGACTTTGGCGCTTCTACCGTTTGCGGCGCACCGGAGGCGGACGTTTCGGTAGGCACTGGCGAAACCGCCGACGGAGCGGCAACGCTGGACCCTGTGTGAACTTCAGGGACAAGAACGGTAAACGTACTGCCGCGTCCAGGTTCGCTAAGAAGTTGCAGTTCGCCGCCAAGCAGCCGCGTCAGTTCGCGCGAAATCGACAGGCCCAGGCCGGTGCCGCCGTATTTGCGATTCGTCGTGCCGTCGGCCTGCTGAAATGGCTCAAAGATCAACCGCTGATGTTCCGGCGCAATTCCGATGCCCGTATCGCTCACCGCGAAAGCGAGCGGTTCGCCCATGGCGCGGCTCACCCGCAAGGTCACGCTGCCACGCTCGGTAAATTTGAGCGCATTTGAGAGCAGGTTCTTCAACACCTGCACCAGCCGTTGCGCATCTGTGACCACAGATTCTGGGACATCGGGCCCGACTTCCATCTTCAATTCCAGGGCTTTCTGCGCCGCGACCGGCTCAAAGGTGCCACGCAAATCCGCAAGCAGTCCCTTGAGAGACACCGGCAGAGCTCTGATCTCCATATGCCCGGCCTCGATCTTTGAAAGGTCCAGAACGTCGTTGATCAGCGCGAGCAGATCGTTGCCCGCGGACTCGATGGTCTGCGCATATTTCACCTGCTCCTCATTGAGATTGCCGCTGCGATTCTCGCTCAGCAGTTTCGCCAAAATGAGTGACGAATTCAGCGGCGTGCGCAACTCATGCGACATATTCGCAAGAAAGTCGGTCTTGTACCGGCTGGCCTGTTCGACCACGCGCGCTTGGCTTTCGAGTGTTCGCTTCGCTCGCGTCAACTCGTCTCGTTGCTGCTCCAAAAAGTCCGCCTGATCCTTGAGCTGCACGTTTGTCTGCGCCATCTCGACCTGCTGCAATTCCATGCGCGATTGCGATTCCTCCAAGGCGCGTCCCTGTTCCTCCAGTTCTTCATTTGACACGCGCAGTTCCTCGCTCTGCGCCTGCAATTCTTCCGCCTGCTGTTGCGTCTCAGCAAGCAACGTTTGAAGGTTCTCGCGATAAAGTGCCGACTTCACCGCCACCGCAATCGGCGAGGTAATTTCCGCAAGCAAATCGAGAACGACAGGCCTGAGAGGATGCAGAAAGCCGAGCTCTAGCACGGCGTTTACCGTACCGTCTGTCGTGGCCGGCACGACGAGAAGCTGGCGCGGTTGGCTTCGGCCAAGCCCGGAGCCAATGGTGAGGTAACCATCGGGCACGTTATCGATTCGAATAACCTTGTGTTCTACTGCCGCCTGACCAAGCAAGCCATCCCCAGGTTCGAAACGCTCTGCGATCGCGCTGTCGTGCGGCACACCGACCGTGGCGATGCGGCGAAAGTGCGCTTCCTGCCGGACAAAAAACGCTCCCGCGTGCGCATCCACATATTGCGTCAAAAAACGGAGCACGCTGTCGCCGAGTTGCGCGAAGGGCTGATCGCCGAACGTCGCCGTCGCGAGGCCGAGCTTCCCATTCTGCAACCACTCCTGCCGTTGCCGTGCCGTTGTGGCGCGCTGAGAAAGCAATGCCACCAACCCCGTGAGTACGATGCCGATCAAGCTGGTAAAAAGGCCATTCATGACCGCCGCGTGGTACGCGTTTTCCATCCCTGCGAGGCGCTCCTCACGCAGTCGTGTTTCCACCTGAATCATGGTTGCGAGTTTCGCGCGGATAATATCCATGTAGCCCCTTCCGCGATCCGTCACCACCACGGTCTTTGCCGCTTCAAAGCTTTGATTCCGGCGTAAGGCAATGGTCTCGTCCAACTCCGCAATCTTCGCCGCGATACTCGCTTTAAGTTCCGGAAACTGCGCCTGCTGGTCCGGATTATCTCGCGTGAGATTGGTTGCGTTCGCGATTTCAGGGTCGATGCTGGCCTTCGCGGCGTTGAAAGGCTCGAGATATTTTTCGTCGCCCGTGATAACGTACCCGCGTTGCCCCGTTTCCGCATCTTTCATCAGGCTTAGGATTTCGTTAAGTGAGGCTATTACCTCGTGCGTGTGTGACGCGAGCCGAGCGCTGTCTCGGAGAATGCCTGCGTTTCGGAATGCTACGAATCCGCCCGCCAGAAAGAAGATCAACCCGAGAGTGGCGCCGAGCGCAACAGGCAGGCGGCGAACGCCTAAGCGTCCAAGGTCGGAGGAAAGAGGCGAAGGAGTGATCGGCGGGCGGCCCATGGTGGGGGGATTATGGTCTCAGGTTTCGGGATTGCAACCCGTCGAGGCTGCCTTGCGACTCCTCAAATCTCAGTCAGTTGCAGAGCAGCAGTCTTACCCTACTCCGACATTCGCCCGCGGATGTCGTGCGCGAACAGGCAACCAGGGCCAGACCTCGTCGCGAAGGTTAGACATGACTAACTCACAACTTGAAAACACTTGGGGTGCCGTGAAAGGGAAGCTGAAGCAGCGTTACGGCCAACTGACAGACGACGACCTGACGTTTGCAGAGGGAAAAGGGGAGGAGTTACTGAGCCGATTGCAAGGGAAGCTCGGCATTTCGCGCGAAGAATTGGACTCGACTCTCGATGATCTGGCTCCCGTGGTCTCGGGAAAGCTCGAGGAGATAAAAGCAAAGGCCGCTGGGATTTCCGATCAGATTCGTACTACCACGGGGCACGTGGTTGATGATTTGAAGCAACGGGCGGTGGCCATGGGTGAGGGTGCCAGAGCGCAAGGGGCGGCGGTATGCGATGAGACCCGGCAACGCGCCCGTGGCCTCTGGAACGGTGGCGAAGAATACGTCCGGAAAAATCCTTTGGAATCCGTCCTCATCGCGGTGGGGGCCGGATTTGTCGCCGGAATCACACTCTTCCGGCGCTAAATCGGCCATCGCACCAGCCTATCTCATGCGGACGCATGTCGTCTCCGCAGGTGCGTTGGGCTCATTGAAGAGGCGTAACTCTACGCGGTAGTGTTTTCAGAAAACAGTTCAAAGTTCACCCCATCTTTGTAACAGTGGCACCGAGGGGATTGGGACGGCGTTGCCAGGCTTTGGGTGTGTTCATTCGTTGCAGAAGAGGGATTACTATTATTGCCTTTCAATATATTAACGCCCCATAACCGGAGTCAGTAAAGTGCCTGAGCGTTAGCCTAGGGCACCTTCGGCCCAGAATCGAGGTTTGTTCGCAATCGAATATTACAAATATGATGTTCGTCTCAGGCGGGCTGTCGATCTTAAGTTGCTCTGTCGGCTTGTTGCAGAGGATGAAAAACAAGTGTCGCTTGCGCATCCGCGGAATCGAGATGCAACGAAATATCCGTGCACCATTTAGAATGTGAATACCGATTCGTTGATCAGAAAAATGATAGGCTCCCTGATCATGCGTTATTGGCGCCAGTCGGTGGGCGGATACCCGCCGCGTATTTTTCTTTCTGCGCTGGCTTTTCGCTCCCTCGCGAACGAGCGGGCTGAGTTGGACTTTTTCGGCATTCCACTCGTGATCGATCAAAAACTAAAGGGTATTTCGGGGTATTGTGTGACGGAGTCGACCAGCGAGCCCGAATTCGTAGCCCGATAACAAATTGGGGGGTGCGTCTGAAACTTCATACGCGGCGTCGACGAACGAATGCCAAATGTACGTGAGATACCTGAGGAAGAGTCATTTTGGGAGCGATGGGTTTACACATCGCTGAAGAAATCCGATTGGACATACGTTGATTTCTACGGCGGAAGCTTGACTGACGATTACTGGGACTGGGCTGAAGCAGCGTTGCAAGTTGTAAAAGCACTTTTACGGTGAGAGCAAAAACCGTAGGAGCGCGCGGGTGACCAGTGGCGTCCGGGCACTTTCGACCATGGCCGTCGGGGAGATCGCTCCTGCTTGGCAGTGTGGCAGTACCGGCCCTGGCATCCTCAGCCGAGAGCATTAATTGCGCGCATACCGATAGACAAGTGATAACGGTTCGAAGACGGCGTGTCGCGCAAATGGCGAGAGCACCGCGTCCCGACGCTAGCCGTTTTTTCGAAAGCCGCCGATGCCCTGTGGTCCTTCGACCCGGCGGGTATTCGGCCCGCCCGAAAAGGCTAAGGGCCAAGGAGGTGCCGCTGGAGTGTGGATGGGCCACTTTCTTCGTCAGTTTCGCTGGCGAGAAGGCGATCTCCGCCATTGACAAACCGCACTTCCAAACTGCGCAAAATTGGTCTTTCCTTCTGGAGATGCATTCACGCTTGATTCACCGTCGCTTCAAGCCGCGCCCCTGCGGTTTCCATGGAGATCCGAAGCGCGAATGCCGATGCAGCCTTGTGCAGGTCCAGCGTTACCGCGATCGCATCTCCGGCCCATTGCTTGACCGTATCGATATCCACCTGGAAGTCCCAGCGGTTGAATTCCGGGAGATCGCCAGCAAGGAGCAGGCAGAGTCGTCCTCTGCCGTGCGCGAGCGGATCGAAGACGTGCGCAAACGCCAGTCCGAACGCTTCGCTCGCTCCGGTAAAATCCGTTGCAACGCGCGGATGAATTCGAAAATGATCCGCGCCTATTGCCAGCTGGACGATGCGGGCGAAGGCATGCTGCGGATGGCGATGCAGGAACTTAACTTAAGTGCTCGCGCCTACGATCGTATTCTCAAGGTCTCGCGTACGATTGCAGATCTGGCAGGAGCGGAACAGATCGTCGCGGAGCATGTGGGTGAGGCGATTCAGTATCGGACGCTGGATCGGAATTTGTGGGGGTAGACCCCATTCCGGGAAAATGGCCGAGTGACGGTGACGCGGGCTGCCGGGACGATGGCCTTCCCGGCGGAGTTGCTGCGCTCAACCTATGTCCGTAGGGGTTGAGATGACGGTGACCCGAACACAAAATGACGACGGCTCTTGTGAGACGCTTCGTTCGGGACGAAGAGGCCGAAGGTTCGAATCCCGCTGGCCCGACCATCTTAAGACTCTGGGAATGAAGGGCGTACAAAAGCCGCTTTTCGGGCGGTAACCCCTTTCAGCCAAAGTGGCTCGAATCGAATTCAAAAAAATTCGAAAAACCTGATTGACGGTCGAAGTGAGACTGCTAAGGTTGCTCTCCCGCAAGAAAGCGGGCATCGCTGATCAAAAGGCGGTGGCAAGTTTCAAATCTCCTCCGGGGACTTC
>Ga0207695_10004727_pt1 | contig 18448 bp, 22 predicted proteins | sample KBSC54metaG_FD_184354 | JGI IMG/M metagenome (GOLD analysis project Ga0207695, IMG submission 184354) | Corn rhizosphere microbial communities from Kellogg Biological Station, Michigan, USA - KBS C5-4 metaG (SPAdes) (version 2) | ecosystem: Host-associated > Plants > Roots > Rhizosphere > Soil... | reverse complement strand
GCCGACCGTGCCGACCAGCAGCGAGACGGCGAGGAAGACCACCGAGAACCCTGCGACGAAGAGGCCGACGCCGGCCAGCATCCTGCCCCGGGTCTTCTCCCGGCCGCTGGTCACCCCGCTCACGTAACCCAGATAGCCCGGAACCAGGGGCAGCACGCAAGGCGAGAGGAACGACAGCAGGCCGGCCGCGATGGCGATCGGCACCGCGAACCAGAGCCCGCCGTTCAGCACGACGGCGCCGGGGTTCACGGGGTGCTCACGAGGACGTTCACTGCTCGGCGAGGGTCGCGTCGAGGACGGTGCGCACCAGCGACGGACTCGTGATGAGCCCGGAGAAGCGCGCGGCCACCCGGCCGTGGGCATCGATGATCAGCGTCGTCGGCACGGCGGTCGGCGACATCTTGCCCGCGAACGCCAGCTTCACGGCTCCGCTGTCGGCATCGAGGATCGAGGGGTAGGTCACGCCATGCGCCTTCTCGAAGCTGAGTGCCGTGGGGGCGGTGTCTTCGACGTTGACCCCGACGACCTCGACTCCCTTGGCCGCGTAGCCGGTGTTGAGCTTCTCGAGGGTCGACGCTTCGGCACGGCAGGGCGGGCAGGAGGCGTACCAGAAGTTGAGCACCACGACCTTGCCCGCGAAGTCGGAGCTCGAGATCTTCGTGCCGCGATCGGTCGTGCCCGACCAGGTCACCGCTGCGCCACGATCGGCGGGCGCGATGGTCCTGGTCGCTCCGTCGGGCGAGACGTAGTTGCTGTTGGCGTCGCTCGAGTTGTAGTCGGTGGCCAGCGAGTCGGCGGTGCAGCCGGTCAGCGCGAGCGAGACGGCGACCGCGATCAGCGCGACGGGCGTGAGGCGGTTCACACGGCTCCCAGATCGATGGACTCTGCCAGCAATGCTGCCGCAGGTTCCTGATAGTCGACCTCGGCGAACGCGCCGGTGCCCTCGCGGCCGGCCCGGGCATCCCAGGCGATCGTGGTGATGCTCGAGAGGCTGCAGCGGCGGTGCCGGGGATCGGTGGCCAGCGGCTTGCCCTGAACGGTCCTGGCGACCATCCAGATCGGCAGCTGGTGGCTCACGAGCACGACTTCGCCGCGATCGACCGAGGCGTGCGCATCGGCGACCGCGGCCATCATCCGGGCGGCGATCGAGACGAAGGGCTCGCCCCACGACGGCTTCCACGGATTGATCAGTCGCCGCGCCAGCAACGGGTTCTTGCGCAGCGCTCGGCGGATGTTGACACCCTCGAACGCGTTGCTCGGCTCGATCAGCCGGTCGTCGATGTGGAGCGGCAGGTGGAACTCGGTAGTCCACGGCTCGGCGCTCTCGCGCGTGCGGGTCAGCGGGCTCGCGGTCACCCGGGCGATGGACCGCCCCGCCAGCGATTCCGCGGCCAGCTGAGCCATGCGCCGACCCAGATCGCTGAGGTGGAAGCCCGGGAGCCGCCCGTAGAGCACGCCGGTGGGATTGAACACCTCGCCGTGGCGCACGAGGTGGATGAGATCGGCGGGCACCCACCGATTCTACGGTCGCGCGACCGGGCCCCTCCTGAGCGGGGAGGTGCTGGCCGGTAGGCTCGAAGACCGTGACCGCCCGTACCCTCGTCAAGAATCTCGCCGCCGCTCCCGACGGACCCGTGTCGGTGTCCGGCTGGGTCGAGACGGTGCGCGATCAGAAGAAGGTGCAGTTCGTCGTGCTCCGCGATGAATCCGGCGCCGTGCAACTCGTGCACCCGCGCACCGACGTCGAGGAGGGTTCGGAGCCGGATGCCGTCGCCGCGACCATCTCGACGCTGACCACCGGCACCTTCCTCACCGCGACCGGCGACTTGAAGCACGACGAGCGCGTCAAACTCGGAGGCCTCGAGGTCAAGATCGACGGCCTCGACGTCGCGGCTCTCGCCCTCGACATGCCGATCGCCGAAGACAGCAGCGTCGACAAGCGCCTCGACTACCGATGGATCGACCTTCGCCGCCCCGAGATGAACCTGCTGTTCCGCGTGCAGACCACCTTCCTGCACGCGCTGCGCACCTGGTGGATCGAGCACGACTTCGTCGAGATCCAGACGCCCAAACTCATGGACTCCCCCTCCGAGTCGCGCGCCGAGCTGTTCCAGGTCCCCTACTTCGAGACCACCGCCTACCTGGCGCAAAGCCCGCAGCACTTCAAGCAGATGGGCCAGGCCGCCGGCTTCGGCGGCGTGTTCGAGGTCGGGCCGGCGTTCCGCGCCGATCCGTCGTTCACGTCGCGGCACGCCACCGAGTTCATCTCGGTCGACACCGAGCTGAGCTGGATCGACTCGCACGAAGACGTCATGGCCGTCCACGAGCAACTGCTCGTGGCGGGCTTCACCGCCATCAAGGCGAAGCACGCGGCCGAGATCGAGGCGCTGTTCGGGCTCGAGGTGACGGTGCCGAGCGTGCCGTTCCCGCGCATCCCGCTCGCCGAGGCCAAAGAGATCGTGGCGAAACGCGGCTACGTGGTGCCGCGCGCCGACGCCGATATGGACCCGGAGGGCGAGCGCCGGATCTCCGAGTACGTGAAGGAGCAGTTCGGTCACGAGTTCGTGTTCCTGACCGACTACGCCTCGAGCATCCGCCCCTACTACCACCGCAGGCACGCCGACGACCCGGCGCTGACCAACAGCTACGACCTGATCTTCAATGGCGTCGAGATCTCGACGGGCGCCCAGCGCGAGCACCGCATCGACGTGCTGATCGAGCAGGCGAAAGACAAGGGGCTCAACCCCGACGAGATCGGGACCTACCTCGACTTCTTCCGTTATGGCGTGCCGCCGCATGGCGGATTCGGCATGGGCCTGTCGCGCGTGATCATGCTGCTGCTGCATCAGCCGTCGATCCGCGAGGTGACCTATCTGTTCCGGGGGCCGAACAGATTGGCCCCGTAACTCGCACGCGCGCGACCGTGCCGGTCGCGGGCCCGAACCGGCTCGCGCCGTAGTTCGCAGCGCTCAGGTCAGGTCTTCGACGGTCGCGGCGCCCGCGCCTTTCATGACCGACTCCACAGCGCTCTTGGCGGACGCCTTGGCGACGTAGTTCTCGCTCACGGCGAGCGTCTGTCCGTTGGCCGCGACGATGCGCCAGAAGTACGGCTGGGTCGAGCTCTTGCCCTTGACGATCTGGAACTTCATGGCGAGTCCTTTCAGAAGCAGGGATCAGAATGCTCCCTGCCGCCAGCCTAGGCGCGAGCCATCGGTCCGGCTACGTCGATCGCCTGCGAGAACTGCTCCAGCGCGATATCCAGTCGCAGATCGAGTCCCGCCTCGACCACCTCGCCGTCCGGCAGGATGCGCGCCGACGCTCGCGAGACCGAGACCGGGTCGACCAGCACCGCGTCGAGTGCGAGTACGGTCGGCACCAGCGCGGCGAGGCCACGGATGCCGCCGGTCTGACCGGGCGACGCACTCATCAGCAGCACCGGCTTGCCGTACAGGCCGGTCGAGCCGGCCAGCCAGTCCAGCGCGTTCTTCGTCACCCCGGATGCCGCGTGCACGTACTCGGGCGAGGAGATGATGCCACCCCGGGCCGACTCCGCGAGCAGCCGGAACTCGCGCACCACCGAGGGCAGTCGGTCTGGCGTATCGAGGTCGGGATCCAGCAGCGGCAGGTCGCGCACCAGTTCGGCGCCCACCATGCTCAGGTGCGGCGCTCGGCGCTCGATGGCGGTCAGCAGCGCGCGATGCAGCGAATCCCGACGCAGACTGCCGCAGATCGCGAGGATCGTCGTCCGCTCCATGCGCCGATCCTAGGAGCGAGGGGGTCCGCTGTCGACGGACGCGGCCAGTGCCGAGCGCAGCCGACCGGCATCCACTCTCCAGATGGTGTGCACCCGATCGTCGATCAGCAGCACGGGGATCTCGTCGACGTATGCGTCGAACAACTCCGGCTCGTCGAGGATCGAGCGCTCGACCAGGTCGACCCCTGGGAACTCGGAGAGCACCTGGTCGACGACCAGGCGGGCGTCCTCGCACAGGTGGCATTCGGGTTTGCCGATGAAAGTGAGACGGGTCACCGTCCGAGGCTACGCGCCGGCCGCCGATACCATGAAGCGATGTCCGAGTCGCCGAGCACCGCGCCCTTGCCGACTCCGAGCGACCGCCCGATCCTGGCCTTCTTCGACGTGGACAACACGCTGATGCGCGGCACCAGCCTGTTCCAGCTCGGCCGCGAGGCGTGGGCCAAGCGCGTGATCCGGTTCCGCGACGTGGCCCTATTCGCCTGGCACCAGCGCCGCTTCATCCAGGTCGGTGAGAACGACGAGCACCTGGCGACCGCGCGTGAGCGGGCACTCGGTCTGGTCGGAGGGCACACGCAGGCCGAGATCCTGCAACTCGCCGAATCGATCTGGGAGCACCGGATCAAACCGCGCCTCTATCCCGAGACGGTCGATCTCACCCAGGAGCACGTCGCCAAGGGGCACGAGGTCTGGCTGGTCTCGGCGACGCCGTGGGAGATCGGCGACCTGATCGCCCGCCGTCTCGGGCTGACCGGTGCGCTCGGTACCCGCATCGAGGTCACCGACGGTGTCTACACAGGCGAACTCATCGGCCACGTGCTGCACAACGAGCTGAAGGCGACCGCGGTCCGCGAACTGGCCGAATCCACCGGCGCCGACCTGGCGGACAGCTGGGCGTACTCGGACAGCCGCAATGACATCCCGCTGCTCGAGCTGGTGGGACACCCGGTGGTGGTGAACCCGGATGTCATCCTCGCGCGTCACGCGCAACAGCGCGGCTGGCCCGTGCTCCGGCTGCGGCCGACCAGCATCCGGGAGGCGCAGCGCCGGGTGCGGCGTGAGGCCCGCGCGGTGAAGAAGGGCGTGAAGAAGCGGCGCCCGGACCCCAAGCCGGGCCTCTGAGTGATCGTCCGTTAACAAGAAGAGCGCGTCGGGCCGGAGCCTGACGCGCGACGCCCCTCGGGGCCTACTTCTTGTTGCGACGCTGGTGACGCGTCTTGCGGAGCAGCTTGCGGTGCTTCTTCTTCGCCATGCGCTTGCGGCGCTTCTTGATGACGGAACCCATGTTCACCTCATTCGTGTCGGACGTGGACAACCGCTGGTCCACAGACACGAACCACGGAAATCTAACCTGCCGAGTGTACCTGAGGCTCAGCCGACCTGGGAATCGGGCAGCGCGATGGCAGCCTCGACCGCCGACTCGGGGATGCGGAATGACCGGCCGAACCGGATCGCGGGCAGGTCACCGGAGTGCACCATCCGGTACACCGTCATGTTCGAGACGCGCATCATCTCGGCCACCTCGGCGACCGTGAGAAAACGCACGTCAGACAGTTCGTTCGCCATTCACGCCCCTGATCCGCAAGCACATCCGCCCGACCCCGCACTGCTTGCTGTCAGCAGTGTGACTCCTGTGACAGGAGTTCTGTCGCAACACTAGGGGTCACGCCGTCGCGGTGTAAAGCACCCGAGCGCGTCACACCCGTTCGGGTGAAGCTCGGCACCGGGTGCGCGGGTGCGGCGGAGCCGCCTATTCGTTGAACGGCAGTTGCTGCACCCGCGCCACGACGCGTTTCTGGGCCCCCTGCAACTTCTCCTGCGCGGCCTCGAAGGCGATCCGAGCGTTGTGCGCGGTCTCGGCCGCGCGACGCCCGACCCGGTCGCCCACTTCGGCGCCGGCGCCCCACGCGACGTACACCGCGGATGCGTCATCGGCCGCAGCACCGGAGCCCGCCGCTCCGCCGCCCACGAAGGGCACGAGCCAGCTCTGCAGCTCGCGAAGGGGGCCCGCATCGAGTCGGTAGTAGCGGTGCTGCCCTTCCTCGCGCACGCTCACCAGCCCGTGGTCGCGCAGCACCTTGAGGTGCTTCGACACCGTGGGCTGGCTGATCCCCAACTCGGTGACGAGCTCGCTCACCGCCACCTCGCCCGGCGTCGTGCGCGACCCGGAGTGACGCAGAAGGTGAGTGAGCAGCTCGCGACGCGTGCCGTCGGCGAGCACGTCGAAGATGTCGGCCATCGTGCCAGAGTAGCCAGGCAAGCCTGCGGTGACCAGGGCGAGCAGCGACGGAGGGCTGCTAGCCGTTGCTCGGGCTGGGAGTCGGGCCGGTCTGCTGGGGGCCGCCGGGCTGGCCACCTGGCTGGCCGCCGTTCTGGTCGCCGCTCTGATCACCGGGTCGGAAGCCGTGCCGTTCGCCGGGCTGTCCGCCGTTCCGTCCGCCGTTCTGACCGAAACCGGGCTGTCCGCCGAAGGGGCCGGAGCGGCCGTTCTGGAAGGGCTGGATCATCCCGACCCGCGTCGGGTGGTGGTCGCCGATGGCGAAGCCGGTCGCCACCCCGCCGCCGAAGAAGACCAGCGCGACGAGCACGCCGCCGATGATGGCGAACGGCAGCACGGGCATGGTCACGGTGCGGCGGGCGGCGGGCTGCGGGGCAGCCGTCGCGGCGGGGACCGCAGCGGTGGCCGCTGCGTCCGATGGGTCGGGTGTGGGTGTGGTCTGGTCGGCCATGGAACAACTCCTCATCGAGCGGGGAGGGTTCCCCGGTGTCACCCAAGATGACGGATGCCGCCAAGCGCCATCGATGGATTCCCTGAGAAAACCCCCAGAGGGCCGGCCTACTCCCCGCGCGCCATCTCCGCCGCGCGTGCCAGCGCCGCGGTCGTCGCCCGATCGAAGAGGGCCGTGAGATCGGCCGCTTCGAGCACGCCGATCGCGCGCTCGGTCGTGCCCTTGGGGCTGGTGACGCGCCGGCGCAACTCGGCCGGGCCGGCTCCCGACACCTCGCGTTCCCGGGCCAGCAGCTCCGACGCGCCGCGGAAGGTCTGCTCCACCATGGGGCGCGCCTGCTCCTCGCTGAATCCCAGCCCGAGCGCCGTCTCGGTCAGCCGCTCGATCAGGAAGAAGACGTAGGCCGGCCCGGATCCCGAGATGGTGCTCAGCGCGTCGATCTGCGACTCCGGCAGTTCGATGACGGCCCCGACGGTCTCGAAGAGGGTGCGCACCAGAGCGGCATCCTCGGCTGAGGCGCGCGCGCCCGCCGCAAGCCCCGTGACGCCCAGCCCGACCACCGATGGCGTGTTGGGCATCGAGCGGAACACCGGATTCGGCACCAGCGCCTCCATCGTCTCGATGGTGACGCCGGCGGCCAGGCTGACCACGATCGCGTCCGGTTCGAGCAGGTCCCGGACGCCGCCGAGCAGCTCGGGCACCATCGCGGGCTTCACGCCCAGAAGCACGAGCCGGGCGCCGCGCAGAGCCCGCGCCGTGGCATCCGGGTCGAATTCCAGCGACAGAGACTCGACCCCGTGGTGACCCGCGGTGGACTCCCGCAGCCCGGTGGCCTTGGCCTCGGTGCGGTTGGTGACGATGATGCCGTCGGCGTGCACCTCGGGCGACAGCAGCCCCGAGAGGATCGCGCCGCCCATCGAGCCGGCTCCGAGGATGGCGATCTGGGGCAACGAGACGGTCATGATCGAAAGTGTAGGTTGGCCGGGTGAGCACGAGCGGCGGAAACCGGGCGATCGTGGCGGCGATGCTGGCGAATCTCGGGATCGCGGTCACCAAGCTGATCGCCGCCCTGTTCTCCGGATCCGGCGCCATGCTTGCTGAGGCCGTGCACTCGTTCGCGGACACGATCAACCAGGTGCTGCTGCTGATCGGCGGGCGGCGGTCGCGCAAAGAAGCCGACGAGGAGCACCCGTTCGGCTACGGGCGCGCTCGATTCCTCTACGGGTTCCTGGTCGCGATCATCCTGTTCTCGGTGGGCGGCGCGTACTCGATCTACGAGGGCGTCCACAAGCTGCAGAACCCGGAGCCGCTCGAGGTGCCGTGGCTGCCCATCGTGGTGATCCTGATCTCGATGGTGCTCGAGGGCTTCTCCTTCCGCACGGCGCGTCATGAGTCGCTGCCGTTCAAGGGCTCGGGATCGTGGATCTCGTTCATCCGGCGCGCCAAGGCCCCGGAGCTGCCGATCGTTCTGCTCGAAGACACCGCGGCCTTGACCGGCCTCGGCTTCGCGCTCCTGGGGGTCGGGCTGACCATCATCACCGGCAACCCGGTGTTCGATGCCATCGGCACCCTGTTCATCGGCGCGCTGCTGATCGCGGTTGCGCTGATCCTCGGCATCGAGACCAAGAGCCTGCTGATCGGCGAGGGCGCCTCGCCCGAGAACCTGGCGACGATCCGTGATGCCCTCAACGCGCATCCGACGGTCGAATCGCTGATCCACATGAAGACGCTCTACCTCGGGCCGGACGAGCTGATGATCGCCGCCAAGGTCGCCTTCCCGAAGGCGACGCGGCTGGTCGAGATCGCGACGGCCATCGACGCGCTCGAGGCGGACATCCGCGCCAAGATCCCCGCTGCCCGCGTGATCTACATCGAGCCGGATCTGTACCACCCGCCGGGCGAGGGCAACCCGGCCACCGATGCCATCGTCATCAAGGGCAGCGACTAGCGGTGCCGACACAAGCGCGCCACGGCCGCCTCCGCCGACGCGGGGCCCTCGGCACGATCGTCAGCGGCATCGCGATCGCGATCGCCGTCGTCCTCGTCAGCGGAACGTCGGTCGCGGCCTATGCCGTCTGGCAGCTCAGCAACAACCTCAAGCCCGGAGTCGACATCTCGTTCGCGGGTGGTGCCGCGCCGCCGGCCGTCGGCCCCATCGATGGGCCGGTCAATATCCTGCTGGTCGGCAGCGATAGCGGCGGCGGCGATGTCGCGACGTTCGGCAAGCGAGGCGAGAACCTGAACGACGTCACGATGCTCCTCCACATCTCCCCGGTGAGTCGTACCGCGATCGCGGTCAGCTTTCCCCGTGACATGTACGTGCCGATCTCGGGCTGCACCCATTCGCCCGGCACGCGCAAGATCAACGAGGCGCTCACCAACGGCGGGTTGGCCTGCGCGGTCTCGACCGTGTCCGCTCTCACCGGCCTCGACATCGGGTACGCGGCCGAGATCCAGTTCCAGGGTGTGATCGGCATGTCCGACGCCATCGGCGGCGTCGATGTCTGCGTCGGCAAGCCGATTCACGATCTGCAGATCGCGTTCAGCCTCTCGGCTGGGGAGCACACTCTGCAGGGTTTCGACGCGCTGCAGTTCTTGCGCAGTCGTCACGGCATCTACGGCGGCAGCGACACCTCGCGGATCAGCAACCAGCAGCTGTTCCTCTCCGCCCTGATGCGCAAGGTCAAGAGCAAGGACGTACTGACCAATCCGATCACCCTGTACAAGCTCGCAAACGCGGCGACGCAGAACATGCAGCTCAGCAACTCGCTCAACCACATCGACACCATGGTGTCGATCGCCTCCGCCCTGAAGGACGTCTCGCTCTCGAGCATGGTCTTCGCGCAATACCCGACGGGGTCCACGACGGTGAACGGGGTCGGCGGGCTCCTTCCGCGCAAGGCGGACGCGCAGGTGCTGATCAACGCGATCGCCGCCGATCAGCCGGTCGTGGTCGCCGGGGTGGGCGGCGGCACCATCGCAGGCGACAACATCGTCGAGACACCATCACCGGGTCCGAGCGCGACGGCGACGTCAGCGACGCAGACGGCAGCTCCGCCAACCAGCGGTCCGGTCACCCTGCCCCGCTCGATCACCGGGCAGGCCGCGACCGAGCAGACCTGCTCGTCGGGGCAGACTTTCTAACCGCGTCCTCAGAGTTCGGTGGGCTCGGCTCCGCGGAAGAAGGCGGTGAGCAGCGCGCCGCTCTCGGCCTCCAGCACCCCGCCGATCACCTCGACCCGGTGATTGAGCCGCCGATCGCGCAGAAGATCGTGCACGCTCCCCGCGGCGCCTGCCTTCTCGTCCCAGGCGCCGAACACCACCCGTGGGATGCGCGCGGCGAGGATGGCGCCGGCGCACAGCACGCACGGCTCGAGGGTCACCACCAGCGTGGTGTCGGTCAGCCGCCAGTCGCCGCGCGCCTCGGCTCCCCGCCGGATCGCAAGCACCTCGGCGTGCGCGGTCGGGTCGTGCAGCTTCTCACGCTCGTTGCGCGCCAGAGCGAGCACGCTGCCGTCGGCGTCGAGCAGGACGGCCCCGACCGGGACGTCTCCACTCGAGTGCGCCAGCTCGGCCTCGGCGAGGGCTGCGCGCATGGCCGCGGCGCGGTCGTCGGCGGAGAGGGGGAGATGCGGCATCCGGAAACCCTCTCCTGACGACTGGTCGATAGCATCGAGCCTATGCGAGTGCACGTTGCCGACCACCCCCTCATCACCCACAAGCTGACGGTGCTACGGGATGAGAACACGCCGTCACCGACGTTCCGCGCGCTGGCCGAAGAGCTCATGACCCTGCTCGCCTATGAGGCGACGCGCTCGGTGCGCACCCACCCCGTGACCGTGACCACGCCCGTCGGGCAGGCGCAGGGGCTCGCGATCTCCGACCCGAAGCCGCTGGTGGTGCCGATCCTGCGGGCAGGGCTCGGGCTGCTCGAGGGCATGGTGAAGCTGGTCCCGACGGCCGAGGTCGGCTTTCTCGGGATGGTGCGCAACGAGACGACGCTGCAGCCCGACATCTACGCCGAGCGTCTGCCCGACGACCTCGCCAACCGGCAGTGCTTCGTGCTCGACCCGATGCTCGCGACCGGCGGATCGCTGATCGCCGCGATCGACTACCTGTTCGCGCGCGGCGCGGTGGATGTCACGGCCGTCTGCCTGATCGGCGCTCCGGAGGGACTCGAGGCGGTCAAGAAGGCCACGGAGGGCCGCGAGGTCACGATCGTGCTCGGCGCTCTCGACGAACGGCTCAACGATGTCGGCTACATCGTTCCGGGTCTCGGCGACGCAGGAGATCGGCTGTACGGCACGGTCTGATTTCTTGCGTCGAACGGCGGAAACTTGCGTTTCCGCGCCGAGTCCAAGAAACTTGCAGGCATGACCGACCACTCGCGCACCCTGACCTCCCTCGAGGCCCCTGGGAACGCCGGCATGATGATGCCGGTGCGTGCGGTCGCGTGTTGTCGAATGTGTGCCTAGAGGCCACCCTTTCGCCGAGTTCATATCGTGCCTGACACTGTGAACTCCCGGAACCCCGCCCGTGCCTTCAGCCACCGCGGCGAGGAATCCGCTCCTCTGCATACCGATGACACACCCGTGAGGCGTCCCACCGTGAATGATCCCGTACCGGATCCGGCTGCGGCGCCCGCATCCGACCAAGGATTCGACACCATGTCCCTTGCCACTCTTGACGCCCTGCGTCCCACCGCCCGACCCATCGTCACCTCTTCCACCCCACCCAGTGCGGCCAACTCCGCCGCCGCGCGGTCGATCCGTGCGGTGCCCGAGGGCACGGAGGCACGCGGCTTCGCCCTCTATGTCGGCATCGATGAACTGAAGGCCGCTGCCGCAGGCACCGACCTCGGCGAGGTCGTCAAGGCGCTCCGCCAGCTCGCCGCCGACCTCGTGCCGGGCGCCGAGACCTACGCCTCCGTCGCCCTCGCTCCCCAAGGCGCCGGAGGCCGCGATGTCGACGTCGTGCGTCTGGCGCTCCAGGATCCTGCAGCACTGGCCAAGCGACGCCAGGAGGTCGCCCCTGCCGCCCCTGAACCCAAAGGCGGCGTCGTCATCGACATCTCGCGCAAGCGCGTGCTGCTCGACGGCGACGTCTCACCCCTGACGTACAAGGAGTTCGAGTTGCTGCAGTTCCTCGTGCTCCGCGAGGGACGGACCATCGACCGCCACGAGATCATCGCGACGCTCTGGGCCGACGGCGAGGGTGATGACATCCCGAACGAGCGCACCATCGATGTGCACGTGCGGCGTCTGCGCTCGAAGCTGGGCGCCTTCGAAGACATCGTGCGCACGGTGCGGGGCTCCGGATACCGGTTCGACCGTCACGCGGACGTCACGATCCGCTGGGCGTCGACCCCGTCGCCCGACATGTTCTAGCCTGCGGGGCCGCCGCTAGAAGGCGTCCGGCCGCGCGAAGGCCGGCACTGCCGCCGCCGCGAGCTCGCCGTCGAGGCGCAGGTGCATCGCGAGCAGCGGCAGGGTGCGCTGGATCGCGGTGTCGATCCGGGTGTGCAACTCGGGCGAGTCGACCCGGTAGTCGGTGAAGTCGCCTTCGTTGGCGAAGATGCCCAGCGGCACGGTCAGCGCCTGGAAGAAGCCGAACAACGGCCGCATCTGGTGCTCGACCAGAAGGGCGTGCCGGTCGCTGCCGCCGGTCGCCGTCAGCACGATCGGCTTGTCGACCAGGGCGTGCTGACCGATGTGGTCGAAGAACAGCTTGAACAGCCCGGTATAGGTGGCCCGGTAGGCAGGCGATCCGACGACGATGAGATCGGCAGCCTCGACGGCCTCCAGGGCGGCCCGCGCGGCGGGGCCGATGTCGCCGCGGAACGGGCCGGATCCCAGCTCGGTCAGCAGCGGAGCCAGTTCGATCACCGTCGCCACCCCGCCGACGCGCTCGGCGAAGGTCTCGGCGACCTCCTGGACCAGCGCGGTCGTTCGCGACGGCTGGGTCGGGCTGCCGCTCACGCCGACGACCGAGATGGGGCGGAGCTCGGCGTCCACGGCATCAGAACGAAGCGACATTGCCCGCCCCCGCCAACTGAAGGGGCTCGACCGGCACGTCGAGGTTCGCGCCGCCGCGGTAGCGGGTCGCGATGTGCCGCTCGGGCAGGCGTGCGTTGCCGGCGCCGAACAGCCGCTCCCGCAGGGTGCCGGGATGCGATCCCTCCTCGGGAAGCCGGCCGCGCTTACGCAATTCCGGCACGACCAGCTCCGCGAAGTCGCGCGCCGTGTCGAAGGAGTGGTACTGGCGCAGGTTGATGCCGTCCAGGCCGTCTTCGTCGAGCCAGCGCTCGATCGCGTCGGCGACCACCTTCGGGGTGCCGGCCACGAAGAAGCGGTCGTCGCGCGATCCCGAGATGAAGTCCAGCGCCTGCCCGACCGTCTTCTCCAGGGGCAGGAACGGCACGCTCGACGCCGGCACCTCGGCCCGCAGCAGGGCCTCGGCCACCGTGATGTCGCGCGGGAACGCGGTCAAGTCGACCGGCAGGCTGCTGTGCGCCAGGATGCCGTCGAGGCTGGCGTGCTGCTGGTAGAGCCGCCACTTGTCTGCGGCCTCCTCCTCGGTGCGGCCGACCACGACGCCGGCCATGGCGATGAACTTGATGTCGTCCGATCGGCGGCCGTGGCGCACCGCGGCGTCGCGCATCGTCTCGGCGTTTCGCCGGAACTCCTCGGAGGTCCGCCCCCCGGTGAAGACCGCCTCGGCGTGCCGGCCGGCGAACTCGATGCCTGCGGGCGATCCGGTGGCCTGGAAGATCACGGGGGTGCGCTGGGGCGAGGGGTGCACGATGTGCGGTCCTGCGACCCGGTGCCGTTCGCCGACATGGTTGATGTAGCGCACCTTCGAAGGATCGGTGAAGATCTTGTTCTCGCGGTCGGCGACGACCGCGCCGTCATCCCACGATCCCTCCCACAGCTTGTAGAGCACGTCCAGGTACTCGTCGGCGTACTGGTAGCGCAGGTCGTGCGGCACTTCGCCGTCGAGCCCGAAGTTGTGCGCGGCGTTGGGGAGGTACGAGGTCACTACGTTCCAGCCGACCCGGCCCTTGGTGAGGTGGTCGAGCGTCGACATGCGTCGCGCGAATGCGAATGGCGGCTCATAGGTGGTCGAGAACGTCACCCCGAACCCGAGGCGCTCGGTCACCGCCGCCATCGCCGGGATCACCAGCAGGGGATCGATGTTCGGGCTCTGCAGCCCCTCGCGCAGCGCCGTCTCGGGCCCGCCGCGGAACACGTCGTATGCGCCGATCACATCGGCGAGGAAGACCCCGTCGAATCCGCCGTGCTCGAGGATCTGCGCCAGCTCGAGCCAGTAGTCGAGGTCGGCGAAGCGGTGCCGGTTGTTGCCGGGCAACGGCCAGAGACCGTGGGTGATGTGGCTGACGCATCCCATCTCGAACAGGTTGAGGAACAGCTGCTTGGGCTCGGCCATGATGGTGGTCACTTTCTTGCGGCGATCGCCGCAGGATCGAATTCGGGGATCGAGGCGATGAGCTCGCGGGTGTATGGATGCTGCGGGTTGCCGAAGATCTCGGCCGGCTCGCCCGTCTCGACGACCACGCCGTCCTTCATGACGAGCATCCGATCACTGAGGTGGCCGATGACGCCGAGGTCGTGCGAGATGAACAGGTAACTGACCCCGGATGACGCCTGCACGGCGACCAGCAGATCGAGGATCTGCGCCTGCACGGTGACGTCGAGGGCAGACACCGCCTCGTCGAGCACGATCAGCGACGGCCGCGGCGCAAGCGCGCGCGCGATCGCCACCCGTTGGCGCTGGCCGCCGGAGAGACCGTGCGGGAATCGCGGAAGCACCTCGGGGCCGAGTCCGACGAAACCGAGCAGCTCGACCGCGCGGGCCTTCCGGGCTGCGGTACTGCGGTACTCGGATCGCGGCACGGCGTCGACCAGGATGCGCTCGACGTTCCAGCGCGGATCGAACGAGCTGAGCGGATCCTGCGACACGACCGAGATGCGCCGCCTCAGTGGGCGACGGGCGCGTTCGGGGATGCCCGACCAGTCCTGTCCGAGCAGCCGCACCGTGCCGCTGTCGAGCGACTCGAGGCCGAGCACCAGCCGTGCGGTCGTGCTCTTGCCCGATCCGGACTCGCCGACGATTCCGAGCGTTTCTCCGGCACCGAGGTCGAACGACACGTCGTCGACGGCGCGCGTGATGCCTCCGTCCGGGGTGCGGAAGCTTTTCGACAACGCGCGCGCTTCGAGCACCGGGCCGGCCTGGGCGCTCGTCGGAGCGGGTGCGGGTGCGCCGAGCGCGGCCTCCGGAACCGGAACCGGGCTGAGCCGGGATCCGCGGGTGTGCTCGGTCGGCACGGCCTCGATCAGCGCCCGGGTGTACTCGTGAGCCGGCGCGCACAGCACCTGGGCGGCGCTCCCCTGCTCCAGCACCTCGCCGGCGCGCATGACGAGGATCTGGTCGGCCAACTGGGCCACCACCGAGAGATCGTGACTGATCAGAATCAGGGATGCACCACGTCGCTTCATGGCCTCGAGCTCACTGAGCACCTGTGCCTGCACGGTGACATCGAGGGCGGTCGTCGGCTCGTCGGCGATCACGATGTCGGGATCCAGGGCGATGGCCGAGGCGATCAGCGCGCGCTGCCGCAGACCGCCCGAGAGCTGGTCGGGCCGCTGGCGCGCCCGCGCCGAGGCCCGCGGAACACCGACGCGGGTGAGCAGTTCGATCACGCGGGAGGCGCGCGAGGCGCGTGTTCCCCAACGGTGCAATCGCAGCGCCTCGCCGATCTCAGCACCGACGCGGCGAAGCGGATCGAGCGAGACCAGGGCGTCTTGCAGGATGAAGCCGACCTCGAGCCCGCGCAGGCGCTGCCACTGTCGCGCCGTGAATCCGCGCACCTCGGCCGCGTGGATCTCGAGCACATCGGCGTCGACGCGCGCGGTACGCCCGGCCAGCCCGACCAAGGCCCGAGCCGTCACGCTCTTGCCCGACCCGGACTCGCCGACGATCGCGACGCACTCGCCGGACGCGAGCTCGAACGAGACGCCTCCCACCACCTCTCGGCGGCGGCCTCCGACGGTGAACGCGACGCGGAGATTCTCGACCTTCAGCCGGGGAGCGCTCATTTCTCGCCCCGTTCCAGCGCCGACTGCAGGTGCCGTCCGATCGTCGTCGCGGTCAGGGCGACCGCCACGATCACCAAGCCGGGCACGACGATGAGCCAGCCGGCTTGAACGATGTACTGGCGTCCGGCATCCAGGAGCGCGCCCCACTCGGACGACGGCGGCGCGACGCCGAGCCCGAGGAAGGACAGGCTCGACGCCCAGACGATCGACTGCCCGACCGACAGCGCGAACACGGCCACCAGGGGGCGCAGGGCATTCGGCAGGATGTGCGCGAACACGATCCGCCGACGGGAGTGCCCGAGCGCCGTCGCGGCCTCCACGTACGCCGAACGCTTCGCCGACAGGATCTGGCCGCGGATCATCCGCGCGTAGCCCGGAGCGGTTCCGAGCCCGACCGCGAAGATCTCGGTGACGGCCGATGGTCCGCTGATCGCGATCAGGAGAAGGGCGAGCAGCAGCGCGGGGAAGGTGAAGAGGATCTCGACCAGCCGGTCCACCACGACCGCGGCCGGCTTGATCGCCAACGCGGCCAGCGATCCGAGCAGCAAGGCCAGCACGATGCCGACCGCCGCGGCGCCGAGCCCGATGAGCAAGGATTCCCGGGCGCCGAAGACGACGCGGCTGTACAGGTCACGGCCCGACTCGTCGGTGCCGAACCAGTTGGCCCAGGACGGCCCGTGCAGCGAGTGCGGGTAGTCGAGTACCAGCGGGTCGTGGGTCGCCAGCAGCTGGGGAGCGACGGCGGCGAGCGCGAGCACCCCGGCGAAGGCGATGGCCGCGTACAGACCCCACGGGCGCCGCGCCCAGCGCGACAACGCCGCGCGGCGCGAGGCCGGAGGGGTCGCGGCGGCGTCCGCGGTCGCGGCAGTGCTCGTCGTCGACCCGGTGCCGGTCACGATGCGGCCAATCGAGGATCGACCACGGTGTAGACGATGTCGACCAGCAGGTTGGCCAGCACGTAGACCACAGCCACGAGCGTCACGATCCCGACGACGACCGGCAGATCCTGCGAGCTCACCGCGGTGACGAGCACGTTCCCGATCCCCGGCCTCGAGAAGATCGACTCCACGATCACCGCGCCCGACAGGGTGGCTCCGAGCGCCCACCCGGAGAGAGTCACCGACGGGATGACCGCATGACGAAGCACGTGCCGGATGCGCACGCCGGTGTCGCTCATCCCGCGCATCCTCGCCGAGATCACGAACGGCTGCTCGAGCGCCCGCTCGAACTCGGTCCGCGTGCTCTGACTCATGAAGCCCGCGAGCGGGATGGCGAGGGTCAATGCCGGCAGAATGAGGCCGTTGACCCCGGTGCCGCCGATCACCGGGAACCAGCGCAGACCCAAGGCGAACACCAGCAGCAGGATGATGCCCAGCCAGTAGGCGGGCAGCCCGGCGGCCACCACGTCGACCAGTGAGCCGAGCGCCCGCAGCCGCGGACTCCGGCCCGCGGTCAGCGTCACCCAGACCACCATCAACGCCCAGGCGAACACGATCGCGGTCAGCGACAGGGTCAGCGTCGCGCCCAACTGCTCGCCGATGATCGCGGTGACCGGGCGGTACTGCTGATAGGAGTTGCCGAAGTCGCCACCGACCAGTCCGCGCAGGTAGTCCAGGTATTGCACGATGACCGGGCGCTGCAGCCCGTACTGCTCGTTGATCTGCGCGAGCTCCGCCGGCGTCCTGAGCTGTGCCTGGCCGCTGCGGATGTTCAGGATGGCGGTGGCGCGATCGCCCGGCAGCGCGAGCTGGGCGAAGAACGCGACGGTCGCAGCGCCCCACAGCACGACAACGGCCGACAGCAGCTTGCGGGCGACCTGGCGCGCGATGGCGCGCCAGCTACTCGGTGAAGTACGCGTCATAGAACGTCGGCCCTCCCTGCGCGTGCTCCTGCCAGACATCCTTCAACTTCGGCGACACCGCAAGAGTGCTCAGCCGGTCGTAGACCCCGATCGACAGCGCGTGGTCGGCGATATAGTCCTGGGCCTGCTGATAGTCCGCGTTCTGCTTGGCGGCATCCGGCTCGGAGTTGCCGGCGAGGATGTACCCGGCCAGCGTGGGGTCGTTGTAGAACGCGCTGTTGCTGTAGTTCGGGTCAGCGGGGGTGCTCGGCCGCCAGTTGATGTACAGGATCCCCGCGGTCACCGCGGTCCAGTACCCGACGCTCAGGTCGTGGTCCTGTGCGGTGCCGTACTTGCCGGCGAACAGCTCGCTCTGCGGCACCGGCACCAGCTTGACGTCGAAGCCGACCTTGCTCGCCTGCTGCGCGATCCCCTGCAGGATGGATGCCCCATCCGCGTTGATGATCGAGCCTGCCCCGTAGGGGAACACCACGGTGAGCGGTGTGCCGGACTTGGTGCGCACGCCCGTGGCGTCGCGTCCCGTCCAGCCCGCGGCGTCGAGCAGCGCGTTCGCCTTCGCAGTGTCGTGGCCGTAGAGCCCCGCGGCCTTGGTGCTGTAGCCGGGGGTCGACTGGCTCACACCGCCATTGCCCTCGTAGGGGATGACGCCGCGGCCGATGGTGTCGACGATCTGCTTGCGATCGAGGCTGTACGCGAAGGCCTGGCGCACCCGCTCGTCGGTGAAGGGTCCGACCTGGGTATTGAACGAGATCTGCTGCGGGCGTCCGGCGGTCACGTACTTGTCAAGCCCATACCCGGCGCTCTTGAGCGACGACCACTGGATCGCGGGCACGTCGTAGATCGCATCGGCCTGACCGCTCTGCAGCGCCGCGACCCGGGTGGTCGGGTCGGGCACGAACTTCCAGTCGATCTCGGCGACGTGCGCCGGACCGGTGTGCAGGGCGTTCGCCGGGGGCGAGGTGTAGTTCTTATTGCGCACCAGGGTGAT
>Ga0207695_10004726_pt1 | contig 18449 bp, 13 predicted proteins | sample KBSC54metaG_FD_184354 | JGI IMG/M metagenome (GOLD analysis project Ga0207695, IMG submission 184354) | Corn rhizosphere microbial communities from Kellogg Biological Station, Michigan, USA - KBS C5-4 metaG (SPAdes) (version 2) | ecosystem: Host-associated > Plants > Roots > Rhizosphere > Soil... | reverse complement strand
ATCGGCGCCTCGCAAAGGACTTCGAGCATTCCATCCGTTCCGCCACCGCATTCCTATATGCCGCAGCCGCCATGCTTCTCATCAGGCGCCTCGCTCGTTACGCATGAGATTCGACACGGACTCTTAGGGATGCGAGCGCTCTCTTAGAAGGTAGAAGGTTGCGCCGATTGTTCCTGCGGCCGTTGTTGAACGATAACGTTCCTCTGCCAATAACGCTCGACGCGGACGGCACTTTGTTCGCCTAGAGCATCGTGCTTGAACGCGAGGCCCAGCACTGGCGTAGTGCTAAGCGTCGGTTCTTTGCGCTTGCTGCCGGCTCGGCAGATCATCCAAAGCTGCGATGTCGGGCCCGGGGTGTCAACCAGCACGAACCCCTGCACCCCCGCCGAGGTAACGGTGGTTGATGCAGGCCGCCGGCGTTGCCGAGAACTTGTCGATCTCTTTTATTGGAAGTGGCTTTAATCGAGAATATCTCTTACGATTTCAATAATGCGCTACTTAAAAACCCCACTCTATGGCATACAAGAAAGGTATTGTCAAGAATAGTTAGCCAAGTTGAACGATTTGAGTACCTTTATGACCTGTGTTATCACTTCATCGTGCCGGCGATATCAACAAAGTGAGATCTGAGGACGCAAGGTACAGCATCAACTCTGCGGTCAGATAGATAATTTACGCAGACACTGAGCAACGCAAGCCAAAGTATTTCTATTTCTTCCACTCACGAGCCGGAACTAGCAACTTAACCAAGATTCCCACTGCCTTCTTTGCACTTTTATTAACGGACGCCTCCTCCCTGCAAAAAGGCTTAATTTTTTTGCATGATATTCCCGCAAACCCTCCCTTTTCGTCAAGCATCTGTTTCCCAACGATTTTACTTTGTCCCAGATCGACACATCTCATTGCACTGCAACATCGCGCTTGACTTAACTCATTGAAACTATAACGTTCGATTAACTTGATTCGTGGGCAATAAGTTAACTTTGATAGAGCCGAGGGCAAGGGCGCTCGAAGTTTCAAAGGGTTAGCTTTCGTGGCGGTTACAGCCAGGTTGTCTCGGATTGGTGTAAGGGGGCGTCATGGCGTTAACGACTGCGACTATTGTTGGCGGCAATACGGTCACTTTCGATCTTTCAGGCGCAGAGAAAGCGCTAGCCCTTAACGCCCTAGAGGCGATCCAATCGGGTTTCACCTCATCTTCGGTTCTCACTGACCCCTCAGAATCGCCTTCCTCGGTACCGGGGAGGCTCAATGTTTATAACCTGGATAGCCTGGGCGTGGATTCGGTCGTGGCGGCTGCCAACACGCATGCCGTGATCATGCTTGGGCCTAATCCTGGGGGCGTAAACATACAGGGAAACAACGGCGCGGAATTGATTATCGGTAGTTCGAAAGGGGACACGATCAATCCTGGCCGCGGCGATGGGACTGTCATAGGCGGTGGCGGCAATGACTCGGTTGTGTTGCGCAACACCGGGACGGTTTACGTGGGTGTCGGAACCGGCAATGACACGGTCGACGTTGCGAATTCCAACGCTCATATCGTGGGTGCCGGCCCGGGCGATCGCCTGAACGTTGCGGGTGGAAACACGACCGTAAGCGCTGATGGTCCATTGAACGCGAAAGTTTATGGCGGCGAGAGCTATCTCACACTCAACGGTGGAACTCTCAGCGTGGTGGGTGGAAACAACCATGTCACCGTAGCAGGCGGTCAGGAATTCGTCTCGGTCGGCGGTAGCGCAACGCTTGACGTGGTCTTCCAAGCCCAAGGCCAGCACACCGTCACTGGATTGCCGGCGACCATCCACCAGCAATCGAGCGGAGATTACAAGCTTGTCCTGGACGGCCAAGACACTATTTATCTCGGCGCTGGCAACGATACGATCACGCAGGAAGGCGCTTCCACCGTCTATGGCGGGTCGGGCAATCTGAACTACACTGGTGGATCGGGCCGCGACTCCGTGATAGCCGGCAGCGGTAACGCTACTCTATTGGGCGGCGGTGGGGCCGACACACTGATCGGTGGCAGTGGCCGGAGCACCCTGAGCGGTGGCAGCGGCTCTGATCTTCTCGTGGGCGGCAGCTTCCGCGACACGTTGATCGGGGGCGGTGGGAATGATCTTTTCCGTTTCACGACCTCGGCAGCTGGTGGTGCGCACACCATTACGGATTTCGTCAAAGGCCATGACAAGATCGATCTTACCGGGGGCGGCTACTCGCTTGCTGACATCGCCAACAAGACAGTCAGCGGCAGCGACACCACAGTGACCTTCAACGATGGCACAAAGATCATATTGAAAAACTTCAAGAATTTGACGAGCTCGGATTTTGTTTGATCGTTACCCAACCGGTCGACCGTCAGGGATATGGCCGTTGAGAGTTTTTTATCGCGTGGTCTAGATAATAGGGGCATGCCTGTAGGAGCGTGCATTTGTGATGTCTGCCAGCGATGTGGATCAGCGGTACCCCTTGATGTGTATGTCACGCCGAACTCATGATTCCAGCTCTTGTGAATGAGTCATGGAAATCCCGTTCGCTTCCTTCCCTGTCAAATTCCCGGATACAGATACTGAAATAGCGGCTCTGCTACGGCGTGTTACCGACGCCACAAAGGCAGGTAACCTTCCACTGGCATTGAGAATGGCGGATCGGGCGCATAGACTGGCGCCCGGTGCGCTCGAGATCACCCGCCTTTATTGCTCGCTTCTTATTACGAACGGTTTTGCTGCTGACGCTTCCGCGGAGATCAGTAGCCTGAAAGCTGGAGTACGCGACGCAGAGTTCGCTGCAATCGACGTCGAGGCGTCGCTTGGAGCTGCAGGATTAGAAGCGGCTGCGGCCAAACTCGAACTTTATCTCTCTCGCTTCGCCATTTCGCGGTGGTCGGGACTCGCAAAAATTGCCCGACGAGTGGTGACGCAGATGGGGCCAACCTGCGCAGGGTGGATTGGCGTCACTCCCGATTACAGGCTGATCGGTGATTTACGGAATAGCGACGGTTCTGATCTTCCTATGGAAGTCTCCTTGCCTGAGCAATCGTCCGTGCTTGAACTGGTTAGTTGTTCCGACGGCTGGTGTGACGAGGGCGCGCTCGGCTCGATACGTGCGGAGCACGGCTTACGAATCAGCTCGCTTTCCTGGTTGGCTTCGCCCATCGGGGCGGCAGTTTCTATTCCGAAAGACTTCGGATTAAGCTGCGAAGTCACCCCTGTCTCGACCGGACTTGCCGGCAGAGTGTGCCTTTCATGGCTTCCACCTGAGGTCGTACCGTCGCTGTTTGCAGTCTCTGGGAATGCCCGGTCTGAAATATGGCTGGAGCCCGATCCTGACTGGCCCGGTCATCACCGGTTTGAGATCAAAGCGAGTGCCTTCAAGCGCTGGCGACGGCCAGTCGTCGATCTATACGTTAGGCTGCCTAATGGGAGGGAGCAGCAACTCTATGGCTCCCCCTATCCTCTGGCAGCAGCGAAGCGGCACGACCGCGTTGGATTGAAGACCGCGAAAATTCCCGAGCAGGATCGTGCCTTGGGGGTTAAGATCATCATCCCGGTATATGGTGGCCGGCAAGTGGTGGCGGAATGTCTCGCGAGCGTCTGCGCCAGCGTGCCTCAAGACGTTGAGATTATAGTCATTGATGATGCGTCGCCCGACGATTCTTTGAGAGCAGATCTGGACGGGCTTGCAAACAGCGGCGCCATTACGCTGCTTCGGAACGCGGAAAATATTGGCTTTCCCGCCAGCGTCAACCGCGGAATCACTGTCGCGGCCGACCACGATGTCATAGTTTTGAATTCTGACACCATCGTGTTTCCTGGGTGGCTTGAGCGGATGCGCGCGCACGCTGAAACCTATCCACAATATGCGACGATCACCCCGCTATCGAATGCGGGCTCAATTGCGAGCTATCCAGCAGTCGAAGAACCGAAATGCCCGCGAGATCGGGCCGAGCTGCGCGACGAGCTTGCAGCCACGATCAACGCCAAAGCGATCGTGGAAGCGCCCACCGGGGTTGGCTTTTGCATGTTCATGCGAAGAGCCGCGATTGACCAAGTGGGGGATTTCGATGAGTATCTCTTCTCCCTAGGATATGGCGAAGAAAATGACTTTTGCATGCGCACGAGCGCTTGCGGATGGAAGCACGGAATAGCGTGCGACATCTATGTCCTTCACCATGGCGGCATGTCGTTTGGCCCTCGCAAAGCTGCGTTGATGGCGCGCAACGGCGCCATCTTGAACCAACGACATCCGTCCTATCCTCGATTGGTGGAAGAGTTTGCCTCGCGGGACCCTTTGGCTCCATTCCGACGTATGCTGAGTGCCGCCGAAGTGGCCCACCAGGATAAGCAATGTTTGGTCATTAGCTTGGGAATAGGCGGTGGTGTAGAGCGCCACGTGAGCGCCAGGTTGAAAGACCTTAGAGCGACCGGCTTTTCCCCAATTCTGGTTCGCCCAAGCTCGGATGGTAAGCAGCTCCGAATTGACAGCAATGAAATCCCAACAGCGGAACTACGTTATGATTTAGACGCTGAAAAGGAGGCTTTCGAGGCCTTCCTGGAAGGCTGTACGCTAGAGCATCTCGAAATTCATCATTGTCTGGGCGTTCCCGCAGAAATCATCGACACTTGTATCAGGCATGCTTCCTCTTTTGACATCTACATTCACGATTTTAGTTGGTACTGCCCGCGGCTCACGCTCCTTGGTCTTTCGAACCGCTATTGTGGTGAACCAGAAATCGATCGATGCGAGCAATGTGTCGGCCTGTTAGGCACTGCTATGGATGACTCGATCGGCGTCACCGATCTACGTCGCCGCAGTCTGCGTTGGTTTGTGCAGGCTACCCGCGTGATTGTTCCGACAGCGGACACCGCATCGCGATATCAAAGACAATTTCCTGAGGTGCGATTTGACGTTACGCCTTGGGAAACCGCACTGGCGCCGATAAAGGTTCAAGCGCCATTGGATGACGCCCCCTTGAAAATAGCTGTAATTGGGGCAATTGGCGAACAAAAAGGCTATGACTTCCTCCTCGAATGCGCACGCTATGCGGCTTTACGTGATCTGCCTGTTGAGTTCGTCGTATTGGGCTTCACCCAAGACGATCCAAAGCTGACGCAGACCGGAAAAATATTCATAACTGGCCGCTATGAAGAGAGTGAAATTCCTTACCTTCTTCAGCGCGAAGCGCCCGCGGCCGCTGTGTTTTTGTCGGTAACACCTGAAACCTGGTGCTTTTCTCTCTCACACGCCTTGCGCGCCAATCTACCCGTGCTGGCTTTCAATCAGGGTGCCATCGCTGAGCGGTTGAGAGCAAGCGACGTCGAGTATGAACTCGTAGATCTCGGTATCACGGCACAGAGCCTTTATCGGGCCCTTGTCGACTTGGTGGAACGACATCGCACCAATTTGGCATCACGTCATACACCAATTTTACATTCCGGACTGGCAAGAGAGCCGGCCGCAGCGAGCCTTTTCCGATCCGAGCTACCCCCTGGAGTGCAACGCGTGTCTGTCAGTGAGAATATTTCTGCCACGGCTGAATTCCTGAAATTGGCGAAGGGAGTTTATCTGTTTTCCGTGGCCTCAGACGACGAGGAACACCGCGATGACACGGACGCTCTGCCGGCCATTCAGATCAGCACGGCGCCCGGAATTAAAGGCGGTGCGGTGGAATATCTCGGTTCCCGGAATACGGGTCAGCACTGGCTCTATCGGTCTGGTGACAATCTTGTCCTCAAGGTCAATCAAAGTCCTGCTGACATTGTAGTGACGCTTATAACGCGTCCCAACCTCAAGCCGCTGCAGATCGACGTACAAAAGCTTGAGGGAGAAGGCGAAAGATTAACGCGCCGCCAAATCGGTTCGCTGGAGCGCGCACGGACCTCAGCAACTCAATTCGCGAACCCTGACATGGCGCTGCCTGCCGTCCCGGAGACGGCGGAGTGCCTGAAGTCACAAATAGTGGCCCACGTTCAAAATGTGGGAGACATGGTGTTTTTTGATCAAAGTTGGGTAGGAGCTTCTGACCGCTTACTATCAATAGAAGCGTTTACGATCACTCCGATGCTTAATGTGGCCCCCGCGGGTATCGAGTATAAATGTCTCATGGCTACCGGCATTGAAAGCCATTGGACTGAACAAGGTCAACCATGTGGAACACGCGGCTTGTCTACTCCTCTGCTGGGGTTCGCCGTTCGGTCCAAAAATGAAGGCCATGATGGAGCCTTCACTTGTCAATATTCTGGCCGTTTTTCTTCAGGCAAGCTGATGGGTCCGCTGAAGGATGGCGAAATGTGCAGCGGCATTGGTCCGTCTGACTATTTGGTGAGCATGTGGGTACGTATCATTGATCACCGTAAGCAGCGCGAGCAAGTTACCGACACCAGCCATTCAAGCCAAAAGACAAATCGAAAATCCGTTCGGGCTCAGCAACCACTAGGACCTCGGTTCAGTGTTTTTCGCGAGATTGACGCTTGAGATCGGCATCGACGCTGCTTGCATCACACTCCGAGCGATCGACAATGGTTAACCAACCTTTGTTGATCAACGCTGGATGCGGGTCTTCGGGGGCAGAACGCACCCCTAAGCTGTTTGAGCATTGGCGTCACCTGAGGATTGATGTTGATCCTGCGGTAGCGCCGGACGTTATTGCTGATATAACTGATTTGTCTGCGGTGGCGGATAATTCTGCCGATGCGCTGTGGACTTCGCACTGCATAGAGCATCTCTATAAGCATCAGATCCCCGTTGCCTTGAGAGAATTCCGGCGAGTTCTTAAGGATGATGGATTTGCAATTATCATCGTCCCAGACATTCAAACGGTTGCTCGTTTCGTTGCCGAAGACCGGCTCGGTGACGTCCTTTATCAATCTGCCGCAGGTCCGGTAACACCGCACGACGTTTTCTACGGCCTAGGTACTGCGGTAGCCGCCGGCAATGAGCACATGGCGCATAAGAGCGCGTTCACCCCGAAAACGTTGATGGAGACAATTCGAGATGCGGGCTTTCCCGAGTTTGTGATCAGGCGGCGCGAGAACCTTGAGCTCGCGGCAATCGCGCGCAAAAGTCCTTGGCCTAATCCGCAATACAGAAATGCTCTCATGGAAGCGCTGAAGCTATGATATATTTATTCATACATCAGAACTTTCCGGGTCAATATCAGCATCTGGTTCGCTATTTAGCGAACGATCGCGATAATACCGTTTACTTTGTGTCCCAGCCTAATGCGAACTGGATGCGCAACGTTATCAAGGTTGCCTATCATCCAGAGCTGGCCGCAAACTTGACTTGTCATCCCTACGCGGTGGACTTTGATCATGCCGTAAGGAACGCCGTCGCTGTTGCTAAATCACTCGAGATGCTTCGGGATCAAGGGGTAGTGCCCCATATCATCATCGGTCACAGCGGCTGGGGCGAGACAATGTTTGTCAAGGACATTTACCCAAGCGTCCCGTTGCTAACCTACATGGAGTTTTTTTATCACCAGCTGGGTGTGGATACCGGCTTTGATTCAGAGTTTCGCGGTCCGCCAGATGACGGTCGACGTCTTCGCGCAAAAAATACCGTTAACTTCCTGAGCTTGGACGCGGCAGATTGGGGTCATACTCCGACAGCGTGGCAGCGAAGCCTATACCCTCCAGAGCTGAGGGGACGAATTACCCAAATACATGAAGGAATAGATACAGATCGGATCAGGCCGGACGCCAAGGCTTGGCTCAAGCTCTCCCGAGAAAATAAAATGCTAACCGGTGAGAATGAAATAATAACATATGTCGCGAGAAATCTAGAGCCTTACCGTGGTTTCCACATTTTCATGCGCGCTTTGCCACAAATATTGCGGCGCCGTCCTAACGCGCAGGTTTTGGTCGTCGGGGGCGACAGCGTTAGCTATGGCTGCCCTCCTCCTCCGGGTACAACCTATCGTCAGTTGATGATGTACGAAGTCGGGGCGCAAATAGATGTTAGTCGCGTCCATTTTTTGGGTCAGCTACCGTACGATCAATATCTTAGTCTCCTTCAGATATCGTCGGCTCATGTTTATCTTACCTACCCCTTCGTGCTTTCATGGTCATTCCTTGAAGCGATGGCTGCCGGTTGTGCCATTGTGGGCTCAGGTACCCCGCCTGTGCTGGAGGTCATGGAGGACGGCATAAATGGCCTCTGCGCCGACTTCTTTTCCCCCGAGGATATAGCTGACAAGGTCGACCTGCTGCTAGAAAACCCTGAATACTCCAGGATATTGCGAGAGGGAGCCCGGAAAACCGCCACCGAAAACTTCGATCTTGAACGCAAGCAGCTTCCGCAGTGGATGAAGCTCGTTGAAGATCTTATCGACGGTAAGCGGCCGGATACGAATTCCAACTCTTCCCACGCGAAGGAAGACAGTCGGGTTGCTTTGGCCAAGTCCCCTTCAGCGCGAGCTAGGCGAAAGTCACCCCGGCCGGTACGCCCAAGGCAAGTGGAGGTCGTCCAATGACGTCTAAAATCAGTTTCATCGGCTTTCGGCGTGGCCTAGGCTACCGCGAAGACGGTAATAGAAATGACAGAAAGATGGCCTCCGATTCTGTTCAGGGTCAAGCTTGTTCGCCAAGCTTGCGAGGGTATGCGCGACACCGACCGCACCGGAAAAGCTGGTTTGTGGTTTGATCGCGCTTGACCATGAGAAAGTCTGTTGCGGTAGATTGACAGTGGGGTGAAAATGGATCCGTTTCCAAACTATTCAGTTCTTCTTAACGAGAAACTCGTCGTTCCTTCCTCGACTACGCAATATGTTGCGATTGACCAACATTTTTTCTATCAGCTGATGCGCGATTTCATATCAAAGATATACGTCGATGTGCCATGGTACATCGGATCAAATCCCGATATTGAAGAGGCAATCGCCAACGGGTTGTCTGCCAAGGACCATTATTGCCGTTTTGGGTACTTTGAACATCGCATGCCATATGCGATCAAAGTTGAGGAAGAATGGTACCTGGACGCTTATCCCGACATCAAGGAAGCGGTTGAGCAGCGCGCTTTTCCGTCGGGCCAAAGCCACTTCGACGTAATCGGATACCGAGAGGGGCGCATCCCTGCTCCCGGGTTTAGTCTGCGAACCGAACTGACTGATGATTGACGATCGCAGATAGAGTGGCCTCCTTGTGAAGAGGGAACAGATGAAACAGGAGAAGGCCGCTAGCGCAACGGCGACGAGTTCGCCCTTGTCCCCGGGGTTCAACGAGCGGGCTTATCTACATGCTCATCCGGATGTTGCGGCTGCAATTGTCCGAGGGGATGTGGAATCGGGAAAGGACCATTTCCTCAAATATGGCTCTCAAGAGGGAAGGGACTCGCTCAATCCGGCTCTCGATCCGCTTGACCAGCTTGTCATCGCCTCAACAGCACGCGAGCTTAATAGCCGGCCGTCTCTGGCCCACTTCCTTGAGACGATAATCGTTTCGCGAAGTGGGGGCGTCTTCGTAGTCGGATGGGTGGATGACTCGGAGTCGCCGCTGGAGCGTATCAGGCTGACCGCGGCCGACTGGCGCCTCTCAATGGATGGCCGGTCGCTGGCTCGCGTGAGACGAGCCGATGTGGAAGACGCGCTCGGTAAGCCGATCAGTCATTCCTTTGGTTATTTTGGCTTTCTGTTCGCCGACCGGTCGCTCCAGCGCGTTGGCGAGGTGAAAGCGGAGATCATTACAAAGAGCGGAGAAACCGCGGAGTGCCAGTGCCAGGTCCGCATGGTGGAGGACCTCGAGCTGCGCGATATTGCTTTGCAATATCTCGCGGAGGCCCATCATTTCGGCAATCAGCAGATCAAAGGCATTGCCTGCATCGATCGCGCGATCGGTCAACAGCTCATCAACCTCAACACCCATATAACCGCCAACATTACGGCCACCCCCTATGTCGAGTGGTTCGGAACCGATATCAAAAAACCCAAGGGATCGATCATTGTCTGCCTGTACGGAAAGGCTGAATATCTATTCCTGCAGAACGCCCTTCATTCGCAGGCGAAGGGAATAGAAGATTACGAGTTCATCTATGTCTCCAATAGCCCTGAGCTCGCCGAGCGCTTGCTCAACGATGCGCGTGCTTCGTCCCTGCTTTACGGGATAAACCAAGCCGTGGTCGTGTTGCCCGGCAACGCGGGCTTTGGTGCAGCCAACAACGCCGCCGCGCGCGCGAGCCGAAGCGGGCGGGTCATTATAATGAACCCCGACGTGTTTCCGCGCGAACGCGATTGGGCGGCAAAGCACTCCGCACTTCTCGCCTCGCAGCCTGCCGTCCAAACCAAGCTGTTCGGCATTCCGCTTTATTATGATGACGGCTCTCTCATGCATGGCGGCATGTATTTCGAGCTCGACAAGGGCCTTTCGATCGAAGGCTTCACGATGCACCAGTCCCACCTCGTCCGCGTAGAACATTATGGTAAGGGCGCGCCAGGCAAGGGATCGGAGTTCGCCCGTCCTCGTGCCGTACCCGCGGTGACGGGTGCGTTCATCTCGGCCGAACGCGATTGGTATGAGGAGCTCGGCGGCTTTACCGAGGACTATATTTTTGGTCATTATGAAGATGGCGATCTTTGCCTCAAGAGCATGGAGCGGGGGGTCGCTCCGTGGCTCCAGGATCTTCATCTCTGGCATCTCGAGGGCAAGGGCTCAACGCGCCGGCCCGTCCATGAAGGCGGATCGCTCGTCAACCGCTGGATGTTCTCGACCCGCTGGGGTGCGACCGTGATGGACGGTCTGTTAGGGCCGAACCCGACCCACAAGCTTCTCAAGGCGGGCTGAGCCGAACATGCGATCCACAACCGAAAGCCGGCCGCTGAAGGTCCTGTTGCTCAGCCTGTTCCATCCGGAGCTGGTGCGCGGAGGCGCGCAGCAGGTATGTTATGAGCTGTTCCAGGGGCTGAAGGAAGTGGAGGGCATCGAGCCTACTCTGCTCGCCGCGGTCGATCCAAGCTTCAAGGCGCTTTATAAAGCAGGCGCGCGCATCACCGGCTTCGATGGCCGCCCCGGCGAGTTCGTCTTCCTCGGCCGCGACTATGATTATTGGTGGCACCGCAGCGGCAGCCATCTGCTCGTCGAATCCTATATCGAATTCCTCGAGACGCTTCAGCCGGACGTCGTGCATTTTCACCACTTCCTGCTCTACGGCATCGATTTCGTGACGCTCACGCGCAAGACGCTGCCGAACGCGCGCATCGTTTTCACCCTACATGAATTCCTCACGATCTGCGCGGCGGATGGCCAGATGGTGCGGCGATCCGACAAGTCCCTGTGCAGTCGGCCGTCGTCGATCCGCTGCCACCAATGTTTCCCCGAGCGCGGCCCGGAAGAGTTCTTCACGCGCGAGCTGTGGATGAAGCGCCATCTCTCCGAGGTGGATATGTTCACCACGCCGACGCGCTTCATGCTCGCTCATTTCGAACAATGGGGCCTGCCCCCCGAAAAGCTGGTCTATGTCACCAACGGACAGCCGGATTACAGCCGCGGCGAAAACCACGTCAAGGAGCGTGAAAAGCGCAACCGCTTCGGCTTCTTCGGGCAGATGGTGGATAACAAGGGCGTCTGGGTGATCCTGCAGGCGGTGGCGTTGCTCCGCGCCGAAGGCTTCGCCGATTTCGTGGTCGAGCTGAATGGCGAGAACCTTCAATATGCCTCCCCCGAACGCCGCGCCGAGATCGAGAAGTTCCTGGAGGAAGAAAAGGAGCTGCCGTCGCACGAGCGGATCGTTCAGCTGAACGGCGGCTATCAGGTCGATCAGCTCGCCTATCGGATGGCGCGGGTGGATTGGTGCATCGTCGCCTCGGTCTGGTGGGAAGCGTTCGCGCTCGTCATCTCGGAAGCGTGGATGTTCAAGCGGCCGGTGATCTGCTCGAACATCGGGGCGATGGCGGAACGCGTCGTCCATGAACAAAACGGCCTGAACTTCGCCGTGGCCGATCCGCGATCGCTGGCCGATACCATCAAGCGCGCCTGCACCGAAGATGGCCTTTGGGATAAGATCGTCGCCCAGATCACGCCGCCGCCGCCGCGCGAGGATATGGTCAACGGCTTTCTGGAGCTGTACCGCGGTGGGCGAGCGGACAAGAATGAGGAAATGATAACCCATGCCGGTTAAGGGGAAGGTTGAAACATTTAATCGGCTGAAAGTCGCTGGTTGGCTTACCCTGACGGAAAGCGAGGCTGAACCGGTCGAGCTCGAACTTTTGCTTGATGGTCATGTCCTGCAACGTACCAAGGCCGATAAGTTCCGCGAGGATTTGCGTGCGGCCGGGCTGCGAGGCGGCCATTGTTATTTTGAATTCAATCTGGAAAAGACCCTTACCGACCAAGAGGCTGAGCGCCTTAGGCTTCGGATAGCGGGCAGTGCGATAGTCCTACAACTGCCGGAGGCCGTCCTTAACGCGCCGCCGGTGTCACCCGATGGCATCACGCCGGGTCTCAAGATCTTCATCGTCGGGTGTCCGCGATCCGGGACATCGGTGCTCGTGAGAGCGCTGACGAGCGCCTTGGGTTTGCCCGGACACGGCGAAAGTCACGTGATGCCGGGCGTTGCCGCCGCCATTCATAACCTTCGCCTGCACCTGGAGAAATTCCGCAATCGCTCCAACAGCCTCTTGATAAATGAGTTTCCGGTTGGCGACGTCGAGCACGCGGTGTTCTCCGAGGTCAGGAAATTTTATCACACCACCTATGGCGAGCAGGGGTGGGTCGATAAAACCCCAAGTACTACGGCAATTTTTGGGGCGTCGATCGTTCACCGGGTATTTCCGGATGGCAAGATCATAGTCACCAAACGCAGCGGCATCGAAGTCGTGGACTCCTTCAGGAAAAAATTCGGCTCTTCATTCGATGATGCTACTTCCAACTGGGCGGACGCGATGCGCGGTATTTCCCAACTTGTGGATAGCGGGTTACAGACCCTGATGGTTGATCAACATGATTATGCCAACCGACCCCTGGACGTTGCTGAGAAAATCGCTAACTATCTTGGGAGACCTGACAGTATCGCCCCTATACAGCAAATCTTCGCGACCGATCGGCAGGATAAGCTTTCCAGCCACGACTGGTCCAGGCATATGACGCTTGACGATGTCGAGTGGGATGAAAGCGAGAAAACGCTGTTTAGAGAGAAATGCGGTGAGATGATGGAGCGCTTTTTCTACCCGATGGACAGGCAAGGTGCTGTTGCTGTCTAACGTCATCTGCTTCCACGTGCCATGCACGGGGCGTTGAAACTCATTGTTCCTGCGGCGCTGATCGGCGCTGCCATATTTCTATCGGCGCAAAGATCGCTGGAGGCCAGGCCGCATTCTGGAGAACTTTCCCTCATCGATGATTGCGGGGCCAAGGGAGACGGGAAATCCGACGACAGCGGTCCGCTGAAGACCTGTTTGGAGCGCCTACAAACCTCTCTCAACGCCGGCCAACCGACCGTACTTCATATTCCCGCGGGCCATTATCGGATCACTGGAAGCAACGGAGAGATGCCGACCATTCGTTGGCGCGGCGGGGTGATCAGAGGCGATGGCCCGCATGCCAGCTACATCATGCTGGATGATAGCTATCGCGGCACACTGTTTTCCTGGTCGGAAGCCTGGACAGGCCGGAACTATGGCGCTGATTATGATCCGATGAAGGATGCGAGCGGTCCAACCATTACGGGTCTGCAAATCGTGGGATCGCCTAAGGCAGGGGCAAATCAAAACGCGATTGTCTTCTATGATCGGGCTGATCATGTCCTGATGCGAGATATCGAGGTGATTAACCTCAAGGGATTATGCCTTGGCTTGGGCGAGCGGAAATTCATGCCAGTCGCCTATGTGCGAGAGTCTTTTTTCGAGAACATCAAGTGTTGGAGCACGGGCACGCCTAACCTGCCTGCGGTGGACATCAGTTCGTTTACGGCACCCAATTCGGACGGTTCCAACGAGCTTGATTTCTACAAGCTCGCGATATTTGATTCCGCATCGGAAGGCCTCGTAATCAGAAATCCCAACGATTTTAGCGCAACGCGCCGGGCCCGCTTTTTCGGCTTACGGCTAGAAAAGTGCGGCGGAGACTGCTTGGTCATCGGCGCTGTTTCAGATCAAGGGCAAATCTCGGGCATCGATATTTTCAGCCTAACCGTTGTTCAGGCAAGTGAGTCAGCGGTTCATGTGGGTGCTGGAAAATCCGCACCTGAGCCATATCAGATTTCGATAAATGGGGGATTCCTGGGGCCCGGCAATAAACAGGGCGCCTATATCGAGGCCGCAAGGTCGACTGACCTCAATGTGAGCCACGTTGATGGTCTGATAAAGTTTGGAGCCCGCGCAAAGTCCGGTGTCCGGATTTATGGTAATGGCGACGCAAAGCAAGAGGGGGTCATTAATCGTGATACCTCCTTGCCTTAACGCAAACGAAATTGTTCCTGTTGATGCGGTGAGGCGATCGCAGGTAGATACTGCGCTTCGCCTTACAATTGATAACACGCGACGGACAGATTGGGGCTGGGTAGTGGCTGAAGCAGTGCGCATGGTTATATGGGACCTCGATGAGACATTTTGGGAAGGGACGCTGACGGAGGGAGGCATTACTTATAATGAATACCTGCACGGAACTGTCGTAGAGCTCGCCCGGCGTGGAATAATCAGCAGTATATGCTCCAAAAACGAATTCAGTTCCGTCAAGGAGATCCTCCAAAACGCTGGAATCTGGGAGTTTTTCGTTTTTCCTAGCATATCCTGGGATAAAAAAGGCCCGAGAATCCGGAGGATTGTCGAACAAGCACAGCTTCGGCCAGAGACCGTGTTGTTCCTGGATGATAACCCTCAAAACCTCGCGGAAGCACTGCACTACGTTCCTGGCATCCAGACCGGGTCCGAAATCGACGCTAGGACACTGCTACAAAATCCTCTCCTGACTGGCAAAGATGACGCAGCACTCACACGTTTGAAGCAATATCGCCTCCTGCAAATGAAATACGAAGATGCCAGCCTCGTCAGCGATGATCTGGAGTTCTTGCGGAAAAGTGGTATCAGGATAAAAATTGAGCATAATCTGGAGGGACAGCTAGACAGGATAATCGAGATCATAAACCGCACCAATCAGCTCAACTTTACAAAACGTCGATTGCCTGAGGATCCTGAAGCGGCCCGTACAGAACTTGCACAGCTACTGTCCCAACATTGGATCCAGGCTGGAATAATCAGTGTTTCTGACAATTACGGAGACTATGGGTATGTCGGTTTCTACGCATACTCAAACGTCCCTGTAGGTGCTCATCTGGTGCACTTCTGCTTTTCCTGCAGAATTTTGAACATGGGCGTTGAGCAGTGGGTTTACGATAGGATAGGACGTCCAACTCTTCACATCGCTGGTGATGTGCTGACCGATCTCAAATCTGATTTCGTGGTGCCCGATTGGATCACCCTATCCGATCAAAAAGGTGGAGATCAGTTCGTCAGCAAGCCTACCCTAATGGGAGCGGTGGCGCGGGGCGGTTGTGATCTTACCGCCCTCAGTCATTATTTCCAGCCCATGGTGAAGGAAGTTATTGGCGAGTTCGCTATGGTACGAGAAGGCATTGAATACCGAACTGATCACTCAATTCTGACTTGGTCGGCTAGCCAACGTCTGTCATCTGAAAACCGTAGAATATTCGAGTCAGTAGGTTACAATGATAATGAGCTGTCCAGCGGCCTGTTCAAACCCATGGGTCCGAACTCTATCCGCCTGATCAGTTTTCTATCAGACGCCTATATCCCGCTCTATAGACATCGGAAATCCGGTCAACTTGTTCCAATTCCTGGCCTGCTAAACGGGACAGACCCAGCATCGCATCAGTTAAGCGATTTACTTGCAGCAGAATTCGAGTTCGAGTCGGAACACCTTTCGAACAAGACTTACTTTCAATCAACCCTCAACAACATCTTGCACGCAATACCGGACGGGCAGGTTTTTCTAATTGAGCCCAACGCTGACAGCGTAATCAATGGCGTATCGCAAGGGGTGATCCAACCAGTCCAAACGTTGAATACGTGGACAAATGAAGTTATTAGTCTTCACGGAAATGTTCGGACCATAAGCGTGCGCTCCTTTGTCGAACGTCCAGATGAACTTATATCAGCCAATCATTTTAGCCGTATGGTATATTACCGCTTGTTCAAGTGGCTCCTGGATCAGTGAGCGGGGACGAGTGCGCTGCAAAATAATTACATATTTTAAAATATGTTGACTGATTTAGTTCAATGCTAAGATTGACTGAATTCCTCGCGTGCAATCAGAAGTAAGCTCCGAATGCCTCCTTTGCTGCACTGGGATGTAAGTTCACGTGCTTCATGTAATCTTGGGCCTCAACTGGATAAATGAAGTTTTCTATATTTATCTGGTCGGTGAAAAAACTGTTGTCGTACCGCCGTCCCATTATACCAAAATAGAGCTGCAGCACACCACCGACATAAATCGCCTTTCTTTGTAAGAGATCCCGAATGTGTATACCTAGGGGGACCGCATAGGAGCCGCACGAGAGCAACGCTATGTCAAAGTCTGTATCTTCCAGTTGGCTCTTCAAATACGTCGTGGTTTGGAACCAGTCATCATCAGGGTAAAAGTCGTCTGGAAGACCGGCGTAGGTTATAGGTGTATTTATGGTCGAGATCTCAAAATTGGGGTAAACATAATTCTTAAAGAAATTATGACGGTTGTGAAAGTTTCCATTTATACTTCTAGAAAATGGAGAGACAACAAGTACCTTCTTTCCCGAAAGTGTCTTTTCGAACGCTCTGAAAAGGGTGTCTGTTCCAAAAACAACACGCTCTACAAAGTTATATGGATAGAACCGAACTGACCCCTGTGCAGACTCTATGCAGTTTATTATGGCGTCGACACTCTCTTTGAGAGGTAAATGCTCATGAAACCTCGGATCAATGACGCCAGGAAAATATGTAGTCAGCAGCTTTGCGCCGCACATCACCAAGTCCGCGCAGCGAGTGTAGCCATCCAGCAGCGTGGCGCAGTAATCGAGGTATTTTCCAGGGCTTCGACTTTTGTCATAGTAGCCGTTGTAACGTTCAACGATAGCCAAATGATGGACGAGCGATGGTGAAAGGGAGCCTGCATCGTTTGGGCGCCCGCATGCCACGTACTCTATTACTGCATCGGTGTCACTTCCGCCAATCCTTCCCAAGAAAAACGGATAGTCGCCCGATATCATTGCAACGGTGGCGTCGTGGCTCGATTGCCAGCTACTAATGAAATCCACGCCCATGTCGCCCCCTGCGTCCTCGACTGAATTCGTATCTTAAAGGAACCTTGCCATCGCGCGCGCCGGAAAAGCGATACCCGAAGGGGAGGATCTTCATTGTCGCCGTGTGATTAAAACGAACCTCTTCTAGAAGTCAACGAATCGTAAGTTTCAATGCGGCTTGTCGACGAGCTCAGGATGTTTGTATGCCGGTCGCTGTTACCGTTCATGATGGGAATGAGCCGATGCCGCCATCTCCAGGTGTTTGCTGCCCCTACACGGGTGGTCGTCTGAGCGTGATAAGAGGGTTTTAACCGATATCGGCTGTAGCTAACTTCGCTACCTGCCTAGCATTGACGGAGCACCAAGCGCTAATGGATATCGAGGCTTCTCGAATGGAAGCGCGACGACGCTGGGACGAAGGTGATCAAGATGGCGCTCTTGCGATGCTAGAATCCTTGAGCACCGCTCGGCCGGACGATCTGCAAGCTAAGTTGGACTTCGCGGCTCGATTGGGGGAAGCGGGGCGCCATAACGACGCTGCGGGCCTGTACGAGGAGATACGGAGCATCCAGCCACACAATTCCCCCGCACTGATGGGGCTCGCCCGAATTGCCCGGTTCCGTGAACAACATGATCGGGCGCTGGCTTACTTCTCGGCTGCGCGAGAGGCCGACCCCGCCAACCTCTGGATCCTGATCGAGTGCGCGGTGGAACAGCGCGCGCTCGGGCGTACGAAACAGGCGCGGGCGCTCTACGAAACCGTTCTGGAACGCGACCCCGCTTATGCGGCAGCCCATTCCGGCCTGGGAACGCTCGCGCGGGCAGCAGGGGAACGCGAAGCGGCATTGCGCCATTTCAGCGCGGCGCGCGAGGCCGCGCCGGCCAATCCGTGGAACGGTATCGAATGCGCGACGGAGCTTCGTGCGCTGGCGCGGCTTGATGAGGCCGACGCGATCTGCCGGGACGTTCTGGCTCAGGCCCCGGATTATGCGGCGGCCCATCATGGCCTGGGGGTTTCCGCCCGACAGGCCGGCGATCGCGCGCGGGCGCTGGCGCATTTCACGGATGCGCGCCGCGCCGAGCCTGCGAATCTCTGGAACGCGATCGAGTGCGTGACCGAGCTGCGCGCGCTCGGGTGGGTCGATGAAGCAGAATCGCTTTGCCACGAGATATTGCAGGCCGATCCCGATCATGCGGCCGCGCATGGCGCCTTGGGTCAGCTCGAAAGG
>Ga0207695_10004722_pt1 | contig 18455 bp, 33 predicted proteins | sample KBSC54metaG_FD_184354 | JGI IMG/M metagenome (GOLD analysis project Ga0207695, IMG submission 184354) | Corn rhizosphere microbial communities from Kellogg Biological Station, Michigan, USA - KBS C5-4 metaG (SPAdes) (version 2) | ecosystem: Host-associated > Plants > Roots > Rhizosphere > Soil... | reverse complement strand
GGGGGACCTCCAGGCATACACCGATCAAAAAAGAAATGGCAATTCACGATTTCTCGCGAATTGCCATTCTTATTTTCAATTGTGTAGATCGGGGTATGGAGAATTCACATCCATTGGCGTATCGCCATATGTGTACTCTCTCATTGGTGATTGCGCGGTGGATTCTGGCAGACATTCACCGGATTTTCTACCGCAGAACACGCACCTTCCGGTGGACGCCTCGAAACAGCATTCGTCCAGAGGATCACAATGCATTTCCGGTGAACAAGTGCACGAACCGTCCTGCCACCGGCCGTCGCATGAGCAAATGAAACAGATTGCACATGCTGTCATCTTGTGCGCCATGCGTATTCCTCCCAAGACCATTGCCCAGAAAGATACATGTGTGCGAGCCACTGATCGTAGGGTGTGATGGTTCCCACGAGAGTGGTGACAGTGTCACCATACTGGTGATGTCTTAGCCTTCGTTTATTCCTTTGGTAGGCCCTGGATTTTGATCCCCTTTTCATGTTCCCTCCTTCGGTAGAATCTTATCAGCCCCCACAGTCTTTTTCAACCGGTGACACATGATTCTTAAGAATGTCAATGACATCTTCAATGCTAATGATACTCATGGTTGACATTGTGTAGGGTCCAAGTGGAGTCTTGAACGGAAAGTCAGTGGTAATACCGTCGTCCAACAATTCCGGAAAGATTTCAAGTCTGGCCGGAAAGACAGTACTAGGCTTGATGAGCTGTATCCGCTCTATAATCCATTTGGCAAGCGTTTCGGAATTCTGAGTATCAATGATATGGGGGCGCCCCACACAATCAGTGATTCTTATATGTGCCATCAAGTCCACATCCTGAATGCGAAATGGAAGAACAGCCACAGAAATAGCATCGCAATTGCGAGATGACCAAACGACCAATTCGCAATACTCTGCCCACGGACGTACCTCTCTATTTTCCAGACGAATTCCGAGAAGGTCCCGCCCTTAATGATGAAAAGACCGGCGGATTCTCCTCCTATGAAGAGGAGAATCCACCCTATCCAAAACCATTTCACTCTTGATTCTCTTTCCACAGACTCTTCGGAACGTGGTGGTCCGCCGATTCCTGCATCATGATGCCCTCTCCCACCTCTATACAGCCCCAGTGGCACCGCTCACGGTTTCTCGGGTAGGAATAGACGTGGTAACACGCTCTGAAGCTACTGAACGGCTTCCCGCACCGGTCGCAGAGTCCGTATTTCCGTGTCCGTCGCTTGGTCTTACGCAGCCATCCGCGCGCCCTGCTCATTCTTGATCCCTCTCCGCTTCCTGTCTGGATTCCAATTCCCGTACTGATCGAACGGGTCTGCCCACGATTCGACGTTTTCACGTTTCGCCAAACGTTCTTGCCGTAGAGATTCCTCTGCAATTTCTTGTTTGTTAAGATCGGTACCCCAGAGAACGCTAGAATACTCAGGGATAGCGCCGCATTCGCAATGGTGAATCCTGGACTTATGACCTGAATCATGGTCACAAGAATGCCTCCCCCAGTGGACATCGCACTTACCGATTCTTTTTGTCTCAACCCATGCTCTGAATTCCTGCATCCATGACCGGGAAGCTGTGACGTTCTTCCCGGCCATGGAGCGGAATTCAGGATCAGCGTCCCTCATTCTTCATCGTTCCTAAGCAGTAGGGAGTAAACGAAACTGATTGTTCCGTCTTCAGAGACCCCGTTCTGCTCTCGTGATTCGTCGCTGAACGGGTCTTCAATCCCGAAACGTTTTTCGTAAGGCTGCGAGACGATTCCCGCCCAATCCTCTTCGCCCCAATCGTATTCAGGATAGTGAATGTCCGTGCGCCAGATGTTTTTACCGTCATCCCGGTAGACTTTCCCGCGCTTACGGAACGGGTCACTAGATTGATACTGTTCCTTTGGATCGTTCTCACCGGCCAGTGACCAGTCATTCCGCATGAGTGCCTGCAAACAGGTCACCATACTGAATCCTGATTCATAGGTGGTGTTGGGCCACCCGGTGAATCCTACGTCTGCCCATGAGGCAAACTCAAAGTCCACCTTCCAGATTTGTTCCGCGAACTGATTGGCGTTGATCCCTCTCGCCTTGAATTTGGGTGCTTTCCGTTCGCGAATCATGGTGCGTGTCTTGTCATCCCAGTAGACGCCCGGTTTGAAGATGGTGAGATTCTTCTTAACCTCCCGTCCCCATTCCCCTAGAACGTCGCTGACTGGCAGGGTTGGATGCGGAGTCATGAAGAAAACCGCGTCCGTGGCAATCATCGCGACTGCGGATTGCCCGTCAGGATGGCTAGCGATTGCGCGTAGGATTTGCGTACGGCATCCGCTAGTGATCTTGCTTGCATAAATGGGATTTCCGAACTGCGGTTCGCCAATACTTTGCGCGAATTTGCCATACTCGGAGTTGTAGACCAGTTTCGCGCCTTTACCGAGTGGGGAATTCTTGCCGACTTCCAACCTCTTGAGATAGAGGTCCGCGACTTCCGCAAACGGCGGGGGACATGCGCATGGCTCATAGTTCACCCACTCGTAATACTGAATGGCCTTGGGGTCTACGCACTTCGCATCGATCGATGCCTGTAGCTCATCCCACCAGTACCAGCCTTCCGTCATGGCCGGACGACTGATATTCCCGTCCCTGGTCCGGTGCATCATGGCACCGATGTACTGCTTTCTCTTAGCTCGTGTGTGGTTCTTGAAGCCTGGCACCTGAACGCGTGCCTTGACGATGCAGTACGGTCCGCCTGGTGGCTGTCCAGTACCCTCTGTCCATTCCCCATGGAGTAGGCACGGAAGATTCTGAATGATGGACGGGTACGCCGAATTAATGTCGTACTCATACACGTCGCTGTAAATGCGACCGTGGCAGAAGGTTTCGAACCATCCACCAAAGTAAGACATCCGCGCGGCATTGAGATAAAACTCCGGCTGGTTCTCTAGCCACTCGTCCCGTTTGGGAATCTTGCCCTTCATCCATGCGCTTGAGGCCTGTCCTGGTCCGAACCATTGTGATGGTGACAGATGAATCCCGATTTCCTCAAAGCCGTCCGCGAGAACGGACATGGCCCTTTCGAGGATATCGATTTCCAAATGCATGTACTTCCGCATGTCGTCGTCAAGTTCGGCGTCCGACCGGCGTTCTTTTCCTTGTTTGACAAGCTCGTATTCTTCCTCCGTACAGATTGGGTTTTCCCAACCTTTCGGATTGATGACATTGAGAAAGCTTGTCTGCCAGAATCCCCCTACGTCGCAGAGGTAGCACCATGCTTGCTTCTGACACTTGCACGTAGCGATTTCACAAAGACAGTCGTGAGGCCTGATCCGGAGACGCTTGTAGCCGAGAATGTCAAATTCCCACTGATCGCAAAGCACCGGGTGAGGTTGTTTTCCCTTCACCCGGTGCTTTCGCTTTGCTTTTCCCTCTTGGGTAAGCAACATCCGTGCGCGTCCCTCTGGAAGTGTCTTCAAGATCTGTGTGAAGTCATATCCCAGAAAGAAACCCACAAATGCGTGGCCTTTGCCACGTCGTTGGAATTCCCGGTAAAGAAAAGTGAAACAGTCTTGCCAAGACAGCCCATTTGGATTTTCAATGTGCCTGTCCCCAACGCCGAATAGTACGTACTTGTGAGTGTCGCTCGAAATCCCCTCGCCGTCCACTCCCACAAATCGAACCCGCTTTGTCTGGAAACGCCGTCCACAGTTTTTGCGGCATACTCTTTGTCGGTAATCCTGGCGAGTGAACTCATTTCCGCAGCCCTCACAAAGTGCTCTCTCAGTGGTAAAAGAGAAACGTCCAGTCGTCGTCAAGATGGAAGCCTGCCTCACTTGCCTTCTCGTACACATCGTCATCGGGCATATCGATGAAAGCCCTTAGGAGACGTGTACCCGGTATCTTGGGATTCTCGGGTCCACCGTAGATCCAGGCTCGTGAGCGCCCCTCGTGCCATTTGAAGTTTCCTTCAAAGATGCGCTTCTTCTTTTCCCATGCCTCATTCTGAAGCTGTTTCAGATTGGCACGGTACTTCTGATACCTGGATGGCTGGTGAATCGCATCCTCAGGCTTCTCAGGGGTGTTCTTGTGCCCCCTCGCAGCGCTGAGGTTGGCCCCGGCTTCATACTGCGCTTTTGTGATACCAGCGCGCTGAAGCCGGGACCGGTACGCGCTGCTAAGCGCATTCCAGTCCCGGCGTTTGGCCATGTGGCTATTCCTCTGGGGATTCAGTGTTTCGGTTCATGTACCTGATCCCGAATGCCGTTCCTGCCGCGCCCACGATGACGTGGGTGATGCAGAGAATGAGGACAGTCACTAGCCGAGGTACCGCGTCACAACCGGCTTGCCGTACCGTCCCGGGTACTCGCTCACGCGAATCCCACGGGGGATTCCCATAGCCTTCTCCTTGAAAGCGAAGTCCCACACCATCAAGTCCGCGCCAGTCTCCTTGTCGTCCTTGATGGTGTGCTCCCCCTCCTTCCAGTCCCACTCGCCGAGACGCTTGTCCCACGTGCACTCTCCGCGCTTCCCGGATTCCACGATCTCGGTACCTTCCGGGACCACGCGGATGATGCCCTGAGTGTGAAGGTGGTTGACCACCTGACGCCGGATACCGGTGGATCCGTCGTTGATTCCGATGATCTGCTCAGGGAACCAAACTTCGGTGTTGGTGTACCGGACCTTGCGCTTTTCGAGAATCTTCTCGGAAGCGATGACGCACGTGAGCGTCACGAAGTCGGAGTACTTCCCGTCCACGATCCGCTCCCGGAAGGTTCCGCCGAGGATGGCGAACGGGACACCCTTGAGGCTGTCGAGTTTCGCGTCCTTGAAAATGTCAAGGTCGCTGAATTCCGACTCAACCTCAATGGCGTTGTCGAAGATGTCGTCAAGGCTGACGTTTCCAGCCTCGTACTGACCGTAAATCCCGCTCATGGATTTCCCGTCTTGATTCTGATCAACCGGCTCACCGCTGCGGTGTTCCGGTTCGGTGGTTGATTGTGATGGAACCTTGGTGCTCTTGGTCTTGCTCGCCATGGGAACTCCCTATGGGGACCGGATGAAATCAGTTCTCATCTTACACCTTTCGTGACTTGTGATGTGGGATGTGAGCCGACTTCTTATCGAACTTTCGTTCGGCTGCGGCCGAGAGTCGGCGCCGCATACGCGATATGCAGCGACGGACCAGGTCAGGGACACGAGACCACGGCGTGAGCATTGCCCACACCCACACCGCGATCCCGATAGAACTGAGCACAAAGCCAATCATGAAATGATTTGGCATTCGTGCGGATACATGAACAGCGCCGGTGATTCGTCATCAGGCACCACCATGTACTGACCATTGTCCATGGTCTGTGTGATGGTTCCCTGGTGGATACTGTAGCCGGAATTCCACTGAATCCGACTACCGGGGGTGTCACGGATGAGCGTGGAAAGGTAATCCAGTGCCACCCTGGCGCACTCAGCCGCTTCCCGATACGCCTTCTGCTGTTCGTGCTCTGCCGTGAGCTGTCCCGCGTTGCTCATCAGCGCCGAGGATTCCGTCAGCGCGGACACGATCACCGTAGTGGCGTGAATCGCAGCGGCCTGATTGACGTAGGCTATCCCGGATTTCCTGATGACCGGAATGATGGTGGTGAGATCCGGAGAATCCATCATCCCTCCGTGAAGACGATGACGAATTCCGTGTCGAACATGTTCGGGGACAGCTCGTACAGCTTGCCCATGGTGTCCATGAGCAATTCCTGACAGGTTTCCTGAAGCTCGTTCGTCTCCTGCACCCGCTCAACCCAACGCCAAGCGGGAATGATACCGGAGAACATCGCAGCCTGATTCGCCTTCTTAGCTTCCAGGATGAGCCGGTACGCCTCCTGAAAGTGACGGAGCTTTTCCGTCAGCAGCGCGACGTACTTCACGAGCTCCGTACGGCAGATGGAGAGCGTGAATGCGTCGAAGTCGTTCACGGTGCTGATGCGGTTCGGGATGTGGCGCTCCGTGTGGGGCGTCATGTTGTCACCGATGTGAATCTGAACGCGATTCTTCATGGTGACCGTGGCCGAAACACGCTCCGTTCCCCACTTGAACATGGTCCCGTCTTCATTGAAGACGTTGTACCGACCGGGATTGATTCCCACTTCTGATCCCCTTCTGAGCGATGTTCTGTACTTACTAGTGTACTCCCCCTGTCAACAGGGGTGGCGCAATGTGGCGTAAGTAACAGGGGTGATCCATGGTAGAGCGGATGTTCGGTCAAGCTCAAGTCAGTCTCAAGTAAAGCTTGTCCCAAGAAATGATTTCCAAGATTTTACTAAGCCGGGACTTGTGCGATGGTCGGAGGTATGCTAAGAGCGTCCAACCCACCTGGACACACACCTATCGGGCATCCCCGGTAGAAGAGTGGGGAGGCACCACCGGGTTTTTATCAATAGGAACTGATCCCATCCTATTGAATCCTTACCGGTAGGTGCCTCCCCATTGTCGTATCCAAAAGGAGGATCCATGGGAATCATTAAGAAAGCTGTCATCGAACAGCAAAAGACTTCAGTTGTGGCATACGTAGCTCTAGGAATCAGTCTCGTGACACTGTTGTGCGTTATCGGAATGGTGGCTAGCAATGGCGATTAACGCACCTACCGGACCGCCGCCGCTTAAGAAGACATCTATTTCAGCACCAAAGAAACCCATCACGGTTGACAATCCCGAAAAGATACGTCAAGACCGGGAAGACGCGCTGAATGGTCTGTGGACCGCAGCCGCAGCATTCTGCATGATGGGGAATCAGTGGGCGGACGCTGGCGCAATCAGTCAGCACGGACCCAACGTTTCCAAGGAAGCGGCTGCGCTTTCGCTGAAGTACGAGAAGGTTGGTAACGCGCTTGATGCGCTAGCTAACGTTAGTCCATTTGCAAACCTTATCGGCGCTGTCATGCCTATGGTGATGCAGATTGCTGCGAATCACAAAATGGTGCCCGCTGCGGCACTCGCAGGAATCGGTGTCAAGGATCCTGGCGTTTTGGAATCCCAAATGCGGGTTGAGGCACAACGTCAGGTTGTCGAGTACCAGAAATATGCAGCGCAAGAGAAGGCCAACCTTGAAGCGGAATTGGCCAGTCTGAATGTATCAGAGGAATGATGGTCTATTTGTCATAGACCGTGAAGAGTTTAAGACGCGGAGGTTTGATTACAAGCCTGGTCAACACGTTCTCTTTGCCGGTCCGTCGCAGAACGGCAAGACATCTCTAGCGTTTGACCTATTGGAACATGCCGCATCCCCTCAACTTCCCGCGTATGTGGTGGTGTCAAAGCCTACAGATCCGGTATCGGAAAAGCGGGGACGAGAACTAGGCTACAGGAGGGTATCCGATTGGCCACCGAAAACTACTCTCAAAGAGATTAGGGACGGTAAGCCACCCGGATACCTTCTTTGGCCAAAGTTCGGGAATATGGAAACGGATGTCCCCAACGCACGCGACATTACGTATCGGTTCCTTGCGCAGACCTATTCAGACGGAGCGAGGAAAAAGAAGGCGATCATCGTCCTTGACGATACGTATCTCAAGGCGCGTGTGTTGGGGCTAGACAGGGAAATGACCACGATTCACGCCATGGCCGGAGCTATGGGAATTGGAGCGTGGACATTTGTGCAGAAGGCAACAGGTGCAGGAGAAACAACCCTCATGGCGTACGGCGCTGCTGAGCATGTGTTTCTCTTCAATGAGCCTGATAAGAAGTATCGAGAACGGTATGGGGAAATCGGTGGTGTTGACCCCAAACTAGTTGAACGGGCAGTGATGTCTCTCACTGCCTATCAGTGCGTCTATATCAAGCGCACCGGCCGTTTCATGTGCATCGTAGACAAGGATTAGGACAATGGGTCAGTATTCAAGTCCTCTGTTGGCAACTGAAGAGGAATTGAACGCAGCAAAGCGGTTGTCAGGAATCATCAATAGCCTGGTTATCATCTATCCGATTGATCAGCTGATTCATTCGTGGATCGCTGTTCGTCTATCGGATGGTGGATACGACGGAACCCTGTATGACACCCGGCAAGACGCGGTAAGGCATCAGCCGCATGAGCAGCAATGCGCTTACCTGAACCTTGCGCCGGTCATTGGAGGGATGGAAGTCCAAGCGGCATACGCCATTCTCAAGTTCCATCGGGATGCGTATGAGGCAGGCATGACATTCATTGATCCTGAACACCCGACCGGTGGCATGGATATTGGAATGCCCATTGCAATGGAAGACGTGCGTGCGCACATACACCGCATGCACAATAAGAGGAAGAGAAGGTAAATGGCCGCTGGTACCATGGCCGCTCCGCCCCAGAATCCGGCGGGTGCAAAGGGTAAGGCTGCTCCGCCCCCGGCGCGTAGGCCTTTCCGTGCGGGTGTTCAGAGTATGGAAGACCCGCAGTACGACAATACCCGTACGCTGAATGCTTCGACGCAGGATCTCCCGGACTTCGCCCTCAACGGTGACGGATTCCTTCGGAAGGTTCTTGTCATTGTTCAGTGCACGACTTCAGCTAATGCAGCGACCGTGAGTTTTGCTCAGAACGGTCCGTTTAACGTCATTGACTCTATCCAGTTCCTTGACACCTCGCAGCGTCCTATCTTTGGTCCGTTCGACGGTTATACCGTTGCTCAGATTAACAAGTGGGGTGGCTACTACAATCAGAACGACCCGCGCGCGGACATCACGTACAGCGCTACGACCGGCGCCGGTTCGACTGGTGGTTCGTTCAACTTCATTCTGACCATTCCGCTTGAGATTGTGCAGCGTGATGGCCTTGGAGCGCTGACGAACAAGAACACCGCTGTTCCGTTCAAGGTGAAGACTCGCCTTGCTGCGAGTGCTACGCCTTACGGCACCGCTCCGACCACTCCCGGTTCGGTCCGTGTGCGCATGGTTCAAGATAACTGGTGGGAACCGGAAGCGCAGGACCAGAAGGGACACCCGCTTTCGCCCACTCCGCCGGTTCAGAACACCACTCAGTTTTGGGTTAGCAATAACTATCCCCTGACTGCGGGCAACGTTCCGGGACAGCAGTTGTCCAGTGGTCTCGGTTATCCGCTGCGAAACCTGATTTTCATGCTGTTGGACAATGCCAACTCTCGTTCTCAGGGCGATGCAGACTGGCCGGATCCGGTTACGCTCACCGTGGAAAAGAATCAGCTTTTCCAGCGCTCCAAGATTGCTTGGCAGTCGCGAATCGGTAAGGCATATGACTTGCTGGCTGGTTCTGCCGACGGTGCGCGGACGCTTGAGAATGGCGTCTACCCGGTTTGGTTCAATGACGACTTTGGACCGCAGCCAGGCAGTGAGCTACGGAATGGGTATCTCATTACGCGTGGTGGTCAGAACTTCCTGTGGACGGGAAACATCGGCGGTTCGGGCGTTCACACGCTCTACACCTTTGTTAACTACGTGGCACCGGCTACCGGTGACCCGGCCAACCTCGCTATGGGCGGACGATAAGAATGACTGAGATTCCGGAAGAGGTTCTGAACCAGCCTCAGACTGTCACAGCTGATGAGCTTCACGCGCTTCTGCTCAGCATCAAGGAAGAGAATGCGACGCTGCGACGTCAGGTTCAGGACCTTGAAAAGTCCAAGCGTAAGGAAGAGGAAGGCACTGTAGGGATGGCCGGTGGTTCACCGGTCACTCATCACCTTCACTTGGTTGACGGCCGTGTGATTCAGGCTTACGAGGGTATCGGTACCCACTATTCCGAAACCCTTGAGGATGGCACTGAGCGTGTCACCCGCATCAATGCACATTACCCGGTGGATGAGATCCACCCGTCCAAGGCTTACGCGTAAGAAAGGGTTTAGATAATGCCTCAGAAGTGGATGTATTTCATCGGCGGTGTTGTCGTCGGTGCTGTTGTTCTCAAGCGGCTTCCGGTCAAGATTCCCGGCCTGAGCTAATGCCTAGTGCGGCGGGAATTATCATGGCTACCGGAATCATGACCATGGCTAATGACATGCTTCAAGATTCCAACGGCGGGATTAACGTTCCCGTCAGTGCCATGATGGATAATTTTCCATGGCGTGTGATTCCCGCCACGGCTATAGCAGCGGGAATCTTCTACGGCTTTGAGCAGGTGAATGCGAGTGCTGCGAAAGCGATTGCAGCACTCGCATTCTTCACTGCTTTTGTCATTCCCAAGTATGACGTTGTCGATATGTATGGGAATCCGACAGGGGCCAAACCGGCGGACAGTAAGAAGAGTAGTCCACTTGATACTCTTCTGAAAATCACTGGGAATCCCGGTGCTTACTACACCATGAAGGGAGTCAACTAGATGTCGTCTTTTACTAAGATTGCTATGGGAGTGATCGGCGTTGCCGCAATCGCTACCCTTGTTCTTCCTGGCAGGCAGACACCCGCTGTCTTGACAGGATTCACGCGCCTTGCTACCGGAACCCTGTCTACTGCACAGGGGACTTCTACAGGGGCGGTTGGCTAATGGGTAACATCGCATCCTTTAAGTGGCAGGGTGCGAGTGGACAGCAAATCGGTTTTGCTGGTGAGAATCCGTATGACAAGTATGGACCGTCATTCACTGCTGATGAAGTCCACACGCAATCCTATGACCCCAACGCTCCAAACACCTACGCGCAGCCTGGTGGAATTGGTGACGTCCCGGTTCAGATTCAGGACGAGTATCACCTGTATGAAGACGGATTCAACGGCTGGTGTCTAGATAATCTCCATGACCCGCAGCATTCGGCAAAGCCGGGTACTGCGGGTCACGGCGTGCCCATGGGTTCCGCCGGTAGGCAGCATGTAGATGCGGCGCACAACGTAGACATCTATCAGCTACAGGTACCGACCGGCCACGGTAGGAACTTCTATGGCAATGCCACGGAAGATAATGAAGTCTATGAATGGGCAAGCTCTAGCAATGCGCCGATCACGCGCAACGCTTTTCCTTCTCAGGCACGGACCGATACCGGTAATTGGCCGGAACCGTTCGACAGCTATTCGGTAGCTCCACAACTTCCCGTCGTTCGTCCCACTGAGCGCATTCCTATGAATCGCATGAAGGAAGATGACCGGCCGGTTTACCGACAGCTTGCCGTACCCGGACAGAACATCAGGCCTAGCGGTTCTGTTTACACACCAACGATGCAGAGCAATCCCGTACTGCACAACGTCAAGCCACTTCCCGCAGCCGGACGCACACCCGTTGCGCCTTGGACTTCTGAGGAACTGGTTTCGTCGGACGCTGCTAACTATGGGAACGGCTATACTGATCCTCTAGACGGAGGGTATTACCAGTAATGAAGATGCCCACTGGCAAGAATAAGACTCTTGCTATAGGTGGGGCGGTGGTGGGCGGACTTGCCATTGTTTGGTATGTCCGCAAAAGAAGCGCAGCGAATGCAAGTGCAGCGTCTACGAACAATGGCGGATACGATCCCAACGCTATTGATCCTAGTACCGGATTGCCCTATGGACAGGAAGCAGGGGTAGACCCGAACACCGGTCTTACCTATGCATCCGAATCAGGTCTTGGTTTTGGGTATTCGGGAAGCGCTGTTACTGCCAGTGGTGCGGCATCTAGTGGCACTGGTGGCACTGTCTACACCAGTAACACGCAGTGGATGAGTGATGCGCAGCAAGACGCACAGAACTATTTCGGTGCGTCTTACTCGCTCACTACTTCAGCCCTTGGGAAATACATCGCTCAGGATCCTCACGGACTTGATGACAATGAATACGCTGTCGTCTCTGAGGTAGTCGCTCAGATTGGTCAACCGCCTGTTGGCCAACCCTATCGACTTATCCACGCGACACCCGCACCCCCTTCCGGTGGTGGGAATCCTGGTGGCGGAGGAACAACAACGCCACCACCGCCACCACCGCCACCGCCCAACAATGGCGGTATTCCACCGGGATACCACATGCAACCGCCACAGGTTGCAACGCTACCGGCGTATCAATCGCTGCGGACTTACTGGCAGCATCACTATGCGGGTAATCAGCAGGCACTCAACAACCTGATTAATTACAATCCGGGTGTTGGTGTGGACTGGACAGCGCATGGAAACATTCAGATTAGGACGAGTGAAGCTCACCTAGTCCCTGACAATTAAGGCTTGTAATGTCTTTCAAGACTTTTCTTAAGCCTAGTGAATCCGTCATGGTTTCACTGGCAACGGGTGCAATGGTCTTTGGCGTGTATCAGTACACGATGCCTAGCGTTGCGGAAGTTCACGCCACCGACGCACACAACAGCAACATTGATTCGGGACGTAAGAAGGCTATGTGGACATCGGCCGGTGTGGTCGGTGGCATGTTCCTTCTGACCCGTGATCCGAACGTCTTCATGGTTGGTGGCCTGTCGTTCCTCGCTCTTGAGTGGAGCTATCGACATGCCAATTCCACTGATGCGCAGACGGGTAAGGTTGTCGGACGCACCAAGGCGGACGCCATGGGCGATTATGGTTCGGACACCATTCCCGATATCCCTGACTACGTTCCCGAGTATTACTAGGGATGAATAAAACGGCTGTAGCGATTGGCACCACCGGACTAGGTTTCATGTTGATCTGGTCCGGTGTTACCAACGCCGGTGTTCTTTCAACGGTGCAACATCTCACAATGGGGGTTGCACCTATACCCGGACAGCCGCAGTCCCTACCGCAATTCAACGCCACGGTTGGTTCAGCCGTTAGCACACCGCTAACGACTGAACCTAATACGGGAACCGGAACGGCAACAGGTAGCACAATCGCTAACGCCGCTCTCAAGTATCAGGGATACCCGTACGTGTGGGGTGGAAAAACTCCAAGCGGTTGGGACTGTTACGGCTTCCTTACCTACGTGTTGCATCATGACCTTGGTTACAATCTGCCTAACAACACCTACATGGGATACCTTGAATTCCTTTCGTGGGGGCAGAAGTACCAGATTGATGAAGCTCAGGTACAGCCTGGTGACATTGTCATTTGGCCTACTCATTGCGGAATCGCTGTCAGTTCAACGACGATGATTTCAGCCGAGAATCCTAGCGCTGGTACCAAGGTTGCGACATTCAGGGAAGGCGGTCCGCTTACCCCGGAACCCATGTCTTTCTATCGAATTAAGGGATCGTTGGTAGCGTAATGGCCGATTTTCCAGATTGCACACTGATGACAGGCAAGATGCGCTCTGCCTGTATCACTGTCAATAAGCAAGCGGGGTACGACGAACACGGTAAGAAGATTACCGGTAGTCAGATTCCGCCATCTACGGGAAGTAGCGGAAGCTCGTTCTTTGGGATTCCCCTTCCCGGGTCTGACTGGTGGCGTCACTTTATCTTTCGGATTGCTGAAGTGGTGGTAGGGGTCGGAATGGTAGTGGTCGGTGTCAAGGCATTTGCCACTTCCAGCGACACCACAAAGGTGATTGTCAGCGGAGCTAAGAAGGTAGGGAAGCAAGTATGAGTGAGCACGAGCTTTCGCCCACTCCTGAAGATTGGGAATTGGTCCGCCAGGTAGAGGATTATCAACCTCAAGTCGTACCGGTGGACGTTACAGGCATCGTTGCAACCTATGACTTGCCCGCAAAGCGTTCCGTCATGCGACGGTTTAACATCCCGTTCTATGCCGATGCGAACAACGCTCCGCCTGTCGAACTGGTACCGGCAGACCCGCGTATCAAGAATGCATGGCTTATGTCGTCTGGTACCAATCCCGGAGACATCTACGTTGGAACCTATGAACAGTGCATGGCAACGCAGCGGGGTAACGGAACCACCGACGCTTTCCAATACGTCGGGTCCAATCCTCTCGGACCGCTACAGGGATTCGACACGCCGTTGTACGCCTTTGCTCAGGTGACCGGTAGCAATATCGTTAGCGTCCGTCTTGAGTATTGGGCGGACTGATGCCACAGACGGTTCTAAATGAATCTGCACAGGTAATTCTAGACGGTAGTGGCAACGGTGCACTGACCATAGGTCCACAGTATGCAGCGCAATCCTGGATACCAACAATGGTCGGCTGTCAGGTTACATCAAACAACCTTGAGCCTGGATTCAAGTTCTATCGTGGGCGATCAGCGGGACCCGGAAACTATATCAACGGTACGTCAACCGGCTCTAACGACAGTACAGATATCAGTGGGGTAATTCTCCATCCCGGTGAAACTCTTTACTGTGTTTGGACCGCTGGTGACCCTGGCGCTATCGCGTCCGTCACGCTGAACGGACAGATTCAATATGATTAGGAATTCGGGTGAGCACGGGAGAACTGATAGCCCTAATAACGATCGCGGTAGGGATGCTAACCCTCATGACCGCACTTGTTAAGGCAATCTATAAGGTTGCGAATATCGTAGACAGCATGGAGACACTGACACGGGCAGTCTCTAAGCTGACGGAACGTGTCAATACCTTGGACCAAAGGATCTATGACAATGCCATACGCGGTACGCAAAAGCGGTGAGAACTACGAGGTTGTCAATAATGACACGGGGGATGTCAAGGCAACCCATGAACCGCCGGACGCCAAAGAGAAGGCGGACGCTCAGGTCAAGCTTTTGCATGACATTGAGAATGGGATGAGTGAGCATGGAGCTTAGCGAAGAGATGAAGGAAGCTATCAGGATCCTCAGGGAGGATGGCCAGATAGCTTCATACAATCAGCTCACGGCTTCTCACAAGGAAGTCATTGAGCGACTTGACCATATCGAGAATGGTTACAGTGAGTATCGTGCGGCGCAAGAGGAAAAGAAAACTGATCCGCCTAAGCAGGAAGAGAGCGGAGCAGGTGGCGATCCTTCGGCTAACCCTCCGGCTAATCCTGGTGGTCCCGAACCGCCACCCGTAAAACAAGAGGATCCGGACCCGCCTAAGAAGGGGCGTCAAGCCTGGTGGGAGCGAGGTGGATATGCAGGCGATTGATTACAGCGCGAGGATACCCGGATCAACCGTTAGGTTGGCCGGGTACCTTCACGTCTTTAGGTACCTCGGCGATCCTCAGGCATGGCCCAAGGCCATGACTCAGGGCGAAGTGAATGATCTGCGGAACCATGGCATTTTCATTCACCTGAACTATGAGCAAACAGCTGACTTCATGCTAGGCGGTTATTCGGCCGGACAGTTGTTTGCCAAGGAGGCCCGTAAGTGGGCAACATCCCTAGGATTCGGTACGAATGAACCCATTGTTTATAGTGCTGATTTTGACGCTAGCGATGCACAGATAGCCGTCCTGTTGGAATTCCTCCGTGGTGCTGCTGATACAGACGGAGGGAAAAGCAACGTTGGTATCTACGGCGGATACAAGGTTGTCAAGGCAGCAATAGACCAGGGGTACATCGGTTGGCAGACGTACGCATGGTCCTACGGTCAAGTTGATACCAGGGCTATCGCCTATCAGCATGGCACCATCTATGTCGGTGGCGTTCAGTGCGACGTTAACGACATGAACCCTTATTACCTTCAAGGAGTCCACAACATGACCAATCCCATTCCGGCTAGCATCGGGCAGAAGTGGGCCGAAATCGCCAGTCAGTTTACCGGTAGCTACGACGATTCTACCGCTATCATTTGGGCGGACGCCGGGGCACGCTACGCCGCAGCGCGAACCGATGACATCATGAATTACCTTGAGACTCACGGTGCTCCCTCTGCGGGTCTCTCTCTCACTGCCAGTGACATTGACGCTATCGCTACGGCTGTCGTTAAGAAGATGTCTAGGGATCTTGCTGCGGGGTAGCAATGCCGTTTAGCAATGAAGTAATCGGCACCAATGGCGCACTCATCCGGAATTGGATGAAGAGTGAAAACTACGTGGCAGGATCATCCGGATGGCAGATTAAGAAGGATGGCACTGCCGAATTCAACAATGGCACCTTTCGCGGAAGCATTGAGGTTGGACCCAATCCAGGGCAACACTTCATTGTTAACAATTCCGCGACGGGTGACGTTGTCGATATCTACGATAGTTCCAATACGCTAGTTGCCAAGATTGATAAGTTTGGCGAAATCATTACCACCAGTGGTAACGACAGCGCCATGATGTTTGGCAACGGATATCTGTTTGTTGACTTCGCCGCTCCACCCGGATCATACGGAGGGATGACCGGATTCTCTCGTAATACAGGGTCGCAGGTTGTCATTGATTCGGGAAGGAAGAGTGGTGGACTTAGTTCTAACATCTTCTTTCAAGATGACGTTAACGGTCTTGGTGGAGTGCCTAGGCTACTAGCATCACAACGGGGTATGAGTCAGGGATCCCTGATGCAAACTGACTCATTTAGCAATAACAACAGCTATTTTCATGGCGGGTCGTACGTCGCAACTACATCCGACGCTTTTGGGAATGCTGCCATTGCCCACGGTTGTTCATTTACTCCTAAGTTCTGTGTCTTTAGTACATGGGATTACGCCAGTACAGCGCCGCTCTGGTTCGTAACATTGTGGGCTAGTGGAATGGACGCCACAAACTTCCGGGTATACGTCCGTAACGGAAGTGGCAATCCACCGGCTTCCGGAACATCGTTCGGACTTCAAGCATTCTTTATCGGTTAAGCCTTGCGATCAGACCCCCTGATATGCTGTAATAGAGTAGTAAGCACACAACTCGGACACATCGGAGGGGTCTGATATGGCACTCAGCTTCACGCCCGTAGCGCGGGAGTACAGCAATGCGGCGTACGATTTTGACGACGAATTCGTCAGCGACTTCATGACGGCATGGGAATATCTGTCTACCAATCCAACGCATTGGCTCAACACTGAGTTTCCCAATGCACAGGAGCGGGAAGCCTGGCTAGATAAGGCCAAGGCCTACGGGAAGACAAAGCCCAAGGGTGAAGAGATTGTAATCCGTCGCGTCAAGCGCACCGGTAGTTCGGACAGCTCTACAGGGCACCTGAGCTTTGTCATGGAAGCCAAGAGCGTTGCTGATGCCAGGCATGCACGTCTACGGGCAGAGGCAGACGACAGGGCATTGCGTAAGGCAAACGGCGAGGAAGTCAAGCGCGGTAAGCGTCGCACTCCCAGAGTCTAAGGACATGCCCTAGGCCCTATGACAGGCGGTTCTGTACGCGATCCGGAACCGCCTGTCTTAGGGCTAGGGCAGAGAAGAGGGATCACAGTGGAAAGCTTCATCCGTCAATCAGAATGGCGTGACCTGTGTACCCGCGTACGGGAATGCGGGTTACGCGAAACCATGGGAAGGTGCCGTAGCATCACACAGATTAACGGCACGTGGTATCTAGACGGGTACGCAGAGGAAGACTGGCTATACATGCACGTGTTCCCCCGCGCGGAGCGGGTACGGCGGGACTCAAGCGAGATCCAACCGTATCCGGTGGGGCCCACCACAACGACCCTCACGAGGCTGTAGTCAAGGCCTAACGGCGCTCACCGGAATCCGGTGAGCGCCGTTACTGTTTTGAGACTTGAACTAGGTACGTCATCCATGTTCTAATAGAGGTGTCAGCAAGACAACCCCTAACAAAGGATCGCGACACCATGGCACTGCACTTCCAGTTCGCCGAGACCACCAAGGCTACCGCTTCCGCCAAGACCTTCACGCCGGAACTCATCGCGGAATTCGATGAGGCCTGGAAGTTCCTCAAGGAGAACCAGGGTCACCAGGCTACCGTCATGTTCGAGAACGCCGAGAAGCGCGACAAGTGGTTCAACAGCGTGAAGGCCTACGGTGCGCAGCACGCCGACAAGGTGTTCGTGGCCAAGGTCAAGGGCACCGGGAGCGACGACAAGGGTAGCGGCAAGCTCGTGTTCAAGATGGAAGCCGGTGCGGACCGTGAGAAGCGCATCGCCGAACAGCAGCACCGCGTGAAGATGGCCGAGACCCTCAAGGACCATGGCATTGAGTTCAAGCGTGGCGTGAACAGCGACATGGAAGACAAGTACAACGCTCTCCTGAAGATGACCCCTGAGCAGCGGAACAAGCTCGCTGAGAAGGTCACTCAGCTGCGGAAGCGTGAGGAAGCCCTCAAGAACCAGCCGCAGAGCGGCAAGGCTGCCAACGCTGCGGAGAGCGCCGCTAAGAAGTAGTATCCCGCTCTGAGAATCCCCGTCCCGACCGTATCCGGGACGGGGATTCTCTTTGTCTATGGGGTTGTGGTTTCAGATTGGGTATGTCATACTGGTTTCAGAAGGAAGAACCGATGAAGGGATTAGAATCATGAAGCGGCAGCAGACCATGAACACCACCGACCGGATCGTTCGCCTCAAGGAGATTTGGGAGACTGAAGACTCTTCCGAATTCACCATTGAAGAAACTATCCTCATGGCTGAGCTTTGCATTGAGTGGGAACTGGATTGGCGTACGGATTCCAGTGAGGAATCCGACGCGTGCAAGATGTTCAACGCGATTCAGAATCACAATTCTCGCAAGAATCTCAATTGGTTCTAGATTGTCATTCTCTCGGCATACATCAATCGGATTGTGAAATTCGATCGGTGTATGCCTGGAGGTCCCCC
>Ga0207695_10004720_pt1 | contig 18459 bp, 12 predicted proteins | sample KBSC54metaG_FD_184354 | JGI IMG/M metagenome (GOLD analysis project Ga0207695, IMG submission 184354) | Corn rhizosphere microbial communities from Kellogg Biological Station, Michigan, USA - KBS C5-4 metaG (SPAdes) (version 2) | ecosystem: Host-associated > Plants > Roots > Rhizosphere > Soil... | reverse complement strand
CTGGGTTTCATGGGATACCTTCCCATCCAGGAATTCCATGATGCTGACAGTGAAAGACGGCTGCCCGTCATAGCTCAGGATGTATTCGGTGACCCAGAGCCCGCCGGCGCCGGTGATCCGCCTCACCGTAAAGCGCTTTCGGTTCGGCTGTGCGGCGCGGGACGACTGAATATTATGGCGGCCGCGGATGCGCTCACCCGATTGCGGGTAGTCCAGCACCGCATCCTCCCGGTAAATGTCATGCTCGGCTTCAAAATCATTGGCATCCGACGCATCCCAGTGGCGATCCAAGCTTGCTCGAATTTGCCCGTCATCCATAGCGGATATCCTTTTGGATCAGCGCGGCCGATGCTTATCCGCGGCAGATTACGCCGCCAATCATTTGCGGTCGACCAATCAATCGGTCTCACAGGCCGGGGCGATTTGACGGCCTAGGCTGAGAATCTGTTAAAGTAAGCGCATGTGCGGCAAGTTTACGGCAAAAGCGTCCTGGACCGAAACGATAGACTTTATCTGGTCCGCATCCCCGGGCGAAGACGAAGCCGATCGCACCTATCGCGTGATGAACGACCTGCCGGTGATCGTGCGTGAAGGCGATGAGCGGCGCACCATGAAAATGCGCTGGGGCTTTCCGCACCCCGAAAAATGGCAGGTGCCCCAGCCCATCCATGCCCGCTCCGAAACCATCGATACGACAAAGGCCTTCGCCCAGGCCTTTCGCGATGGCCAGCGCGGCATCGTACTGATGAAGAGTTTTAACGAAGCCCCGGATGTAGCCGGTCCCACCATCCAGCATGTCATTACCCCCGGCGATGAGGCGATGCTGGCCGCTGCCTTTGTCTGGCGGCGCTATGACATAACCGGTCTTGACCGCCCGCTCTTTGCCTGTGTGCTGGTGACGGTGCCGGCCAACAGCCTGCTCGCCACCTTGCCCACCGACCGCATGCCGGCCTTTCTGGCGCATGAAGATTGGGCAACCTGGCTGGGCGAAAAGTCCGCCGATCTTCGCGAGGTAAAAGCCTGTCTCAAGACGGTTGAAGGCGTGCGCTGGACCATGACCAGGGAAGAGCGCGCCAAGACGGCCAAGCGCGGCAAACCGATGGTTTCCGATCCGACCGGCCTTTTCTGATAGGGTTTCAAAAAGAGATGCCGATGAAAATCCGCAGCGACGATTTCCGCGTTCCCGAAGGCAGGAAACTGCATCTTTCCAAATGGCCCACGCGGATCAAGCGGGTCTACAAATCCGAAGAGGATTACAAGTCCATGCTGGCGGCTCATGTCGACCAGATGGACAAGCTGCAGCAGCTTCTCTACGCCTCCAACAGCCACGCCGTTCTGCTGATCTTCCAGGCCATGGATGCCGCCGGCAAGGATGGCGTGATCCGCCATGTGATGTCGGGCATCAATCCGCAAGGCTGCCAGGTCTTCAGTTTCAAGCATCCCAGCTCAAGCGAATTGGCGCATGACTTTCTCTGGCGTACCACCCGCGATCTGCCCGAACGCGGCAAGATCGGCATCTTCAACCGCTCCTATTATGAAGAGGTTCTGATCGTTCGCGTGCATCCGGAGATTCTGCGGGGTGAGAATCTGCCCGATACCGGCAAGCATGTCTGGGACCAGCGCTTCCGTTCGATCCGCGATTTCGAACGTCACCTGGGCGCCAATGGCACCTCGGTGGTCAAATTCTTCCTGCATTTGTCGAAAGAAGAGCAGCGCAAGCGGTTCATCGCCCGCATCGACGAGCCGGACAAGAACTGGAAATTCCAGGCCTCGGATGTGGAAGAGCGCCAGTTCTGGAAGGACTATATGCACGCCTATCAGGAGGCACTGGCTGCCACCAGCACCAAAAACGCGCCCTGGTATGTCGTTCCCGCCGACGACAAGGAGAATGCGCGCCTGATCGTATCGCACATCATCCTGGATACGCTGCAAAGCCTGAAAATGCGCTATCCGCCCACCGGCAGCGAACGGCAACGGGAATTGCAGGCCATCCGCAAGCGATTGACCGCCGGCTCGGATTGAGCCCTCACGCAAATCACCCTAGTGTCCACGTCCTGCTGGAGTATGGGCATCAGACATGAACCGCGCCATCACTATTGGCTGTGTATTGGCGCTGGGCGCGGCTGCCTGGCTGCTGTGGCGCTTTTTTCTGGCAACGCCGGTGATGGAAAGTTCTGCGGTGATCGAGGCCGGAAACGGCCACGCCTATCAGTATATCGCCGCACCGGATATCGGCTGGAACCAGGCGCGTGCCGCCGCCGCAAAACTCTCCTGGCAGGGGCATTCCGGTTACCTCGCCACCATCCACAGCGTCGCTGAAAACCAGCTTGTCATGGACAGACTCTTTTCCAAAGCCTATCCGGACGTCACCTATCTGGGCGGACGCCAGACTGCGCCCGGCGAGTGGCGCTGGATCACGGGGCCCGATGGCCGGGAGGATGGCGGCAAGGGCAAGCTGTTCTGGCGCGGTTATGAAACCGGCGCCATGCCCGCCGGTGGGTACGCCAATTGGATGGCCAGCGCCTTCCAGCATGGTGGCAAATGGGATGTCGGCAAGGTCTGCTGCGTTTCCCTTTTCTCCTATGGGATACCGCAGTTCAGCACGTCGCTGGGGACGGGCGATCCCGACGAACATGTCGCCGGCTATCTGGTCGAATTCGGCGATTAGCCGGGCTGGGTTCCGCCGGCGCCGCCGAAGTTCAATCGGCGCAAAAGCTTGGTGGTGAGATTAAGCACCATGCTTTCGGCGGAATGGGGTCGGCCCGAGATCATCCAGAGTGAGAATTGCACCACAAGCAGAACGACGCCGCCTGCCAGCGCGATGGTGACGAAGCGCACCAGCGCGGGGAAATAGTGGGAAACCGGAAAGATGTTCATCATCAGATAGACGGCCGTGGTCATGACCGCTCCGGCGAGGATCGAGCGCCAGGTATCCCGGAAAATATCGGAAGCTTTCAGATTTATGACGGCGGGAACGAAGCCGTTCCAGATGAACATGTTGATGAATGCCGAGGCGGTCAGCGCGATCATGGCGCCCGTCATGCCGCCCATTTTGGCCGCGATGATCACCGCCGGCACGCGGATAGCCAGGGTGACGGCCAGCACATAGACAAGGGCTTTTTGCCGGTCGAGCACGATGTAAAGCGCGCCCGGAAAATGCGCGATGGCATCGAACAGGGCAAACAGGGCGCAATAGGCCATGATGGGCGCGGCTGCCGCCCATTTTTCGCCCAGAAAAATCGACGTGATGGGATCGGCCATCACCGCAATCCCCAGCGACAGGGGCATGACAACTGCCACCAACAGGCTCAGATTTTCCAGGAAGCTCTGGCGCATCAGATCCGGCGAGTTGACGGCGCGGGCATATCCCGCCGCTGCCGGATCACGGATGGGAGCGCCGATCTCGCTGGCAGGCAGTGAGCCGATCTGGTTGGCGATCTGGTAAAGGCCGATGCCGGAGGCGCCCACGATCCTGCCCAGCACGAACATGATCATCGAACCGTCCACGACCCAAAGCGCGTTGGTGACCATCAGCCACTTGGAGAAATGGAAGAAATGGCGCCATTCCGAAAGATCGAAGCGGGGCCGGTAGGGACGCATGCTGTAGCCCATCGGAATGACGATGAGGCGCTGGGCCGCCGTGCCGATCACCAGCGCCCAATAATTGCGCAGCAGGTAAGCGGCCGCGAGGCCGATGACGAAACCGGCAAGCTTGCCCACCAGCTGATAGAGGAAGACCTTGTCGTAGCGGAACTCGCGCTGATATTCGACCAGCTGGATGTTCTCAAAGCCCTGCAGGAAGATGATCGCCGCCAGGGCATAGCAGATGGCCTGCAATCTTCCGTCATGGACGAAATCCGCCAGGAAGGTGGCGCCGGCCGCCAGCATCAGCCCGAACAGCAGGGCGCGCAGCAGTCCCAGCGTCCAGGCCGTATCATAATGCGCCCGGCTGGGCTCGCGCATGCGCAGAAGCGCGATCTGCAGCGAGAGCTGGCTCAGCGTGTCCAGAACCGCGGACGCGCCGGTGACCAGCCCGAAAAGACCGAAATCGTCGGGCGACAGCAGCCGCACCAGGATAAGGGTGCTGACGATGCCGACCAGCCGGAAGGAGAGGCGCAGCAGCACCATGAAGGATGCGCCTGTGATCACGCCGCGTCTTATGACGGACAGATCGACCGGATCGTGGTCTGGCGTGTTGGTGTTTTGCGGTTCCAAGGTGAAGTCGCTTTTCCTGAGCGGCGCCAATTCCTGCTGAAGGCTTAAAGTAGGTGGGATGCTTAAAGGAAGTCTAAAGCCGGTGTCCGCTGTGAATTTGGCGCCTTATTTGCCGCCGGATTTGCCCGTTGGCCGGATATTGCCCAGCTCGGCGTCATAAATCGCGGACGGTGTGCTGGTCGTGCCCTGGAGCTCGCGCGTGAAAAACACCAGATACTTTTCCAGTTCGGCCAGGATCCGGTCGGTGTCGGCCTTGGTCTTGGAATAGGGCGTGAAACCCGGCTGCAGCGAGGAGCTGTGAAAGCTCAAGGTGAAATAACGGCAACCTTTCGACATCAGGGTGCGTGTCAGCCGGATCATCTCCGTTGCCCGATAGGCCTCCGGCGACAACCGTACGCGCGACAGCAAACCCAGCTTGTCCAGCAGGCCCCGCAGGCGCGTCTTTCCGACCCAGCCGCTTTCCGACAGCCGCCATAGCGGTCTGCCGAAGCTGCTCAGCAGGCCGACAAAGCCGCTGGTGGTGGGAAGTTCCAGCATTTTGCGGTTATGCCCGAACCAATAGGGCGCAGCACCGAACAGGCTGAAATCGGGTCCGCCCTGGTTGCTATAGTCGAAGGTGGGCGCGACGCTGAGATCCACGTCAAAGCCAACCTCTTCGATGGTCCTGAGGCTGGCGCGGCTGATGCCATAGCGGCCTGCCTTGTATGTCCGGGGCGTGACACCGAAAGCGTGACGCACGGACCCTATGAGATGCTCCAGCTTCTGCCGTTCCAGGTTGGCGGACAAATTGCCGGGAAATGCGTGCCAGCCTTCCTTGGGTTCGACCAAAGGCGGCGTGGTCCAGGGCTGGAGATGAACGCCGATCTCTGCGCCTCTTTGCACAAAATCGCGGATGGTAACGGCGCTTTCCTCATTCGATGCGACCGGGAAATCCACCACATAACAGGGCTTGAGGCCGTAGCGCTCGAAGATGCTTTGCGCCCGCTTGAGCTGTTCGATGGAATGGACCGAGCCTTCGTCCGCGCCGACACCGGCGGACCAGAGGAATTCCGATTCCGTATCGATCACGGCGACCAGGGTCGGCTGGGCGGGCGATTGCTGTACCAGACTCATGCCGACCGCAGCCGGGCCTCCCGCCATGGTAACGCCGCAGCCGGTCATCAGCGCCGCATCGTGGGTGTCGCCGTCCGGCACGCTGTCCGGTGCGGCAAGCCGGCGATACAGCGCGACATAGCGCTTGGCCAGATAGGGAAGCTGGAAATCGTCTTCGACCCGTTTGCGCGCCCGCGCGCCCATGCCATGACGCAGGCCGCGATCGGCCACCAGCGTCTTCAGGCTGGTCAGGAAGGCGGCGTCGGTGGAAAACAGATAGCCCGATCCCCCATGCTCGATGAAGGTGTCGGTGACATCGCCGATATAGCGGGACACCACCGGCAGGCCGAAGGACATGGCCTCCAGCAGCACATTGCCGAAGCCTTCGCTATAGGAGGCAAAAGCGAAAATGTCCGAAGCCTGGTAATACTGGCCGGGATCTTCGGCATAGGGGACATGGGTGATGCGGCTGCCCAGCCCCTTGTCCGCGATAAAGCGGAAGACCTCATCGCCATATTCCGGCTCGATGACGGGCCCCACAATGACCAGGCGCGCATCCGGGGTCGTAGCAGCAAGCTTGTCAAAACATTTGACCAGGTCAAGCACGCCCTTGCGTGCCGAGACCGAGCCCACATAAAGGATGATGATCTCGTGCGGCTCGATGCCCAGCGACGCGCGCAACGCCTCGCGCGAGGGCGCATCGCACAAGCTGGGCAGTGTGACGCCCTGCGGAATGACGCTGGCGCTGTCTTCCCCAACCCACCGGCTTTTGCCCGAATAGAGCCTGGGGCTGATACCCACGAAATGCTGAATCCCCTTGAGCAGGCGGCGTGCCAGGATGCGGAAAGAGGGGCGATAGCGCGACAATATTTCGTCGGCGCTGTCCTCCAGGGTGGAGGAATAGATCACGCTCAGGCCCAGAAAGCGCGCCAGCCAGTAATTCAGGAAGGTGCGATCGACATGGGAGTGAATGTGCAGCACATCGAAATTCTTGCCGTTTTTCCACAGCCACTGCGCCAGGGCGAAGCGGGAGCGTTCGCCCGAACTGCTGGTCAGGTAATGAACCGGAAAATCGCTGGGTATGGGATCGAGCGGCCTCAGCGTCTCGAATACCACCACCTCATGCTCGGTTCGCGATTCCGCCATCAGCGGAATCAGGCGCGCATAGAAAATGCCGTCGCCGGTAAAATCGGGGCGGAACCGCCGGTAGAGGTGAATGACCCGCATCTGGCTCATGACAACTGCTTATCCTAAAGGCGCAAAGCCGGGCAGGCCTGTATGCACGATATCGCGGTAACGGGGCGCGAGCGCTTCCAGCGACCGCGCCGCCCGCCCCTTGCGCATGGTCTCAGCCTGGGCCCGATAGGCCTGCGCATCCGGATTTTGTGCGATGTTGCGTATGGTGGAAATCATCTCCGCCTCGCCGTTGCAGAGATGGCCGATATCGCCGAACTCGCGAAAAAACTGTTCGGTCAGGGGAATGCGGGTGGCGATCACCGGCTTCAGGGCGGCGACGGAATCCATGAAGGTGCCGCTGGCCGACAGGCCGTAATAATTTTCCTTGAAGGGGAAGACCACATAATTCAGCCGGTTGATGCGGGCGAGGAATTCCTGGCGGGTGAGCTGCTTTTCCGCCGGTGGTTCTTCCAGCAAGGCATACAGGGAAGGATCGGTTCCCTTCACGAAGGTGCCCACATGATGAAAGCAGATGCGCTCGCCCAGCTCCTGTTTCAGCTGCTTGGCGATCCGCAGGAAAATGCCCATGCCTTTTTCTTCGCTGCCCAGGCCCACCAGGCCCAACCGCAGCGGCGATTGCAGCGGCTGTTCTGCTTCCACATGGCCTTGCAGGGCCAGGGGATGGGGCAGGACGTCGGTGATGTCCTTGGTCGCCGGGCTCATCTGCGCGAGCTTGGTGCGGATGAATTCTTCCAACACCAGATAGCGCATGCGGCTATAGGAACGGGACAAGACCGATTTCAGGTCCATGGCGCGGCGCACGGGATCGCCGTGACGCCAGTCGGCGAGTTCGTTGAGATTTCCGTGAAGCTGGGTCTGGATGAAGGTGCGGCCCCGCCGCAGCCTTGCCAGCAGATTGGCCGCGACGATCGACGTCGAGGTCGCCGAAAGCAGGATCAAAAGACAGTCCTCTCCGGCAGGGACCTGTGCCAGGGCTTTGCGGATGGTCGCAAATTCGCTGAACAGTCTTTTGAAGGAAACGATGTGCGGCTTGTGGCGGAAGTGCGGGCTGAGTTCGATGGTGTGAAACTGTACGGTGGGAGACGCTGCGGCCTTCAGAAGTGACTTTACTTCCTGCAGATGGCCGGCTTCCGCATGAATGGCGAGCCGCTGACCCGGAAAGGCCAGCTTGGCGATATCCAGCAGGGTCGTATTGCCCGGCGCATGGATGGTGCCCGTCCAGGTTGGCTCTATTGCCACTATCATTGCGCGTCTTTCGTGGATCCCCGATGGCGCCCGGCCGGTGCCGAAGCGGGATTACAATGGACTTGGTTAAAGAAGACGTTTCCTGCGACCCCTGTGTGTCAGGATATCCCCCGCCGGTTCTGGCAGCCCGCGCCTAACCCTCTATAAAAATTCCCACTTTTTCGATACCTTAACCATGTGTCGGTGGTCAGGGCTAGGGGATGCCGTGAGGCTTGAAACTTACGGAATTGCGACGGCCCCCCCTGACATTCATGCCCTGTTCGACCGTCAGATGCGGCCCGAAGGCTGCTGGACCTGGTTCGAGATACTGGCTGCAACCACGCTGTCGGACCGGGAGGACGTGTCCATCCTCGCCCTGGTGGACGGCCAAGGGCGCGCCTTGGCGGCCCTGCCGGTGGTCATGATCGGCGGCAAAGTGATTCGCGGCCTGACATCGCCCTTTACGACTTTGTTCTCGCTGCCCCTGGGCCGTGACGAGGATGCCCGCCAGTTCGGCAAGCTTCTGGCCGGAAGGGTCGGCGCCAGCTTGCGGCTGGATGCCCTGGCCAGCGGAGACAGCGCGACGGATGCTTTCAAGCAGGGGCTGGCGGCCGGCGGTCTGGTGGTCCTGCAGTTTCGGCATTTTGCAAACTGGTTCGAACGCATCCAGGATTTCGCCGCTTATTGGGGCGCGCGCGATTCCAAGCTGAAGGCGACCGTCAAACGCAAGGGCGCGCCGCTTCTGCGCGAGGGCCGGCTCAGTTTCGAATTGATCGACCTGACAGAGCGCGGACAGGAGGGCAGGGACATTTATAACGCCATCTATGCCAAGAGCTGGAAGCCGGCCGAGCCCCATCCCCGCTTCATCGATGTTCTGCTGGAGAGGCTGGGGCCGCGCGGTATCGCCAGGCTGGCGGTGGCCCGGATCGACGGTGCCGCGGCAGCGGCGCAAATCTGGCTGGTGCAGGATGGCCGTGCCACCATATTCAAGCTGGCGCACGATCCTGACTTCGACCGGCAGTCGCCGGGCACTTTGCTCACCCATTGGGCGCTGCAGCAGCTCCATGACCAAAGTGGGGTGCGTGACGTGGATTTCGGCAGGGGTGATGACAGTTACAAGCGGCTATGGCTTTCTTCCAGCCGCGACCGTGTGGGGCTTCTGGCTGCCAATCCCAAAAGTCTCAACGGGTTGGCAACGATACTGTTCGATATTCTGCCCTCGAAACTGGCGATGCGTTTGCGGCCTGCGCAAACATGAGATCTGAAGATACATGACCACACCCTTACTCGTCTGGGGACATGAAGCGGCGTTTGTGGCCTATGCCATTTTCGCCGTCATTGTGGGCATGCGTGGCGCGCGCACGCTTCAGACTCTTTTGTTCCTGCTGGTGTTGCTCGCGACAGCGGCCTGGGCCCAGTCCTTCCTGGCGGTCTTTATGGGCTATGCGCCCGATTGGCTGGAACGGGTTTTGAGCGCCATCCGCGACGCCTCCTGGCTCGCCCTCTCGCTGGGACTGATGCAGCGTAACGCCGGCAAGACCGGCCCCTTCCGCTGGCTGGCGGCGCTGGCCACGGTTTTGCTGGTCCTGCAGGTTGTTCTGGGCATCAACGATCTGGGCGCCTTTGCCGGCGTGCGGCTGGACGTCACCCTGGTCCGCGTGATGATGACGATCCTGGGCTTTGTGGTCGTCGAAAATGTCATTCGCAATTCGTCCCAGGCCGAATTGTGGGCGCTGAAGCATTGGGCGATCGGATTTTCCGCCATTCTGCTGTTCCAGCTTCTGTCGCGAATTCCGGAATTCCTCACCCACCGGCCCGACCTGAGCCTGGCGGTGGCCAGTCCCCTGGTCTACATCGTCGCCCTGCCGTTTTTCGTGGTGAGCTCGACGCGGCTTCCCCAGTTGAAAGTGCGCGTCCATTCTTCGCGCACGTTCATTTTCCATTCCACCACCTTGGTGGCGGTGGGTGTCCTGCTCCAGGGCATCGCCCTGGCTGCCTGGTATGTGCGTTCCTATGGCGGTTCCAATGGCGCCGCGCTGGCGGTCATCGTGGCGTTCGGCGGTGTCGCTGTGGTCGCCGCTCTGCTGGTGTCGTCGGGCGTACGCTCCCGCGTTCGCCGCTTCATCAACGAGAATTTCTTCAGCCTGAAATACGACTATCGGGTGGAATGGGAAAAGACCATTCGCGAGCTCACGGTCAATCCCGGACAGGATACGGCGGAACGCGTGCTGCGCATCGTGTGCGACCTGATGGACACGTCGGGCGGCGCGATCTGGCTCTACCGGGAAAGCTGGCGTCAATATATTCCCTCCGCCAAGCGGGGCGACGATGCGGTCATTTCGCCTGTGCCTGAGGATGATCCCAGGATAGAAGCGCTTCGTTCAGGGGATGCGTCCTTCGTCCGTTTCGACGATGACAATGCGCAGACCGCCGAGCTTTTCGCGCCCTGGCGCCGGTTTGTCGAAAATGCCTGGATCATCGTGCCGATGCGCTACCGGTCCACGGTCGCAGGCTTTGCCATTCTCAACCGGCCGCGCGCGCCCAGGACCCTGGACTGGGAGGATCAAAGCCTGGTCCGGCTGGTGGCGATGCAGCTCGCCGCCCATCTGGTTCAGGAGGAAACCGCCCAGTCGCTGGCGGATGCCCGCCAGCTGGAAGACTTCAACAAGCGCTTCGCTTTTGTGGTGCACGACATCAAGAACACCATCGGCCAACTGCGCCTTTTGGTGTCCAACATCACCAAATTCGGCGATGTGAAGGAATTTCGCGACGATATGGTGATTACGCTGGGCAATTCGGTGGAACGTCTTGAGGGCATGCTTAAGAGTTTGGCCGTGGTGGGCCAGCGGCCCGCCAGCGGGGAACCTCACCAAGTCGTTGATTTGGTTGAATTTCTTGAGAAATTTACGGAAGAGAAATGCTCTTTGGGGCACACTCTTGTTTTTAACGCAGATATTTCAAATACATCGCTAGTACAGACGGATTTCGGTATTTTGCACCGCGTACTCGAACATGTTGTTTCCAACGCCCTGGAGGCCAGTCCGCCGGGGGCGGCTGTCAAAATTAACGCGACTGCCGGTAAGAGCACGATTCTTATCGCGGTTTCCGATCAGGGCCCTGGCATGACGCAGCAGTTCGTGAATGAGGAACTCTTCCGGCCGCTCAAGACCACCAAGCGTGGCGGGTTCGGCATTGGCGGCTATCAGGTCCGCGAATTGATGCGCGACCTGGGCGGCGACGTCACCGTCGAAAGCACGGTGGGGCAGGGGACCTGTGTGACTCTCTCCCTGCCGCTGGTCCCGAAATAGCCCGAACACCCGCGATCCAGATCATGAAAAAAACCGCTTCCGACGCCGACGTTGCTCCCGCCCAGCAGGCGGAACAGCGCGTCCTGTTGGTCGAAGACGATGTCGGGCTGCAAAAGCAGATGCGCTGGGCGCTCTCGCCTCATGCCGTGGATGTTGCCGGCAGCCGCGCCGAAGCCGTCGCCAAGGTCACCGCATCCAAGCCCTATCAGGTGGTCATCCTGGATCTGGGTCTGCCGCCGGACGAGAACAGCGCCAGCGAGGGACTCAAGGCGCTGGACGAAATCCTCAATCTGTCGCCGCAGACCAAGGTCATTGTTGCCAGCGGCAATGTGGAGCGCGCCAATGCGGTGAAGGCGGTGGCCCAAGGGGCCTTCGATTTCGTCGCCAAGCCGGTCGACAGCGACATCCTCAAGATCATCATCGACCGCGCCATCCGGATGCACGCGCTGGAAGAAGAGAACAAGCAGCTGCGCGAGCTGTCGTCCCGCGCCACCGACGGGCTGGTGTTCGGCTCGGATCGAATGGCGCAGATCGCGCAAGTTCTGGACCGCGTCGGGCCGATGGATGTCAGCGTCATGCTGATCGGGGAGACCGGCACCGGCAAGGAAGTGTTGGCGCGGGCGCTGCATCGGCTGTCGCCCCGCAATTCCAAGCCCTTTATCGCCATCAACTGCGCCTCCATTCCGGAAAACCTGCTGGAAAGCGAGCTGTTCGGCCATGAAAAGGGTGCCTTCACGGGCGCCATCAAGCGTACCCATGGCAAGTTCGAAATGGCGGACAATGGCACCCTGTTTTTGGACGAAATCGGCGACATGCCGCTTCCACTCCAGTCCAAGCTGCTGCGTTTCCTGCAGGAGCGGCGGCTGGAACGGGTGGGCGGACGCGAATCCATCACCGTGAATGTGCGTCTGGTCACCGCCACCAACCAGAAGCTCGAAAAGCTGATCGCGGAAGGGCGGTTCCGCGAAGACCTGTATTACCGCATCAACGATGTGCGCATCGACCTTCCGGCGCTGCGCGAACGCGATGGCGATCCGGTGCTGTTGGCGCAGTATTTCCTGAACGGGTTCAACAAGGCCTATTCCAAGCATATTGCGGGTTACACCGAGGACGCGCTGGCGGCCCTGTCCGCCCATGCCTGGCCCGGCAATGTGCGCGAGCTGGAAAATCGCGTGAAACGCGCCGTGATCATGGCCGAAAGCAAACGCATCACCGCCCAGGACCTGGATCTGGGTGACGTCAAGGTCGGCGATCGTGACCTGAATTTGCGCAAGGAAGTGGCGCGGGTCGAAAAAAGGCTTGCAGCGGAAGCATTGGCCTTGTCGGACGGAAATATTTCCAAGGCCGCCAAGCTTTTGGGCGTCAGCCGGCCACATTTCTACAGTCTCATCGGCCATAACTAGCGCCTATACAAATCGGGGGATACCCAGTGAGCCATTACGCCTTCTTGAATGATCGGCCCTGGCACCAGGCCGTGTTGGCCGCTGCGCTGGCCGGATGCATGACCGTGCCGGCTTTGGCCGATATTCCCTCGGCTTCCAATTCCATGAACGCTGCGGCCAAGACCAATGCCGACCGGCTCGTCGACGACGCTCGCAAAGCCATTGCGGGCGGCAATTCGCGCATGGCGCTCATCAGCCTCAAGAATGCGCTGACCGCCGACCCCCGCAACGTCAATGCCCGCGTGCTGCTGGGTGCGGTCCTGGTTCAGATGGGCGACAGCGGTGGTGCCGAACGAGAGCTGCGCCAGGCCAGAAAAGACGGTGCGCCGGCTTCCCTTGTCCTGCCGCCTCTATTCGATGTCATGCTGGCGCGCGGCGAAGGCCAGCTTCTGTTGAATCAGTTTCCCGACCCCGGCGCCAATACCGGCATGCCTGGCGCCCCTGAAATCCTGCTGGCTCGCGCTTTGGCGCTGCAAAGCTTGAAGAAGCCCACCGAAGCCTCGGATGCGATCGACCGGTCGCTGGCTCTGCGGCGCGACGCGCGTGGGTTGTTGATCCGGGCGCGTCTGTCATTCGTGCAAGGCCAACAGGCCGATGCCCGCAAATTCGCCGACGAAGCGATCACCAAATCGAACACGCCGGACGCCATGCTTTTCAAGACTGGGGTGTTGTTGACGCGCGGCGAGAACGGTGCGGCGCTGGATCTGAGCAACCAGCTGCTGGAAAAATATCCCGGCAACCTGCAGGGCCGGTTCTCGCGCATAGAGGCCTATATCGGGCTTCGGCAGGACGACAAGGCCAAGGCAGAAGTCGACGACATTCTGGGCAAGATCTCCAGCTCCTTTGGCGGCCCCTATTACATGGGGACCTACTATCGCGCCCTTCTGTTGGCGCGGGCGGGTGATACCAAGGCCGCCTGGAGCGTCGCCCAGAACCTGCCGGCGGAATTCCGCGACTCCCAGGCCCGTATCGCACTGATGGTTTCGGAGATTGCGGCGGATTCCGGCAATGAAGACACGGCCGCCGCCATGCTGGGCCGGCTGCTGCTGAAAAGTCCGGACCTGGTCGCGGCGCGGATAAGGCTGGCCTCCATCCGCCTGAAGCAAAACAACCCCACCGAATCTTTGAAAATTCTGGAACCGGTCAAGGCGGCCCAGGATGTCCGGGTTCAGGAGCTGCTCTCCAACACCTATATGCGGCTGGGCCGCAACGGCGATGCGCTGACGACCCTTCGCAAGGCGAATGCCGATGGAAAAGCATCGCCCGAGATCAAGCGCAGCATCGCGATGCTGGAAATCCAGACTGGCAATCCGGATCAGGGAATCAAGGACCTGGCTCAGCTCGCCGCCAAGGAGCCCACCAATCCGGCCATTGTCGCGCCTTTGGTCGGGGCTCTGGTGCAGGCCAAGCGCTATGGCGAAGCCCTTTCGGCCGCTGACAAGCTTGGGGCCGATCCCAAGATGCAGAGCCGGGCCCTGATGTTCCGCGGCGGTATTCTTGCCGCCCAGAACAACAATGCCGCAGCAGGCGCGGCCTTCGACAAGGCCGTCGCGCTGGATCCCAAGAACAGCGCCACGCTGTATGCACGGGCCCAGTTCCTGTTCGCGACGCAGAAGTTTGACGGCGCCAACCGCGATCTGAGGACGATCCTGTCCCAGGATCCCAAGAACCTGCCCGCCCTGCTCAGGCTGACCGACATCGCCCTACGGCAAGGCCAGGACCGCAACGTCCGCAGCCTGCTGAACCAGGCTATCGCCGCCGCGCCGCAAAACCCCACGCCCAGGCTTGCGCTGATCCGCTATCTGATCGGGCGCCGCGATTTCAAGAGCGCGTTACCGCTGGCCAATGATTTTGTCCGCGTCCAGCCCAGCAATTCCGATGCGGTTATGCTGCTGGGCAATGTCCAGACGGGATTGGGACAAAAGAAAGAAGCGGTGACCAGCTATCGCCGACTTGTGGGTTTGATGCCCACCGCCGCAGTGCCCCAGGTTCTTCTGGGCACCGCCTTGCAGGACGCGGGTGACCTGACCGGCGCAGGCCGCGCGCTGGAGACGGCCGTAAAGCTCGCGCCCACTTCGCCCGATGTAAGAGCCGCCCAGGTCCGGTTCCTGCTGACCCAGCACAACAATGACGCCGCCATTGCCGCCGCGCGCGCGTTCCAGTCCTCCAGTCCGGGAACGGCGGCCGATCTGTTGCTGGCCGATGCCCTCGACACCGCCAAACAGCGCGATCAGGCCGTTGCCGTGCTCAACAAAAGCCTCGCCGACAAGCCCAGCAATGTCGTGCTGCTGCGGCTGTCCACCTATGCCGTGCAGGCCAAGAATACCGGACGCGCCTCCGACCTGATGTCCAAATGGCTGACGGCCCATTCCGACGATGCCGCGGTGCGGCAAGAATATGCCGGATTGCTGATGCAGCTGGAGGATAAGCCGCGCGCCGTCGCCCAGTATGAGATGCTGCTCAAGCAGAATCCCAACAATGTGATTGTTCTGAACAATCTGGGATGGCTGATCCAGGCGAGCGATCCCAAACGGGCTTTGTCCCTGCTTTCGCAGGCGGCGAAATTGTCGCCCAATTCCGGCGATGTCCTGGACACGCTGGGATGGCTGAAGGTTCAGCAGAAGGATGCCGCCGGTGGGTTGGCCGATCTGGACAAGGCGCACAAGCTCTCGCCCCAGGATGGCGAAATCACCTATCACCTGGTGCTTGCGCTGGATGCCAATGCCAAACGCGATCAGGCCCGAAACCTGCTCAAAACCCTGCTGGCAAGCGGAACCCAGTTCAAGGACCGGCAGGCCGCTACCCAGCTTGCCGCAAGCTGGCACTAACGGTCAGCGCCGCGCAGCCTGCTGTAAAGCGCGCGTGCGGCGCGTTCGCCTCTCAATAGCGGGCTGTTCCTTTGGGCGCGGCACCATACCAGCCGGCCCAGCTCCTGGCCCAGTCTGGCTTTGTAGGGTGCGTCTCCTGCCAGGAAATCATAGACGCGCATGCCGCGCTGCCGTGCCTGTTCGATGGCCATGGCATGGGCGAGCAGTCCCGGCCGGTGACGGTTGTCGTCGCTATAGGAAAATCCGCTCTGATAGCTGTAGGCGCGCTCGCCGTACTGGAAATTGTACAGATAACCCAGCACCTCGCTGCCGGCCGACAGTTCCAGCAATTGCGCCGCGCCCGAACATCCCTGCGCCGTGATGACCTCGCGGTGAAAGCTGCGGGAGAAAGGTGAGGCGAAAGCGCCCGGCTTGCCCCGTCCCTGCCAATAGGCGGTGTGCAGCACGATCATCTTCTCGAAGAAGTCCAGCGCCTGGGATGGGCTATCGGCGCTTTTGAGCATCAGCGGCCCCATGCGCTCGGCAAAGCTGCGCGATTGGCGCAATTGGGCGCGCTGGTTGGACGACAGCGTATCTTCCCAGGCGAGGGCCGGGCCCGGCAGGGTGACGCCGTAATCCGGCGAAAGACGATCCGTCACCACCGTCAATCCGGCCGCCTGGGCCTGGGCAACCATATCGGTGCCGACGCCGCCCAGGACGATCTCATCCCAGCGAGCATCTGCCGTCTGCAGGGCTTTCAGCAGATCGGTGACCATATGCGCCGGCGCCCTGTCGGCGATCAGGAAATTGTTGTGTTCGATCATCACGGCATCGAATTTCGCCTGGCCGGTTTCGTGCAGGCATATCTGGTTCACGCCAAGCATCAGCCGTCTGCGGCGCGAAGGCGTCAGCAATCCCAGGGCGAGTATCTGGCCATTGTCTGTTGCCTGGATCAGCAGCGGTTTTATGCCGGTGGTGCGCAGCCAGCTTCCGATCCATCGCCAGGAGAGGAAAAAACCGCCCGATGCGCGCGATTCAAGCTCCATCCACCTGGCCGCCAGGTCAGGCAGTTCGCAGGAAGCGGGGACGGTTATGTCCATCAAATTCAGCTAGCTAGCCAAGCCCGCGGATGAGCCATGGCCCAATGAAATTTGCCACCGGCAAGGGAAGCTTTTTCCAGGTTTCGATGAAGAGCCGGTATTTGGGATTGAGCGGATTCTTGTCCGGCATCGTTTCACCGGGCGCGAAATGATACTCATATTCCAGCCACTCCGGCTCGAAGCCCCAATTCTTCTTGAAGGAAAAGGCGCCGGTGCCGGCCTTGCTGCGGCCGAAATCGAACCTGCGATAGCCGCGGGCCGCGGCGCGGCGCATGACTTCCCAATAGAGGAAATCATTGGCCCCGTTGCGGCGCGCCCCCGAAGTGCCGCCGCCGTAATAGGGCAGCACGGTATCCTTGTGGTAGAAATTCAGCACGGCGCTGACGGGCGTACCCTCATCGCGGATCACCACGATATCGCAGTCGGATCCGAAAACTTTCTTCAGCCTGGCGAAATAGCTTTTGGCGAAAACCGGGGTGCCCAGATTGCGCACGCTTTCGGCATAGACGGCGAACATGTCGTCCACGCGGTCCGGGACTTCGCTGACCAGCTTGCTTTCCAGTGTCTTGCGCACCACCGCGCGCTGCTTGCGGGGAATGGCCTTGAGATTTTCCTGATCGTCGGCGCTCAAAGGCCCGGAGAAGGTGGCATAAAGATCCTTGCGGACCGTCCAGCCGTCATGCCGGGCGCGCCGGGTGCGAAATTCGATATAGGGCGCCTTGGTCTGGGTCTGCAGGGCAAGGGCTGCCGCCACCAGGGCGCTATCGGCCTCGCTATCGGCTGCCAGCGGTCCGCCCTCGACACAGAAGGGCGCGGCCACCAGCGCATTGCCGAACAGCCGGCTCTTTTGAAACACCAGCGGCAATATCCCGGCGATCTGACCAGCGCGTTCGGCGACCAGGTAGCGGGGATCCAGGCGGAACACGTCCCGGAAAATGGCGTGCCATCCGCTGCGATGAAAGAAGGTGCTGTCCGGATGCGATTGCGCGAACCCATCCCAGGCGGGCGCATCCCGGTCTTCCATCGGCCGGACGGTCAATGGCGCGCCGGGGATAGCGGGCGTCGCAGGCTGGTCGGCCCCAGATTGCACGGCAAGGCCTATAGCTGGTGATTCAGGCCGAGAGTGAGCCGGAAATCGTCCAGGCTTCCGGTAAGGGGCGAAAGGGTCTGGAGGGACTGGGAGGAGTTGCGGGTATAATAGTCGGAGCGGAAATAGACGCGGGTATCCGGACCCAGCGAATAATCGATCTGACCGCTGACATTGTAGTTTGTCGAATGCCCGCCGAGCTCCTGGTAGTAGCCATAGCCGAAGCCAAGCGTGCCCGAGGTAAGCCGGCTGATGTCATGGGAATAGGACGCCTGTCCACCCCAGGAATTGGTGACCGGCGGACCGACAAAGGTGCCGTCCAGATTGGTCAGGCGTTGTCCGAACAGGCTGACATTGGCGTGATCGCGCTCGAAATCCTGCGAATAGCCGATCGTCACCATCTGGTAGCGCGCGATATTCTGGTTGAAGGACAGGCTGCCCAGCGACTGGGCGCTGAAATTGGCCAGCGAGGCCGTCGAGCCATTGGAATAGATGTTGGACGCGGTGGTCAGGTTGCCGTTGAGCGACGCGGTCATGCCGGTCAGGTTGTTGAGCAGCTGGCCTTCCGGCGTCGAAATGGAGTCGGTCGCCGATCCCGTCAGGACCGAGCTGGGGCCGATATTCCAGCGCAGTGAGCCCAGAAAGCTCACATCATTGTACTTTTCGCCGACCTGGGCCTGGAAGGAGAAGTCTTCGCCAAGGGTCACGGAGACGCCGCCCATGCCCACCGGGCCGCTGACATCCTTGGTCAGGCGGGTGGAGTTGGTGATCTTGTCGTAACCGCCAGTCCCCAGCAGGGAGATTTCGCGGGTGATGGCATATTGGAGCGTACCGACGCCGGCCTTTTCGGAGAACAGGCCTTGCGACCGGTCGGTTTCGCTGAACACGCCGACCACGGTCCATTGCAGGCGGGTGAAATCCGGTCCGCTTCTGAAGGTCTGGTTGACGCTGCGCATGATGGTGTTTTCCGGCCCGCTGACACCGGGG
>Ga0207695_10004718_pt1 | contig 18466 bp, 11 predicted proteins | sample KBSC54metaG_FD_184354 | JGI IMG/M metagenome (GOLD analysis project Ga0207695, IMG submission 184354) | Corn rhizosphere microbial communities from Kellogg Biological Station, Michigan, USA - KBS C5-4 metaG (SPAdes) (version 2) | ecosystem: Host-associated > Plants > Roots > Rhizosphere > Soil... | reverse complement strand
TGCTGGTTTCCGATCGTCTTGTCGTCGAGCTGAAGGCCGTCGAGGCGCTGGCACCGATTCACTGGGTCCAGGTCCGGTCGTATCTCAAAGCGACGGGGTGCCTTCTCGGTCTCCTGATCAACTTCAACGTGCCCGTCCTTCTCCGCAGTGTTCGCCGAATCATTCTGACGCCTGTCCTGGCGTCGTGGCGTCCTGGCGCTTAAGTGAACGGCATTGGCTTTAGGCCGCCGGCAGGCCCGCCGATGTCCGCTCCGCGTCGGGCTTTGGCCCACCTCCCACATGCCGATCTTCGAGACGACAGATGTGCGCGGGCCCGCGATGGGGCGGCGGGCCGTCGTCGCGAGGGCGGGACGCCGGGGACGGCTGTCCCTGCTGGCTTGCCTGCTGGCGACCGCCAGCGCGGTTCCCTGCGCGCGCGCGGCCGAGCCCGAGGCGACGACCGGACAGACCGGCCAGACCGAGTACGAGGCCGGCATCACCGCGTACAACCTGGCGCACTTCGACGAGGCCGCCGGGCACTTCGAGAACGCCTACAAGGTCGATCACGCGCCCATCCTGCTGTTCAACATCGCGCAGTGTCACCGCAAGGGCGGCGATCCCGAGCGAGCGATCTTCTTCTATCGACGCTATCTGGACGAGGAGCCCGGCACGCCCAAGCGGGCCGAGGTGGAGGGGCGGATCGCGGACCTGCGCGCCCGCCTTGCGGCGACACAGGAGAAGGAGGAGCGCACCGCAGCGGCGTCGCCCGTGACGGCACCGCCCGCCGCGCCGGCCGTGGGCGCACCGATTCATACGGACGCGCCCGCTGCCGTCGTCCCGGCGGCGCCCGCCGCCGCGGCGATGCCGGCCGCCACCGCCACCGCACCGTCGAGCGCGCCGGGCCCTGCACGCGCGACGGTGCCGTCCGTTCCGGCCGCGCCGTCGTCTGCCGATTCGTCGCGGCCTTCTCGCGTGCTGCCCTGGGCGACGCTGGCCACGTCGACCCTGGCCCTGGCGTTCGGGGTGTACGAGGCGACACGCTGGGCCGGCACCGCGAACGACTTCAACGGGCTGCGCGACCCCGCGACGAACAAGGCGCTGTGCGGGGCGGCCGACGCGGGGCACGGCGCCGATCCTCGCTGCGCCTCCCTGTACGGCGACATGACGACGGCGCGTGCCCTGTCGCTGACGGGGCTGGGCGCCGGGGTGGCGCTCGGGGTCGCGAGCGCGATCCTCTTCCATCGTTCCGCGGGTCAGCCGCCACGGCTGGCCGCCACGGGGCCCGCCGGGTTCGCGGCCGCGGAGCTCCTTCTCTCGTGTGGCCCCTCCGGCGGGCGCCTCGGTCTGGCGTGCGCGGCTCGCTTCTGAGGACGATCCGGTGACCGACGCGCCCCGACGCTCCAGCTCCTCCCTCGGCATGGTGGCCGGCGCGGCAGCGGCGCTGATCTTCGCCGGTGCCGGCTGCGTCCGCGACCACTCCGAGGTGCCCGCGGGCGCCGCCGGGTTCGGGGGCGGGGCGTCCATGGCCAGCGGCAAGGGTGGGGGCGGCGTGGGCGGCCACGGGCCGACAGGCGGGCAGGGCGGCGGCGGTTCGCCGGGGGGCGGTGCGGGCGGCGCGGCCGCCACCGGCGGCGCCGGTGGCGGCGGCAAGGCGGGCGGCGGTGGGGCGGCGGGTCGTGGCGGCGCGGCGGGCGGCGCCGGAGGCAACGCGACCGGCGGCGGTGCCGGTGGGAGCACGTCGGGCGGCGGCGCCGGCGGCAACGTCGGTGGGGCGGGCGGCAGCGTGAATCGCGGCCCCGCGGTCCTGAAGCTCGAGCCCCTCTCGCCGGCGACGAACGATTTCGGAACGGTCTCGATCGGCGCCTCGGCCACCAGCTCGTTCGTCGTGACGAACACGGGCGGCATGCCGACGGGCGCGCTGCGCGTGGCCGCGATCGCGGCGCCGTTCACCATCGCGCCCGCGGCGGCCGGGGACTGCGTGGCCGGTCAGACCTCTCTCGCGGCCGGCGACGCCTGCTCGCTCCGCGTGACGTTCGCGCCGACCGCGTCGGGGCCGGCGTCCCTGGCGCTGTCCGTGACCGGTACGGCGGCGGGCAGCGCGATGCTCACCATCACCGGCCGAGCCCCCGGCTTCCGCGCGCTGGCCGCGGGCGATTACCACACCTGCGCCGTCCTCGACGGCGGCAGCGTCAGCTGCTGGGGCTCGAACGCGGCCGGCCAGCTGGGACGCGACGGCAGCGTGGCTTTCGACCCGGCGCCGGCGGTCGTGCCCTTGGCCTCCCAGGCGACCGCCGTGGCCGCCGGCAGCTGGCACACGTGCGCGCTGCTCGCGTCGGGCCAGGTCGTCTGCTGGGGTCGCAACGATTACGGGCAGCTGGGCGACGGCAGCATGACGGATTCGCTTCGTCCCGTGACCGCCGCGAACGTCAGCGGGGCGCGCGCCATCGCCGCCGGGTCACACCTGACCTGCGCGCTGCTGGCGACGGGCGGGGTGATGTGCTGGGGCGCCAGCGACGCCGTCGGCACGGGCGATCCCGCCGACCCGTCGAACTACGCCTCGCCGACACCCAAGGCGGTCAGCGGGCTGGCGGACGCCATCGGCATCGCCGCCGGCGGCGACCACGCGTGCGCGCGCCGCCAGGGGGGCGCGGTCGCCTGCTGGGGCGTCAACACCTCGGGCCAGGTGGGGAACGGCGGCGTCGACACCACCCAGCCGGTCATCGTGCCGGCGCCGGTCGTCGACCTGAAGATGGTGGCGATGGTGGCCGCGGGTGGCGCGCACACCTGCGCCCGCCTGGACGACGGCAGCGCGTCCTGCTGGGGCGACAACTTCGAGGGGGAGGTGGGCGTCGGTGCCGTCTCGATGATGGAGCCTCGTCCCCTCGCCGTTCCGGGACTGGCGGGCGTCACCGATCTTGCCGGCGGCGGTCACCACACCTGCGCCATCTACGGTGGGGGCCACGTGTCGTGCTGGGGCGACAACATGTACGCGCAGACCGGCCAGCGCATGAGCGCCTATGGCCATGTGGTCAGCCCGCTGGACGTGCCCGGCATCGCCGACGGGCTGACCGTGGCGGCTGGCCTGTATCACACGTGCGTGACCCGGGCCAGCGGGCGCGTGTCGTGCTGGGGGGACGGCTCGCTGGGTCAGACCGGCCGCCCGACCAACGGTTCGAACGAAGTCCCTGTCGACGTGCAGCTGAAACCCTGAGGCAAATGTTCTCCATCGGCGACACCATTGGCGGATACGTGATCCGGCGCGAGCTGGGCACCGGAGGGATGGGCGCCGTCTACCTGGGCGAACACCGGCACATCGAGCGCAAGGCGGCCATCAAGGTGCTGCTGCCGGCGCTGTCCAGCCGGCAGGACGTCGTGGCGCGGTTCTTCGCCGAGGCCCGCGCCACCTCGCGCATCTGTCACCCGGGGATCGTGGAGGTCCTGGATTGCGACGTCCACGCCAGCGGGCGGGCGTACATCGTCATGGAGTACCTCGAGGGCGCCACCCTTCGCGCCGCGATCGAGCGCAGCGACGGCGGCCTGGACCTGATCACGGCCTTGCGCATCACGGCCGAGATGGCCGACGCGCTGGCGGCGGCCCACGACAAGGGCATCGTTCACCGCGATCTGAAGCCCGACAACATCTTCCTGGCCAGCGCCGGTCCGAACGTGCCACCGACGGTGAAGATTCTGGACTTCGGCGTGGCCAAGCTGGTGGAGAGCGGCGACGTATCGACGACGAAGACGGGCAGCCTGCTGGGGACGCCGCTCTACATGTCGCCCGAGCAGTGTCGCAGCGCCAGCCTGGCGGAGACGCGCTCGGACATCTACTCGCTGGGATGCATCGTGTTCGAGATGCTGGCGGGACGGCCGCCGTTCGTCTCGGACGGCATCGGCGAGCTGTTCATGGCGCACATGACCGAACGCGCGCCCGATCTGGGCGCGGCGGCGCGCATGTACGTCCCGCCGGGCGTGTGCGCGCTGGTGGCCCGCATGCTCGAGAAGCTGCCGGCGGCGCGTCCGGACTCGATGCGCGAGGTCGCGACCGTCGTCGCCAGCGTGGCCGCCGAGCTGGGCGGCGTGCCGTTGCGCCTGCCGTACACGCTGGTGATGGACGCCAGCACGTCGTCCACGGCGGCACCGGTTCCGGCGAGCGGCCACCGCAGCCGGGCCTACTCGGCACCGGTCGTTGGCGGGACGCGCGCGCTGCCGCCGGAGAAGCCGGCGCCGCCGTCGTCGGAACAGGATGCCAGGCACGCCAGCGTCACGACGCTCAGCCGGTTTGCCACCGAGCTGGAGGCGGCGGGGGTGCGCCGCCGGCCCCGGGCCCTCACGTTCGCGGCGGTGCTGGCGGGGCTGGGGTTGTGCACGCTGGCCGCGGTGAAGCTACTGGGTAGCGGAGGTGCCGGGGTCGCCGCATCCGCGGGGCCGCCGGCGGCGTCGCCTGCCGTCGGGCAGCCCCCGGCCGGACGATCCGCGGAGGCTGCTCCGCCCGCGCCGGTGGCCGTCGTGCCGGCGACCGCGCCGGCTGCCGCCAGCAGTCCGACCGCGCCGGCTGCTCCCCCGGACGTGGGCCCGCCGTCTCCGGTGCACGAAGTCCTCGTGCTTCCGGCGTCGGAGGTCGCCGCCGCTCCCGCCAATGGTGGGGAAGAGCGCCCCGAGCCGCGCCGCCCGGAGACGACGCCGGACGACGCCTCACACCACCGGTCGTCACATCACGCCCATTCCCATTCGCGCGACGCACGGACGGAGGGCTCGTCGGGATCGAACGCACCGTCGAGGTCGCGCACGGTCGCGACGCCTTTGCCGGCACGCCCGGCGAAGACGACCTACCGCGCTCTCGACGACGACTGATTCCCCCGGAGGTGGGGCCCGCGCATCGGCGGGATCGCCATCACCGGTGACCCACCGAACGGCTACCCGCCACACTACTGATAGGGCTCTGGCTATTCCGTGGGCGGCGAGTGAAGCTGGGGCCGAGTTCACGCAGGTCGTGAGCGCCACGCGGATGACGACCAAGCAGCAGCGCACCTGTCTGTGGGTCTTGACCGCCGCCTTCGTGGTGGCTGCGGTCGCCTGGACCGTGGGCTCGGCCGCGGCGCTGTCGCACACGTTCGATGAGCCGCACCATCTGGCGACCGGGATCGAATGGTGGCAATTCGGGACCTATCGATGGTGGACCGAGAACCCGCCGCTGCCGAAGGTGGTGAGCGCCATCGTCCCGTATCTGGCGGGCATGCGTTTGCCGGCCCGACCGGTGTCGCTCGACAGTCGACCCTGGCTTGCTGGCATCGAGATGCTGGAGGCGGCGCCCAGCTACGAGCACGCGTTGATGCTGGCGCGGCTGGGAACCGCCGGCTTCCTGTTGCTCGCGCTGGGGCTGACGTTTGCGCTCGCGGGCGGACGGAGGCGCCTGCCGTCGGCGTTTCTGGCCACCGCGCTGGTGGCCACCTATCCGCCCCTGCTGGGGCACGCGGGACTGACGACCACGGACGTGGCCGCGGTGGCGACCGTGCTGCTGTTTCTATTCTCCCTCGATCGGTGGGCCGACCGTCCGTCGCTGGCTCGCGCGGCTCAGGTGGGCGGGGGGCTCGCGCTGGCGACCCTTTGCAAGCTGACGGCGCCCGTTCTTTGCGTCGCGGTGGCAGTGGCGTGGCTGGGCGCGCGCCGGTGGGCGCTGGGGGCCTGGACGGAACGCCAGCCTGCGTGGCGCGCCCGCCTTGGCCAGGTCGGGACCGGCGCCGCAGCCGCGTTCATGGTCGTGTGGGCAGGGTATCGCTTCTCCGTGGGCCGCCTCGATGACCTGCCGCCCATGGATTACATCGGGACACCCGTTCTGCCAGCGCCGGGGCAGCGGTCTGCGCTGCTGGCCTGGTTCTGCCGCCTGCGGCTGCCGATGCCCGAGTTCTGGCACGGCTTCCTGTTTCTGAAGGCGCACGACAGGCACGGACACGCGGCCTACCTGCTGGGACGGATTCGCGACCGGGGTGGGTTCTGGGACTTCTATCTGGTCGGTCTGCTGTTGAAGTCGCCGCTGCCGTTTCTTCTGTTGCTGTTGGCCTGCTTGCCGGCGCTGCTGCGCCCGCGCCGCGCCCGCCTCGACGCGCGGGCCCTCGGCGGCGGGTTGGCCGCCCTGGCGGTGCTGGCGCTGTCGACGCGGCTGCCGGTGAACATCGGCCTGCGCCACCTTCTGATCGTCGTGCCATTGCTGGCGATCTTCATGGCCGGCTGCCTGACGCCCTGGCCCGCAGACCTGACGGGCCGCCCGCGGAGCCTCGCCTGGAGCGTGCTGGGCGCGCTGTTGGCGATGGGCGTCGTGACGGTCGAGCGTGCCCGGCCGCAGTTGATGGCGTACTTCAACCCGCTCGCCGGGCGCGAGCCGGGGGGCGCCCTGGTCGATTCAGATCTCGACTGGGGTCAGGATTTCCTGCTGATGAAGCGCGAGCTGCGCGCCCGCCAGATTCCGTCCGCCCACTACGGCTTCTTCGGGACCGTGAATCCCTGTAGCCCCGACGGACCGTCGCTGTTGCCCCTGGTGCCGAATGTGCCCGTGACAGGCTGGGTCGTGCTCAGCGAGCAGTTCTTCCGATCGAACTTCTTCGTCAGCATCGGGCGCGTGTCGTGCAACTCTCCCCATTACCAGTTCAACCTGGCTCCCGGGGGTTCGTTCGACTGGCTGAAGGCCTACCAGCCCGTCGCGCGGATCGGCGCCACGATCCGGCTGTATCACATCCCCGCGGATGGCCGCTGAGACATCCAGGTCCGGGGCAGGGGCGCGGTCGTTTCATCCGTTCGCCGGTGTCGACCAGGGGGCAGGACGGGCGCGCCGGCGCAGCGCGTGGAGCACGGTCGGGACGTCCGTGGCGTGCTGGCGCAGGACCAGGCTGGTGGCGATGCCTTCGAGGTGGGAGATCGTCCCGGCGGCGCAGGCCACGACCATCCAGGGACCGTCGACGCCGAAGCCGTACAGCATCAGGGCCCAGACACCCAGCGTCGCGGCGAACAGCTTGGCGCTCCAGGCGTGAAAGCCGGCGACCGCACGCCAGCGTACGAGGTCGACCAGATACCAGACGCCCAGCGTTCCCAGACAGGTGGCGAGGGCCCACGCATGTCGCCCCAGCACGTCGCGATGCAAGCTCCAGGTCGCGCCCGCCAGCACCAGATAGAAGATCGTGTCGACGGCGCTGTCGGCCTGGCGCAGGGCGCGCGTGACCACGCCCAGCGCGCGCGCCACGACGCCGTCGAAGTAATCGCTGACGAACGCCACGATCACCAGCGTCAGGACCAGTCGATCCGACGGCGCGCCGGCCGCGAGCGCGAAGCCCAGCACGACCGTGGCGACGGCGCGCGCCGCGACGAGCACCCAGGGGAGCGCCGCCCGCCCCCGCGCCGCCCCGGTCGATCTGCTGCTGCGCCCGCCCGCGCGCGCCGGGCCGCCGATGCCGGTGCCGTTCCTGTCCACGCCAGCAGCTTGTCACGACCGCGTGTCGCGGTCATGAGTACCCCGCACCGAGGTTGAGTACCCCGCACCGGTTGGTACCCCGCACCGAGGTTGCTCGTACCCGCACCGAGGTTGATTGAGTACCCGCACCGGAGTACCCCGCACCGAGGTTGGCTCGTACCCGCACCGAGGTTGATTGAGTACCCGCACCGTGAGTACCCCGCACCGAGGTTGCTCGTACCCGCACCGAGGTTGAGTACCCCGCAACCGAGGTTGCTCCGAGTACCCCGCACCGAGGTTGAGCACCCGCACCGAGGTTGAGTACCCGCACCGAGGTTGAGTACCCGCACCGAGGTTAGGCCGTTGTTAGTGCTCCGCACCGACGTTAGTCCTTTTTTGCGTTGTACGTTACAGCAGTCGTACTGCACGCCGCTATTAGTCGCGGAACGGCGTCAGCTGGATCCGCCGTTTCCAGTACCCCGCACCGAGGTTGCTCGTACCCGCACCGAGGTTGAGTACCCCGCACCGAGGTTGCGAGTACCCCGCACCGAGGTTGTTAGTGCTCCGCACCGACGTTGTTAGTGCTCCGCACCGACGTTCGAGTACCCCGCACCGAGGTTGAGTACCCGCACCGAGGCTATGAGTACCCGCACCGAGGTTGAGTACCCGGACCGAGGTTGAGTACCCGCACCGAGGTTAGTACCCGCACCGAGGTTGAGTACCCGCACCGAGGTCAGGCCGTTGTTAGTGCTCCGCACCGACGTTAGTCGTTTTTTGCGTTGTACGTTACAGCAGTCGTACTGCACGCCGCTATTAGTCGCGGAACGGCGTCAGCTGGATCCGCCGTTTGCAGAGGGGCGCCTGGCCTGCCACCAGTTTCGCGAGAGTTACGGGCCGTGAGACCCCGATCGCACACCTTGGTGCGGGAGAAGACGCGCGCAGGATGATGTTTGACTTCAAGGCACTCGCAACGGTCCGTTCAGAGTCGTCTGCTGTTCCAGCGGTCCCGTGCCCATCACCGTGTCAGACGGGCCAAATCAGGACGGAGCTGCGGACACTGTCGCGAGAACGTCTGCCTCCACAGGAACCCCCGCGAACCGCCGCAACCAGTAGGTGCCAGTCGGAAAGAGCGCCGCAGTGCCGGCCTTCCACAACTGGCGAGCGGCTCGGTACGCGGCCAGGAAGGTCTTGTTTCGCTGGATCGCCTCGATGCGAGCCCATTTGTTTATGCTCGCCAAGCGTGGGCTAACTTGTCGACGGACTTCCCGGGACTGCGGCCGGTCCGTGGGCCGCTGCCTCAGCACCTCTGCCCGACCCAAGAGCGGTCGGCCCTCATCGCGCCGCCTGTTCCGGGCTGCTGTCTCGATCAATCGGAGTTGATCGGCCAGCATGCCCCGCCACTGCTGTGGAGATAGGTGTTCAAACCCCGGTGGCCGGTCGAGTTCCAACGTCAAGAATTCAGGCAGGTCGCCGTCGGTCCGGAAGAATCGAGACGGACGGCGCGCAGAGATCGGGCGCTCGTGCAGGTTGGCCCACAAGGATGTCGCCCCCGGCCATTGGTCGGCACGGTCGACTAGACCGTCCTTCACCGGATTCGTAAGGGCGTACGTGATCTTGGCCAAGATATCTTTCGGGCCGATCAACTCGACTACCGAGGTCGCCTCCGAGGCCCAGAAGTTCTCCCACCGGCCACGGAGGACGTTCTGGTGCTTGGCCACCAGTTTGTGAAAGGTCTCCAGAAACTCGGGCATCCTGCCTTGCGTATCGACGACGATAGTGTGGTGGTGGTTGCAGTGGGCCAAGAAGGCGAGCACGCGCATGTCTGTCCGACGAGCGGCCCATGCCAGGCAGTAGAGAAAGGCGTTCGTCGTTTCGCGATCAGGCCTGAGCAAGAACTGCCGCTGGGTGCACCGACGCGTGACCATGTACACACCACCCGGAATGATTCGTCGAGGCATCGACATACACACTCTTCGGCAGCGCGGCGGGAAGGGTGCTGGGAACCAACCTGGGTGCGGTTCAAACGTGCGAACCAACCTGGGTGCGGTTCAAACCAACCTGGGTGCGGTTCCAACGTGCGAACCAACCTGGGTGCGGTTCAAACCTTCATCGTTTGATGTGGCGCTGGAAGAACGCCCATGCTTCGTCGGCGAAGTCCAGATCCTGGTTGTTCTTGCCGAAGCGCTGCCACAGGCCAGGCCATGACGGGGTCGGACTGGGCCAGGCATGACCCATACCGGTGGCCTTGTAGTACCAGAGCTCGCGGTCGTCGGGGCCGGGACGGTAGCGCTGGCGTTCGATCGTGCTGCTGGTACGCCCGGTGTCCGGTTGATACGAGTCGCCGTCGATGGCGTCGGGGATGGCGTCGACCTCGGGCCGGCCGGTCAGACCCAGCGCCGCGACCCAGACGTCGCGGGCATGCTCCATGCCCGGATACCGCGCTTCTGGATACTCGCGCGAGCCGCCGCCGGCGTAGGTGATGAAGGGGTCGTCGGTGGCGGCGACCATCGCGATGGAGATTTGCTCGTAGCCAGGGTGCGGATGGCAGTTCAGCAGCCAGCCGCCCGACGGCACGAAGGGCAGGGGCGCCACCGGGGCGATGGCTGCGACGAGGTCGGGCGCCTCGAGCGCCAGTTGAAAAGACATGCCGCCGCCCGCGGAGAAACCGGTCGCGTAGACGCGGGTCCTGTCGACTGGCAGCTCGGCGGCGAGCTGGTCGAGCAACTGGCGGACATACTGAACGTCGACGCCTTCACCGACGTGCGGGGTCAGACATCCCGACAGGAAGCCGCCCTTGGGGACACTGACGTGCTCGCGGGGGCTGGGTGGCGTGGGCAGGCCATTGCCGTAAACGACGATGAAACCGTCGCGATCGGCGAGCGTCTCGAAACGCGTATGCGTGGTGTAGACCGCTATCACCTCGGCGCTGGTTGAATAACCGGGAAAGACCAGGACGACGGGGACGGGGCGGTCCGGCAAGGCGGGGGGCGCGTAGACCAGGTAGCGGCGATCGACCTCGGTCGCGCCCTGCAGCTTGATCGTTTCGGGATCGGTCAGGCGCTGGCGGAACGTCACCACGCACCCGCGTGACTGCGCTTCGCCAGGGGCGCCCTGCAGGCGCACCGGTGACTCGGTGCACGCGCGCAGGCGAAAGGCAGATGGTCTCGTGGGCGCGGCCGTCTGCTTTGCCGGCGAGGCGGACGTAACCGTGACCCGCGCCGAATGGGGCGCGGCCGCGGGACGCGCGGCGCACGACGCCAGCAAGAGCCCCCACATACCCAGCCGCTTCACGATGCGCGCGACGATGGCACGCGGTCCCCTGGCGCGCAACGTCCGACGTCGCTCATCACGTTCGCGGCAGGCCGGTCATTGATCTGTCCGGGCATGGGAGGCTATCGGCAGCGCGGTGCCTTATCCGATGTCCAGTTCAGTCTGTCCGTCCCGCACGACACCAAGCGGCGGCCATCGGCGGTCGCGCAGCTAACCTATTCGTTGCGCGGGCGTTCTTGTACGAGGCGCCACGGCGGACGTTCCATATGTCGGCGGTGGCCCTCGGAAACAAGGCCGAAATGAAACCGGATGCCACGCTGAACCTTGTAGACGCGTCTATGATTGTGTTACGGATCTGGCCATAGCGGAGGTCCGAGGCGATGAAGAGACTGATGTGCTTGGTATTTGTGGCGGTGCTCGCGGGTTGCAGTAGTTCGTCGACGTCTGGCAGCGGCGGTGTCGGCGGAGGTGGCAGCGGCGGTGTCGGCGGAACTGCGGGCACGGCAGGCGCCGGAGGCACGGCAGGCGCCGGAGGCACGGCAGGCGCCGGAGGCACGGCAGGCGCCGGAGGCACGGCAGGTACGAGTGCTGGCGGCGGCGGCGTTCCGGGCAACGGAGGTGGAGGGGGCACGGCCGCCGGCGGGGCGGCGGTATCCGGCACCGGCGGAACTGGCGGCGCTGGGGTGGGCGGACACGGCGGCTCTTCGGGAGGCGGAGGCGGGGGCGGACAGGGCGTGACCCATTGCGACGTCGGAGGAAATACCCCCGTTTGCTACGAGTACAGTGCCGACTACACCGCCAGCCGCGAGGCCGGTTGCCGTGTTCTGTCAGGGACGTACGCTGCTGGCCCCTGCGACCACACCGGTTCGAGCGGCGGGTGCAAGCAGACGGTCCCCTCGCAGGGCAGCCAGACCACCTTCTATTACATGCCCTCCGTCAGTCCTGCCGACGTCATGGTCCAGTGCACGAACGACGCCAATGCGACTTACGTCGCGCCCTGATCTCGCAGTCGCCGCGTTCGAGGCCGACCTTCAGAAGTAGAATCGTCGTCACGACGGTCGGGGCAATCCTGCCTTCTGCCGCTGTACGGGGACTGGGACGGTGGCGTCGCACCGAAGATGGGATGGCTGGCCGGAGTGGCCACCGCCCCCAACCTCGGTAGCCCCGCCCACCGCCCCCAACCTCGGTCGCCGCCCCCAACCTCGGTAGGTCCCGGCCGGTCAATCTAACAGCCGCCCAACCTCGGTAAGACCCGCGCCACGGTCGCCGCCCGGGACGCGGCGGGACGCCACGCAACCTCGGTCCGGTCGCCGGCCCAACCTCGGTACGGGCCTGCCGCTCAACCTCGGTACGGTCGCCGGCCGGCTTAACCTCGCCGTGTCACCTCAACCTCGGTGCGGTGGCCGGCCTGCCGATTAACCTCGGTACAGTCGCGGCGGTAACCTCGGTGCGGTCGCGGCGGTCGCGGCGGGGTCGCCGGCAGCCCCGGGCGCCGCGCCGCCGCTCAACCTCGGTACGGTCGCCTTGGTACCGGTACGGTCGCCTTGGTACGGTCGCGCTACGGTGAGCGGCAATAATCTCGGTGCGCATGCCAGCCCGGTGCGGTTGCCGGCAACTAACCTCGGTGGGTTGCCGGCCCTCGGTGGGTTGCCGGCCCTCGGTGGGTTGCCGGCAGGTGGGTTTGCCGGCACAACCTCGGTGGTTTGGCGGCACGACAACTAACCTCGGTGGGTTTGTCTGCCCCTCGGTGTTTTGTCAGCCAACTAACCTTGGTGGGTTTGTCGGCCCTCGGTGGGTTTGCCGGCAACAACCTTGGTGCGGATGCCGAAAGCTCGATGGTTGCCGATGTCGTTCTGGTGTTGTTCAGCCGATGCAGTCGACCTGGACGTCGATCCTTTTGATCTTACCGCTGGTGACGTCGTCGCAGGCTTGGCCGATCAGTTGGACGCCACTGTTGCCCGAGATCGTGTAGTCGCTTGGAGACAAGGCCACACCATCGGCCTTCACGCCCGTCAGCCGCTGGCCGTCGGTGAGGGCCGGGGAGATCGTGTAGAAACAACTGCTGACCATGCCCGTGATGGTCTGGAAGGCGTCCTGGAGGTCTTGCGCCTTGTCGATCGGATAGTAGGCTGGGGTTCCGTTGCGGGGGTAGCCGCCATTGATCGCCATCTGGCTCAGCGTGCCGTCTCCGGGGGCCTGGGAGGTCCCAATGCCGAGCACGAACGTCGGAAATCCCATGTCGTGAACCGTCTTGACCATGGCGATCGCGTTTGCGTCGTCGCACTGGTCTGCCATGCCGGTGCTGTTCACTCCCGGCGCGCAGGCGGCCGTGCCACAGGTCGGGACGCCGTCGGTGGCCAGCAGGATGAACTTGGGGCTCGAGTCGGCCAGCGTCTTCAGATAGGTGGCTGCGTTCATCAGGGCCACCGTCGTCGGGGTCGAACTGCCCGCGTCCGTCGTCATCAGCCGAGCGTTGATCGCGGCAGCGTTGTTGATTTGGGGTGGAATCTCCGCCGTGCTCGAGACGATGCACACGTTATCCGGTGTCGCGAACAGCTTGAGGCCCCAGTTGACGATGCCCTCCACCGTCGGCAGGAACGATTTCAACGTGGTCGTCGCGATGCTCCACTTGGAATTCGCGCCACAGCCGTTCGGGCACATCGTCCCGTTGAGGTCTTCGTTCATCGATCCGGACCGATCGAGCAGGATCAGGATGTCGGGGGGAACGTTGGCCGTCATGGGGCTGGTCCGCACGCAGGTCACATTCGCGTCCGCCTGAAAGGCTTGGCCTCCGTCGCCGGGGGGCAATCCGACATCCAGCCCGAGCGCGGCGTCACCCAATCCCAGGCTGTCATCGCTGGCTCGATGAAAGCTGCACGCCATGGGCACCGTTGCCACCAGCAGCCACGAAACGACACAGAATGAACGTCCCATCGATCTCTCCGGAGAGGGTGCGCGCGACATCAGAGTGGAACGAGACAGCAGCCGTTCGCGCACGCGGTCCCCGCCGGGCAGGTATCGGTCGTGGTGCCCTCGCCTCCGCAGGAAATCAATCCTTCCGCGCCACAGCCGCCGCCGGTGCCGTCGGTGCCGCACTCCGAACAGCCCGGCTTGCCGCCGGTGCCATCGGTGCCGCACTCTGAACAGCCCGCGGCCGCGCAGAAGGTGACGCACGCCTCGCCCGAATCGCCGCCGACCTTGTTCTGGTCGCCGTCGTGTACCATCACCTGCAGGCGGTACGAGTGACCGGCCTTGAGCGGCACGTTCCATCGCACCTCCGTGCCGAAGCCCTCGTCTTTGATGCCAGAGGGGAACGCCGTGGCCCCTGTGCCCAGCACCTGCTTGTTCTTCGCCGGATCCTCGTCCGGGGTGATCGTCACCAGCGGTGGAGACTGCGTGTTGTCGACGGTGCGGACGGCGGCCTTCCAGGTGCCATAGACGGCCGTCGGATTGTAGGGCACCCCGCCCATCTGCCAGTCGCCGGCACGGCTGGTCGGGTCGGACGTGAGGTCGGTAATGAACAGTGCGGGCCACATGGGTCGCAGCGAAGCGTCCAGGCCGCTTTGATCGCCCGCCAGCACGTTGGTTCCGGTCGCGGGGTTCGTGACGGCGCCCGGAACACTGGGCAGCGCCGACACCGGATAGTCCGTGGTCGTCGTGCCCGACGCGTTCTTGACGACGGTGCTGCGCACCCCCAGGGTCAGCGCGTGCTCATCGTCGTAGAACAACGAGATCGTGGCCATCGGCCAGCCACCCGACGGGACGATCGCGCGTAACACGTCGCTTTCATTGAAGACGACACTGGTCAGCGGCCGGCTGCTCGCATACGGATAGCCGCAGTCGGACACCAGCGTCTGCTGCACGCCCGGCGTGCACGTGCTGCCTGTGGCTGTACCGCCACCAGCTCCGCTGCCACTGCCGCTTCCGCCCGTGACGCCACCTGCGCCGGGGCCGGGGCCAGGGCCAGGCCCGGTCATCTTGCCGCCGGTGCCAGCCCCGGGCATCGGATCACGGCCTCCTTGACCAGGCCCGCCGTCCTTCCCCGGTTTGGCAGCCCCTTGTCCGCTGCAAGACACTGCCAGCGCCGCGACGCCCACGGCGCCGAGGAACCAACCGCAAGTTCCCGTTCCAGTCTTCATGACCAGCTAGGGGCGCGCCGGTAAAGAAGGTTAGGAAAAAACCCCAGGTTGTGGGGAGCCGACCCTTCTGGGGAGCCGACCCTTCGGAGCCGACCCTTCCGAGGTTGATTTCCGTCGTCCCGGGAGCCGACCCTTCCGAGGTTGATTTCCGTCGCCGCGGGAGCCGACCCTTCCGAGGTTGATTTCCGAGGTCCCACGGCACCGATCCCTTCCGGGAGCCGACCCTTCCGAGGTTGATTTCCGAGGTCCCACTGGCACCGATCCCTTCCCAGGTTGATTTTCCGTCCGACACGTTCGGGAGGGCCGGACCTTCCGGGGTCGATCCGGCAACATCCTCGGCGCCTCAGCCCGGCGTCCGATACCAAAGGATCATCGACGGCGGGCCCCTGCCCCGCATCGGCGCCTGACGACGATGCCGCCTGGGCGGTGACGAGCGCGCTCGAGCGCAGCCGAGCCGCCCTGGCCGAGGAGGCGAACCTCCACACGATCGAGGAGCGGTTCGCTTCCCTCAGCCGCCGTGAGCAGGAGGTGATGGCGCTCGTGGCGTCCGGCCTGCTGAACAGCAGGCTGGCGGTCAGCTGGGAATCAGCGACGTCACGGTGAACGTCATGCGCAAGATGCCGGCCGACTCGCTGGCCAACGTGGTGAACATGGCGGCTCGATTGCAGCGGGGCGCTCGCGAAGAAAGGGAACTCAACCCCTACTTTCGAACGATGTGATCTGCAGCATGTCCGACTTCGTTCCGCGCTACCGTACGCCCGTCGGTAGCGGAGCACGGACAAACGAGGAGGACACGATGAGACTGAGGACCGGATACTGGCTTCTGTGTGGGTTGTTGATGGTCGCGGCCTGCGGCGAGCCCAGCGAGGAGCTCGAGACGAAGAGCAGCGAGATCATCCGTGCGACCGGCGACGGCGGACGCGACCAGGTGGTGATGCTGTACGGCGTCCGCGGCGACGGCCGGACGATCATTTGCTCGGGCTCGTACTACGCCCCGCGCGTGGTGGTGACCGCCGCGCACTGCTTCCCGTCGAACATCTATCAGATGTTCGTGTACTTCGGAGACAACTTCCAGCAGGACCGGTCCGAACTGACGTCGGATGGATTCATCGGGCTCGTTCCGCCGCCGATCGGCGCGCCGTCGCACTGGGCGCAGGCCGACTCGTGGCAGATCAACCCTGCCTATGACTCGACCCTGAACTCGGCGGACATGGCTGCCGTCTTCCTGGATCGCAAGCCGCCGTTCGATCCGCTTCCGCTCTACCGGAACCGGGTGGGCTCCGGCGTGTCGGTGACGCTGACCGGTTGGGGGTCGAATTCGGCGCCCACGCCCACGACGGGTGCCGGCTCCGGCGTCGAGCGCACCGGCCACACGGTCACCATGGGTTCGCCCACCGCAGCCGATTACCATCCGGATGATCCGAACCCGGGCATGCTGGACGCCAACGTGCGCCAGACGGTGCTGAAGACGAACGGTGTCTCGCCGAATTCGAACGGATGCTTCGGTGACTCGGGCGGCCCCATCATCCTGAACCAGTTCGGGCAGGACTATGTGGCGGGGGTCGGTTACTGGACCGGGCTCTCCTGCGAGGGCTACAACCTGTTCACGCGCATCGACTCGTTCCTGCCGTTTCTCGACCTGTCGTACAAGCGGGGCGGACAGGACGTGATGAAGCCGACGTTTGCCTGCGTGACGCCGAACCCGCAGGGGTCGCTGACGGCGATCTTCGGTTATCAGAACGACAACGGCGTCGGCGTCTCGGTCCCGTACGGCACCAAGAACGCATCGGCGCGCGACACCGCCAACCTGCGCCCGACCCGCTTCGAGCCGGGCGTGCACCCGTTTGCGTTCGGCGTGGACTTCACGGCGGGGCAGACCGCCAGCTGGACGTTGGCCCCCGACAACAACCCATCCGTCACTCTGAATGCGACGGCCGCGTCGACCCAGTGCACCGCGGCGCAGGCGGTCGACACCGGCTGCGTGCTGCAGTGTCGCGCGCAGTTCCGCACGGCCTGCACGCGCGCCGAGGAGTCCGACAACTGCGCGCAGTACTGCGAGGACATCGGGCACATCGTCGCGGACCAGATCCCCGGCTGCAACGACGAGCGAGTGGCCTGGCAGAACTGCGTCGCGGCGACCGCGCCGGCGGCGGCCAACTGGAACTGCACCGCCGCGCTCGAATCGGACGTCCTCGGCAAGGGTCCCCAAGCCGTGGGCTGCGCCGCCCAGCAGGGCGCCTACGTCGACTGCATCTACTACGGCATCGGGGAGTAACGCGTCCCGCCCCGTCGGCGCGCCCTGCAAGGGGCGCGCCCCGTTTCCCCCTCCGAGGGGGGGCGCGCGGGACCCTACCGGGGTTGCGGTTTTCTCTTTCTCCCTTTTGAGGTTGCGGTTTGCTTCCCCCCCAGGTTGCCGCGCGGCACCGCGGGACCATACCGAGGTTGGTTTCCGGGCCTCCTAGGTCACGCGAGGGACCTTACCGAGGTTCGCGCGAGGGACCGTACCGAGGTTAGTTCCGCTCTCGTTTCCGCTCGCCCGGGACCGTACCGAGGTTGGCGGGACCGTAGTTGGGGGGACCGTACCGAGGTTGGTTTCCGGGCCTCGGTTCCTCCTCCGAGGTTGAGTTCCCCCTCCGAAGTTGAGTTCCCCCTCCGAGGTTGAGTTCCCCCTCCGAGGTTGAGTTACCCCTCCGAGGTTGAGTTGCCCCTCCGAGGTTGAGTTCAGTTGAGTTACCCCTCCGAGGTTGAGTTCCCCCTCCGAGGTTGAGTTACCCCCCAAACCGGGTGAAGTCGTCGCCCGTACCGAGGTTGCGACTCGCACCGAGGTTGCGAGTCGGCTCGAGCCGTTAGGCCGAGCCGTAGCCGTCCCGAGGTCGCGCGCGAGCCCCGTACCGAGGTCGCGCGCGAGCCGTACCGAGGTTGCGCGCGAGCCGTACCGGGGCCCGGGGAGGGGTGATTCTTCCTGGGCGTGTCATAGTTTGCGGACCGTGAGGCTCGCGATGCGAATCACCGCCCCCGTTCGTGCCTTCGTCGTCCTTGGCGCGCTGGCTTGCGGCGTCGTCCCGGCGACGGCGCTCGCTGCCCTGCCACCCGCGCCGCCCGGACCGCCGGCCCCCGGCGCGGCGCCCGCGCCGTTCGCCCCGCCGCCGTCGGCGTTCGACATCGGCATCGACGGGTTCGGGATGGGGATCTTCGCCGGGCTGGCCGGCGGCTATCTGGTCGCGCGCGAAGGCGGACTGCACACCAGCGACTGGCGACCCCTGGTGGCCGGCGCCGGAATCGGCGCGCTGGCGGGCGGGGCGCTGGGCCTCACCTTGGGCATCGTCAGCACGGATGCCGCGTCCCAGGGCCGCGCCTATTTGATCATGCGCGAGATGAACCGGGGAGGGCAGTTCGGCCTCCTCGCCGGCGGCATCGTCGGCGGCCTGGTCGCGCTCGGCAACGATCACCCCGAACACATCTTGCTCGGCGCCGCCATCGGCACGCTCAGCGGCACGGCCGTCGGCCTGCTGGTCGGCAGCCTCGAACGAAACCCATGGGCGCCCCCCCGCGTGGGACCGGTGGCCATGCAGGTCGGCGTGACGCCGCTGCAAGGTGTGCGCGGCGACCTCTCGTTCGGGCCCAGCCTGCTCGGTCGCTT
>Ga0207695_10004713_pt1 | contig 18475 bp, 10 predicted proteins | sample KBSC54metaG_FD_184354 | JGI IMG/M metagenome (GOLD analysis project Ga0207695, IMG submission 184354) | Corn rhizosphere microbial communities from Kellogg Biological Station, Michigan, USA - KBS C5-4 metaG (SPAdes) (version 2) | ecosystem: Host-associated > Plants > Roots > Rhizosphere > Soil... | reverse complement strand
GTGATGGAGTCGGCGATCTGCTCGATCTCGTTCAGCTTGTGGCTGATGATGATCGAACTCACCCCGCGCTCCTTCAGTCCCAGGATGAGCTCGAGCAGGTGCTGCGAGTCGGTGCCGTTCAGCGTCGCGGTCGGCTCGTCGAGGATCAGCAGCTGCACGTCCTTGTGCAGCGCACGGGCGATCTCGACCAGCTGCTGCTTGCCGACGCCGAGGTGCTTGATCTGGGTCTGGGGGTCTTCGCGCAGGCCCACCAGGGCGAGCAGTTCGGCGGCGCGGCGGTTCTCCTCGTCCCAGTCGATGACGCCGGCGCGAGTGATCTCGCTGCCGAGGAAGATGTTCTCGGTGATCGACAGCTCGGGGATCAGCGCGAACTCCTGGTGGATCGTCACGATGCCGACCGCCTCGCTCGAGCCCACGTTGCGGAAGCGCTGCAACTGCCCGCGATAGACGATGTCGCCTTGGTAGCTCCCGTACGGATAGACCCCCGAGAGCACCTTCATGAGCGTCGACTTGCCCGCGCCGTTCTCGCCCGCGACGGCGTGGATCTGACCTGGTCCGACCGAGATCGAGACGTCGGAGAGCGCCTTGACGCCGGGGAACTGCTTCGAGATCCTGCGCATCTCGAGAATCGGGGCGGGTGCGGTCGCGTCGCCGGTCATGCACGGCCTCCCGCACCGCTGCTCGGGCGGCTCGTCGACTCGCGCAGCACCAGCTCGGGTCGGATCGGCTCGGCGTGACGCCGGCCGCCGACGCCGAGCTCAGCCAGCAGGAGGTCGATCGAGCGGCGTCCGATCTCGGCGAAGTCCTGGCGGATCGTGGTGAGGGGCGGCCAGAAGTGGGCGGCTTCGGGGATGTCGTCGAAGCCCACGATGCTGACATCGTCGGGCACCCGCACACCGTGCTCGCGGAGGGCGTGCAGCAGGCCGAGCGCCATCTGATCGTTCGAGCAGAACACCGCGGTGAAGTCCTCACCGCCCAGGAGTTCTCGGCCGGCACGGTAGCCGAACTCCGCGGTCCAGTCGCCGAGCACCGGCGGGCGCACCATGAGTTCGGCATCGGCCACCTCGCGCAGGTAGCCCTGCATGCGGGCTTCGGCCTCGATCCAGTCCTGCGGACCGGCCAAGTGGATGATGCGGCGGTGTCCGAGGTCGATCAGATGCCGGGTCGCCAGCCGTGCCCCCTCGAACTGGTCGACCGAGATGCTGTGCGGCACGTCGCGGCGCTCGGGATCGAGCAGCACATACGGAACGTGCAGCGGTGTGGAGCTCAACAGGTCGAACACGCGCGACTGCGGCGCGACCACGGCGACGGCCTGCACCGCCTGACCGTCGAGCTGGTCGAGGGCGCTACGCACCGACTGATCGTCGCTGTCGGTGGTGACGATGGACAGCGTGTAGCCGGCCTCGCGAGCAGCATCCTCGATCTCATACAGGATCGTCTGTGCGCCGTAGTTGGCCGCCCGGGTTGCGACCAGAACCCCGATCACCCGCGACTTGCTGGTGACCAGTGCCCGCGCCGCCTGGTTGGGTCGGTAGCCGAGCTGCTCGATGACCTCGAGCACGCGTGCGCGCGTCTCGGGCCGCAGCCGCGGTGAGTCGTTGAGCACCCGCGACACCGTCTGATACGACACGCCCGCCTCGCGCGCGACATCGCGGATGTTCGGCGCGCGTGTCACGGCGGGCTCGCTCGTCACGGGCCTCCCGACCTGCGGTGTCAGCCCACGGGTCGGAGAGTTCGGCGGTGAGCGTCTCCCGAGTGGCTGGAGACCATTATGCACGGAATGTGACAACGCGCCACATTGTCACATCCAGCGCGAATTCAGTCGACGACGGCGAACGCGCGCACCGGGAAGGTGCCGAAACCCTCGACGGCAGGAGGAGCCGCGGTGAACCGCGCGCCGCGGGCGGGGAGCGCGTCGAGGTTCGTCAGGTGCTCGACCACGTGGATGCCGGCGGCCAGCAGTCCGGAGTGCGCGGGTCGTTCTCCCCCCGACTCGGTGTCGTCGATGTTGAGCGAGTCGATGCCGACCAGCACCACCCCCTGCCGGACCAGTTCGGCCACGCCCGCCGCGCCGAGGAACGGCGCCCCGGTCGCGTACTCCGGAGTGCCGAACAGCCGGCTCCAGCCGGTGTCGAGCAGCACGGCAGCTCCACGCAGCTCGCGATCGTGGAAGACGGCGGCCGGGATCTCGCGGCGACCGCTCCCGCCGGGCGCGACATCCCGCAGGTGGAACACTTCGGCAGGCAGCTCGACCAGGGTCGCCAGGTCGAGGCTCGCCAGATCGGCGCCGCCCTCGTACCGGTGGTACGGGCTGTCGAGATAGGTGCCGGTGTTGCCGATCATGGTGATGATGTCCATCGCGAACTCGGTACCCGGCGCGTAGCGGACGCGCGAGTCGGCGCGGGTCAGGTGCGGCGTGATGGTCGGCGCGGGCAGCCCCGGGTAGGTGATGAGCCCCGCGCGGATGACGTGGCTCAGGTCGACGACGCGGCGCGCGGACCCAGGAAGCCGAGCATCGATCCCGCGGGACCCGCGATGCGGCTCCTCGTGAATGGTCAGATTCTCGAGCTGCACAGAGTCCACCAGCGCCAGCCCGAGGTGATGCACGAAGAGTCGCGCCACCTCGCTCTCGTCGACGTCGGCGGACGGCAGATCCAGGCGGAACCCGTCGGCGGTCAGGTCGCCGCCGTTGGCAAAGGTGACGCGGGCATCGAAGTGCGCGCGGTACTGGGTCGGCTCAACCATGGCGACGGATCCTCCGAATGACGGTGACGGCGACAGCCACCAGGGCCAGCGCAGCGGGGACGATGAGGTGCCACCCCGTCAGGATCAGCAGCCCGGCCATCAGCACGACCGAGATCACGGCCATCACCCAGCCGGCGCTTCCCACTCGGAGCAGCTTGACCGCCGCGATCATCCCGAGCGTGTAGACCGCCACCATCGAGCTGATGTGGATGAGGATGAAGGTCTGCAGGTCGAGGTGGAACACGAAGAAGACCGTCGTGTACACCAGCGACTGGATGCCGAACCAGCCGAGTGCGCGTCGCGGCACCGCGCCGGCCTCCGCGCCTTTCGCGAACCACCTCGGCAGATCGCCGTCGCGGCCGAGCGAGGCGCCGAGGTTCGCGAACGCCGGGTAGTAGGCGTTGGCGACCCCGGTCACGACGATGGCCGCGATCACTGCCACGACGATCGGCCCGAAGCCCGGCAGGGTGACCGCGACCAGGTCGATCAGGGGCACCGAGCTGGCCGTCGTCGAGGTGCCGACGACACCCACCGTGACGAACTGCAGGGCGAGGTAGGCGATCCCGACGACCGCGATGGCGATGGCCGTGGCGAGCGGAATTGTCCGGCGGGGATTGCGGAACTCCCCTGCGATATGCGTCACCGCCTCCCACCCCGCGAACGCCCAGACGAACAGGCTCACGGCGAGCCCGACCCCTGCCCAGCCATGTGGCAGGAACGGGGTGAAATGTCCGACGTGCACTGACGGCAGGGCGGTAGCCACCACCCCGACGACGACCACCACGAGCAGTGCCGAGAACACCAGTTGCACCCGCCCGCTGACCTTCAGCCCGAACAGGTTGAGGGCAAGGGGCAGGAGCACGACGCCGAATCCGATCACGGGGACGGCCCCCTCCCCCAACCCGAGCGCCGCAGCCAGGTAGCTGCCGCCCAGCGCCGCGAGCACCGGCACGCCGAATCCGACGCCGAAGAAGAACCAGTAGCCGGTCGCCCGAGCGGCGGTCGGCCCGAGAGCCAGGCGGACGAAGGTGGCGACGCCGCCGGCATCCGGATACCGTGCAGCGAGAGCGGCGAAGGTGCCGGCCAGCGGGATCGACAGCAGCAGCACCACCGCGACGGCCAGCACCGACGCCGGGCCGGCCGCGTCGGCGGCGAGGCCCGGGAGCACGAGCACGCCGGTGCCCAGCACCGCCGCGACATACAGGGCGGATGCCGTCGCCAGCCCGATGCGGCCGGTCGGCGCCGCGGTTGCGGCCCCCGCGGTCGCGGACTTCTCGGTCGTGGTCACGGCACCCATCCTGACAGCGGCGGGAACGGGACCCGTGCCCCGTTCCCGCCATCGTTCGTGGCGTTCACGCCACGTTGTCAGGTGCCTCCGACGTCAGCTCGCGCCCGCGCTGAGGTCGTAGAGCGTGACGCCGTCCACGGTGGTCGCCGTGAAGTGCGCGGCGACCCAGGTCGCGATCGACGACGCCGCCGCCGATCCGCCGTTCGCAGCGCCGACCGAGCTGCCGATGAACCAGTGGATCTCGTGGTCGGCCACCAGCTTCTGGAACTCGGCGAGGGTCGGCGAGGGGTCGCTGCCGTTGAAGCCGCCGAGGGGCATGACCGCGAGACCGGTCGCCAACTGGTAGCCAGCCGCCGTGTTGGAGCCGATGGCGGCAGCCGCCCAGGTGTAGCCCGACGAGCCCTTCTCGATGGCCGACGCGAGGGTGCTGCTCACCGAGGAGCCGCCGAGCAGGCCGCCGGGGCCGCCACCTTGCCGGCCGCCCGCGGTTCCACCCGGGGCGCCTCCGGGGGCGCCACCGGTCACGCCACCCGTCACACCGCCCGCCGGCGGCGATCCGGTCTGCCCGCCGAGGGCTCCCTGCGGTGCACCCTGCGGCCCGCCCTGGCCACCCGGCCCGCGACCGCCGCCCCCGAATCCGCTGCCCGCGACGGTCGGTCCCGCCGTCACGATCGACCCGGTGTGCGCGGTCGTCACCGTTTGGATCGTGTACGCGGTCGGCGCCAGCAGCGCCGCGACGAGCGCCACGGCGGCCGTCGCCACCGAGAGCATCCGCGACCGTGGCGGCAGCAACAGCAGCCCCGCAGCGACCACCGCCAGGATCACCACGATCACCTTGAGGGCCGGCAGCCAGCTGGAGGCCTCCGACAGCAGCGCCCACGCCCAGCCCGCGGTAACCAGCACCAGGGTGGCCATCACGATGCGGGCGGGAGCGGCGGAGCGCCGACTCCACAGGAGCGAGGCACCGATGGCCACGACGGCCGCGATCGCGGGAGCGAGCGCCACCGTGTAATAGGCGTGGAAGATGCCGGCCATGAAGCTGAAGGCGACGGCGGTCACCAGCATCCATCCAGCGAAGAGCGTCAGGGTCGCCCGCTGCGGCGAGGTGCGCGGCGCGCGGCCGATCAGCAGATAACCGACCACGACGAGCACCAGGGCGGCGGGCAGCAGCCAGGTGATCTGGCCGCCGATCTCGTTCTCGAACAGGCGGAACAAGCCGGTGGCGCCCCACATGCCGCCGCCGGTGGCATTGCCGCCGCCTCCGGTGACACTGCCCACCTCGTTGCCGGTGAGCCGACCGAAGCCGTTGTAGCCGAAGGTGAGCTCCAAGAAGGAGTTGGTCTGCGATCCGCCGATGTAGGGGCGCATGGATGCCGGAACCAGCTCCACGATCGCGACCCACCAGCCGGCCGAGACCACCATGGCGCCGAGAGCCGCGACCCCGTGTAGCAGCCGCTTACCGACCGTGAGCGGGGACGCCCAGAGGAACGCCAGCGCGATCGGCGGCACGATGAGCAGCACCTGCAGCTGCTTCGTGAGGAAGCCGAGGCCGACCATGACGCCGGCCCACAGCATCCAGCGAAGTTTGCCGTCGTCGATGGCTCGGAGCGTGAAGTACGCCGCCAGCGTGATCAGCAGCACGAGCAGGGCGTCGGGGTTGTTGAAGCGGAACATCAGCGCCGCCACCGGGGTGAGCGCGAGCACGGCGCCGCCGAGCAGGGCGGTTCCGGCCGAGAAGCGGCGGCGCAGCGTCGCGTACAGCACGCCGACCGTCGCGACGCCCATCAGCGCCTCGGGCAGCAGGATGCTGAACGAGCTGAGCCCGAACATCCGCACCGAGAGCGCCATGAGCCACAGGCTCGCGGGCGGCTTGTCGACGGTGATCGAGTTGCCCGCGTCGGAGGAGCCGTAGAAGAACGCCTCCCAGTTGACCGAACCGGCCTGCGCGGCCGCCGAGTAAAAGGAGTTGGCCCAGCCGCTGGACGAGAGATCCCAGAGGTAGAGCACGGCGGCGAGCGCGAGCAGGCCGAGGAGCGCCGGCCGCTCCCACCTCGCCGCGTCGGGGCGGCCGCGCACCAGCCGGCGGCCCGCGCTGCGCGCCCGGTCTCCGAATCCCGGTCGCGGTGCCTCGGGAGCGGTGAGCTCCGGGGTGAGGGTGGTCGTCATCATGCACTCGCTTTCTGGGTGGTCGAGTCGAGTCGGCGCACGAGCGCGTCGCGCGTCGTGAGCTCGCGGGGGGCGGAGGGAACGGGATCGGCGGGCTGCCGCTGCCAGCGGAAGACCCAAACCCGGAAGAGCAGGAAGCGCACGAGCGTCGCCAGCAGGTTGGCGGCGGTGAGCACAGCGAGCGACGTCAGGGACGAGGCATCCGGTCGCGCGAGGTGCAGCAGCGCGAGCGAGCCGCTCGTGATCGCCCAGGCGATGCCGAACACGATCAGTCCCTGGAACTGATGCCGCACCGCCCGCCGCCGCCCGCGCACGCCGAAGGTGAAGCGGCGATTCGCGGTGGTGTTGGCGATCGCCGTCACGAGCAGGGCGCCGAAGTTCGCCACCTGCCCCGGCATCACCAGCTGGAACAGCAGGTAGAGCAGCGCGTAAGCCACCGTCGACAGCGCGCCGACTGCCGCGAACCGCACCACCTGGCCGAAGAAGCTGGGCACCCGCGGCATCTCGAGCGGATGCCGCCCCAGCTCGGCGTAGATCCGCTCGAGCGGGATCTGCCCGGTGGCGATCGACCGGCCGACCCGCACCATCCCCTTGAGGTCTTCGAGGGCGGTGCCCGCGATGTCCACCGAGCTCTGTGCGTCGTCGACCCAGTCGACCGGCACCTCATGGATGCGCAGCCCCGCCCGCTCGGCGATCACCAGCAGCTCGGTGTCGAAGAACCAGCCCGTGTCGCGGACGTGCGGCAGCACCTGCTCGGCGACGTCGCGGCGCATCGCCTTGAACCCGCACTGGGCATCGCTGAAACTCACCCCGAGGTAGCGGCGCAGCAGAAAGTTGTAGCTACGCGAGATGAACTCGCGCTTCGGCCCGCGTACCACCCGCGAGCTCGACGAGAGGCGGGTGCCGATCGCGACATCCGAGTGCCCGCTGAGCAGCGGCGCGATCAACGGCGGCAGCGCGCGCAGATCGGTGGAGAGGTCTTCGTCGAGGTAGGCGACCACCTCGGCGTCGCTCTCGAGCCACGCGCGCTTGAGCGCTCGTCCGCGCCCCTTCTCGGCGAGATGGATGACGCGCACACCGCCTAGCCCCAGCGCCAGCTTGTCGGCGATCACCGAGGTCGCATCGGTGGACGCGTTGTCGGCGATCGTGATCCGCCACGGTTCGTCGAACAACTCGCCCAGGGAGTCGTGCAACGCACGGATGCTGTGCTCGAGCGTGACCTGCTCGTTGTAGACCGGCACGACGACGTCGAGCCGAAGGGGGTCGGTGGGCGGTCGCTCGGAATCGGTCATGACCCGATGCTCGGCGAGCGGGCTATGGCGGGTGCTGGTGGATGCTATGAACCGGCTAAGGGATCATGTGAGCTGAAGGAGGTGGCTTGTGAAGACGATGCTGCAGCTCAGAAGCTCCGACGACCTGCTCGAAGCGGTGAGAACCGCGCGCTTCGCCATGGTCTCGGCCGGGTACCGCATCGAAGATCAGTCAGACACCTCGTTCACCGCAGACAAGGGCAGCAAGCTCGGCACGCGGGGCGAAACTTTCCTCGGCCTCTATCGTTGCGCGTTTGCTCGCGCAGCGATTTGGGCTAACACCTGCCCACGTGGAAAGCGAACAAGCGGGCCGGGAGTGACAACCTGCAGGATGATCGCTGAGCCAGGCGGGCCGTCAATGGCAAGACCGTCGTAGGCGACTCGAGACTCGACGTACTCGACCGGCGTAAATGCTCTCACTTCATCCCAGGTCAACCACAAGAGCCTAGGGGCGGGCTGGGCGATACCCCACAAGCCGACTCCCGCCCCGTCGATTTGAACAACCAAGTACTGCGGAGTCAGGGTGGGGCCCCACTCTGGCGACCAGATGCTGTCCGTTACATCATTATCGAGTTTCGGCAGGCGTGCCCCCAAGACCAAACTCTCCGGGTGCTCTCGCCTGACCGCGCGAAAGGCTCGTCTGAACCGCCGCCAATAGGCCGTCCAACCTACCGCCAGCCCAGCTAGGAGTAGAAGCGAGAACCCGATCGCAATCTCGGTCCCGATTCGACTCTGCCTGTCGCCGGTCTGGATCAACCTGACCATCGAGTACCCAGCAATGGCGACACTGAGAATCAAGAACGCGACCAAAACGGGCGCAACCCACGGCTTCGTCCCTAACCGGGGCGCGCCGGGATCCCCATACCGCTGCTTGGTGACAACGTTCATTTTGATAGCCATTCTCGTGGGTGTACCGGCACGATTGTCCTGTTTTCCAGATGGCTCACCTGTAGTAAGGGATCGGTCCGCGATTTAACTCGGCGAACCACCAGACGACTGAATATGCGACCCCCGGCACACCGGCCAGAGCCGGTAGACCCGGCGATGATTCTGAGACTAGCTGGGCCCCGATCGAGGTCATGGGCACCATCCCGGTCAATTCTCCCCAGCAAACGCCATCAAATTGGTAGGCGGCGCAGCCGTCTAGAGTTGCATCCACGCCGAGCGCAAGCGAGAGGTATCCGGCGGCTTTGCTGGCAACCACAGCCTGTGGCGCGGGGATGAAGGCCGCACCAATCGAAACGGCGCCCAAGACGATGCCCGCGCCGCTTTCCACCTTGGACTTCGTGTCGGCAAAGTCCAACAGGAAGTTTTCAATCTCCCGCCACTGCTTCGGCAATGACCGCTTCCGTGAAGCACGGACATCGACCACGATTCCGCCACTCGCAAGAACTCGTATCTTGTGCCCAGCGCTCGCATACCGTTCCGCGGAATCCGCAGACAGCCGCCCGCTGAGGTCGCTCCCGTTGATGGGGTCGTTGGGGTAGTTGTACGCGTTCGCGTTCCCACCCGGCACCGGATCCACACTCAGGAACCGCCCCAACGCAGCCACATGCTGCCGCGCCCCCATCTCTACCGTCGCCACCGTACCCAGATGCTCATACAGCTTCTGATGCGACCCCACCCAGCTGTCATCAGCCTGATTGCCGCTGCTGGTGTCCGGCACAGCATCATCCGCCGCGGTCGTGCCGATGTTGCCCGTAGACGGGTCGATCGGCTGCCCGAACGGATCATACGAAGCATGACCGGTCGCGCGGGCGCCGGAGTTGTCGGCGGTGACGACCTCATCCCCGTGCAGGTTCGGGTACGACCACACCGTGCCCGCGTGACTGCCGCCCGTCGTAACGATCATCATCGCCCCACCCGGCAACGACACAGACCGCGACAAGGCACCGGTGCCATCGATGGTCGCCCACCGGGCATCACCGCCACCCGCATACAAGTACGTCGTCTTGGTCGTCACTCCGGAGTTGGTCGCGACGCGTTCGACAACTTAGTCGTTGGATCGGGTGGGCGACTAGGAAAAGGTCAGCCGTGAAAGTGAAACGTATGCGGATATGCGACCGTCAGTACGAGAAATATCACCGCGACCACGCCGACCAGGACGAATCCGACGCCTACGACGACCAGCATGGGCTCATTGGTCCTTGCGGTGCGGCGACCGAACGCGCCGAAGAGCGTCGATTGAACCCGGCCAATGGCGGCAGCGACCTGTCGCCTGAAGATGATCGCGAAGATCCCAACAACCGTGGCGAGCACGAGGCTGAAGATGCCTATGAGGACAACCATTGTCACCAGCTTACGATCCACTGACGAGAGACGCCCACGCTGCAGCCAACGTCTCCGCCTATCACCAAACCGCCCGAGGTGGCGGCCCCGGTTCCGTCGAACTGTCCGCTCGCGTCCCCGTAGATCCCGGCGCCCGCAGCCAGCGTACATCCTGCGTTTCCGTAAATTCCGGCAACCTCGTCATCGCCAAAAGTAGGGCCGATCGTCAAATCTGCACCACCTCGGACTCCGACCCCAAGCCCCGTGCTCCAGCTGACGCTATGAGAACCAACCGAAACGCCTTCGTTGTAACACACGACGCCACAAGCTTCGAAGGTGACCGCCAAACCGCTTGCGTTTGGGCCAGTTCCCGGCGCACAAGCGACGCTGCTCAAGAAGCCACAGACTGGAGGAGCCGTGGGTTTTGGTGGTGGTGGCGCCTTCCACGTCTGAGTGTGGCAATGGCTGCCGAGACACCATGTATTCGGCTTTGGAGCAGCTAGACCTTTGAACACGGAGGACTTGGGCGTCGCCGAGTAGCCCCATCCGCGGTCCTGATTCTGCCCGCTCAAGTCGCTCCCGTTGATGGGGTCGTTGGGGTAGTTGTATGCGTTCGCGTTCCCACCCAGCACCGGATCCACACTCAGGAACCGCCCCAACGCAGCCACATACTGCCGCGCACCCATCTCCACCGTCGCCACCGTACCCAGATGCTCATACAACTTCTGATGCGACCCCACCCACCCGTCATCAGCCTGATTGCCGTTGCTGGTGTCAGGCACAGCATCATCCGCCGTGGTGGTGCCGATGTTGCCCGTGGACGGGTCGATCGGCTGCCCGAACGGATCATACGAAGCATGACCCACCGCACGGGTACCGGAGTTGTCGGCGGTGACGATCTCATCCCCGTGCAGGTTCGGGTACGACCACACCGTGCCCGCATGAGCACCCGAATACGTGATGATCATCATCGCCCCACCCGGCAACGACACCGTCCGCGACAGCACACCGCTGCCATCGATTGTCGCCCACGGTGCGTCGCCACCGCCCGCATAGAGGTACTTCGTGGTCGTCGACACCCCCGCATTGGTTGCGTCGCGCTCGATGATGCGATCGGTGGCATCCCGTTTGTAGGTGATCGTCGTTGTCGAGCCAACCGTGGTGGTCATGTGACGGTCTGCCACGTCGTAGGTCATAACTTGGTTGCTTAGCTGTGTCGTGTTGCCGTGGGCGCCGTAGGAGACGTTCGCGCTGGGCCCTGTTGAGATCAGCGAGGTGTATCCGACTCCGCCACCCGCCGGCGGGTTCGTTACCGTGGTTGAGGTGAGTCGGTCGGCGTTGTCGAAGCAGTAGGTCACCGAGCTTGTAGTTGAACCGTGCACGTCGGTGAAGCTGGTTCGGTTGCCATCCTTGCCGGCTGCAGTGTTGGCACCGCAGCCTCCAGTCCCCGCGAACGCGTAGCTCAGGGTGTGGCCCGGGATCGTTGCTTGGATCAAGCGTCCGGCCGCGTCGTAGGAGTAGGTCGATACGTCGCTACTCACGCCGTCAGTGAGCGTGTCCTTGAGTATCCGGCCCGACTGAGAACGAACGAGTGTTTCGGCGACAGATGCAGCTGCCTCTGTCCAGGAGTTTTGAACGAGAGATATGTCGTCCCAGTCAACCGTTGCACTAGCGGGCACGTTGACCGATGCCGTAAGGGTCACGGAGGCCGCGGGGGCGACGAATGTGTAATTGAGCTGTTGATAGTTGCTGGTGGTGAGAGCCACCCCGGCGGAAGCCCCAACCCCCGACACTCCCAGGTTGGCGTTGGTGCCCGATGCACCAGGAACGCTCACCCACCCTGTGTAGGTGTACGACCGTCCAGGGTTCAGACCGGTCACGACATGAGTCGCCGCAACGGCGCCTCCGGATCCCGCGTCCGTCAGTTCGGCATAGTAGATTCCCGAGTGCGGATTCTGAGCGACCCAGTTGTTCAACGCAGACGAGCTCGCCCATTCGGCATCATCGCCGCGCCCGATTTCGAATCCCGTGGAGTAAACGGTAACCGCCGGATGCGTTTGCGGAGCAGCACCGCTGAGGGTGTATTGATCCTGGGTGAGTGTTACGTCGTCGATGTAGCCACCGTTGTACGCACCGAGAGCCGACCCGACTTCGACACTCATGTCCTGCGAATCCGACGATGCCGTGAAGATACCGGACATCTGGGCCCAACTATCCGCAGGCAGCGTTGTGTATGAAGCGAGCGGACTTCCTGCGAAGTCGATTCGGATCGGCGGAAGTGACCCGCCGCTGTTGTACACCCAGAACGCGAAGGTGTACTCGCGCCCAGAAACAAGGTTGTGGAGCGTCTTCTTGAGCAGCGTGTCACCAGCGACCAGGTCTTCAAACGGGGCTGCCCAAACGGCGGACGAACCGGAGTGAGCGACCCCGCTCGCGTACCCGGCCGAGCTACCGTCTCTTACCTGCCAGCCCTCCATGGTCTGGACCGACTCGAAACTCTCGTTCGAAATCCCGACGGAGGGGTTCTGGACTGACGTAGCGCCCGCAAAGGTGAAGGAGTCGCCAGTAATAGCGCCAGTGGGATCGCGTTGGACAGACGACAAGCTCGTTCCGTTGGAATAACCGACAGACTGCAGCAACTTCGTTGCCGAGTCATAACTGGGCGTTGCCACGACCGACCCGTCGACCTTTTCACTTGTGACCTTTCCGTCGAGGTCGTAGTCGAAGTGCTGGGTCTTTGCGCCTGTGATGCCAGGCGCCGTGGTGGACACGTCGGTGACGCGACCCGTCACGGGGTCGTACGTGGGCGTTGTGACCGCGCCAGAGGCATCGGTGTAGGTCTTCGACCGGCCGAGAAGATCACTGACGACCGTGATCGTTCCCGCAGAGTCCGATGTCGACGCCGTCAGTGGGTCGCCGCCGACCTTGTAGTTGTAGGTCACGGTGCGGGCTGTGGCATCCGGGAATGTTTGGCTGCTCACCCGACCACGTGCGTCGTAGTACGTGCAGGTCCAGTCGCTATCACCGGTGCGCTTTGTGCCCGCGAGGCGGCCGAGCACGTCGTAAACATAGCTCGTTGCAATTGACGCAGGGGCTGATGTGGTCGAGGTGTGCAGGAACCCGTATTCATGCGTCCCAGCAGGCACGCCGCAGGTCGCCGCCGTCAACGTCTCTGTGTCGTTGTAATAGATGTTGTCGGGTGTCGTCGTGCCCGCCCCTGCCGGCAGCGTTGTCGACTTACGGCGCAACCAGCTGTTCGCCGCCGTGGTCGGCGTTTCATAGCTCGCCGTTGTGGTGAGGTTCAACCCTGTCGGGTCGACCGAAGTGGTGTTAGGGGTGCCCAACCAAGGGTTCGCGCCGTAGCCGGTCGCGACCGTAATCGATGGCACCTGGGAGTTGCTCAAGCCCGAGCTCGGAGGCGCTGAGTCATCTGTCGTGGTCGATGTGACAAGACCGTAGTCCGGGTGCAAGGCCGTGCCCGGCACCGTCACATATGAGGTGCCGCCGTTGGTCGACCACTGGAGGGTGAGGTAGGCGCCTGCGGTGAGTTCGGCGTAGTCGATCCGGATCCGGCGAGTCAACGGGTCGCCGGCAGCGATCGTAATTGCCGAACTAGTTGTTGTGCCCAGCGCAGTGGACGTCAAAACGTTGACGTCGTTCAGCCACACCGCAGTCGCGTCATCGGCAACTGTGGCGAGGTAGTAGGTGCCAGTGCCGGGGAAGGTGATGGTTCCGGTCATGCGCAGCGATGTGTAGTCCGCGTTGAGCCCGGTCGCGATCGGCGCAGTCGACCAGTTCGCGTTGACAGATCCATCGGACGCGAGCGTGGTGGCTCCGGTAGCCGGGGCAAGTCCGAGGCTGAAGAGGGTGGGAGCGCCTGCCCGGTTCTGGTTGTTGTAATACGCGGCATTCAACCCATTTGTACCGCCCAGCGCGTTCGTGAGACCCGTGTCATAACTGGTCGAGGTGTGTGCTGCTGGCATGCCCGTGCCCGGGCAGGTTGCAGTGGGCGTCCGATCTGTGTTCGAACTGTTCGGGTTGGTTGAAGCCGACAAGAAGCATCCGGCGGGCGCAGGTCCGTAGGTGTCGGTTGCGCGGTCAGAGACCGGGTCATACAGGGTGGTGGATTCGTGGCCGGTGAAGTCGCTCGAGGATAGGAGTTGATCCTTGGAGGACCAGGATTGTGTCGCCGTGACTCCCATTGCGCTGGTAGTGGTAGCGGCACGCCACCCGCTGTCGTAGCTGACCTTCCCCGCGTGACCGATGGGGGAGCCGGTGAGGTTGAGTCCGGGGATGTCTATGTAAGTGGTATTTGGCACTGGGGTGGCGAGCGTGTCGCCGTAGGTGTAGTCCTTTTCCGGCTGCGTCCCGGAGGTGCCGTTCGCGGCTGGAAGAACCACGGAGGAGACACGCCCGTCGGGGCGATAGTTGATCGACACCTGGCTCGCCGCAGTTCCGCTGCTCGCGCCAAGCCAATCGTTGGTGACCGGATCACGCAACGAACTCAAGCGCCCATTCGAGTCATAGCCGAACGTAGTTGCTTCGGCGCCCGGGTCGAGGATCTCTGCCAATTGCCACACATACCCGCCCGATGACACGGGCGTCTTGTTGTAGAACAACTGGGTTGTATCTGAGGCTGTCGTGTGGCCGGGGTAGGTGATCTGGCACAACAGCCCCGCCAGAACTGGCGTTGCATACGTGCCAAGGGTCGGGCAGGAGCCGGCTGTGCCGTCCGAGTAGGAGAACAACACCTCACGGCCGTACACCGGCGGAGTAGCGCCGTTGCTCGACACCGGATCGCTCAACTTCGTCAGACGACCAGTTGTCGGGTCGTAGGCCGGGATCGGGGTGGCAGGCTTCTTCGAATCCGCCGGGCTTGTAATAGAGGCAACCTTTCCGGCCGCGTTGAACGCATACACGGTGCCATCGTCGTCAACCAGCGTGACCAGACCCGTGGCATCCAGAGTGAGGATGCCGTACTCGCCGACTGGAGCCACATATCCGCCCGTTGAGGCCTTCAGGTAGGTGTGCACGGTGCCACTGATGTCCGTGATCGCCACCGAGCTGTCCGACACCCGCGCTGATGCGTACCGTGACGCTGGGCCGTCGATCGGGGACGACGCCGACCAGCCGACCGGCAACGGGAGGTATGCAGTTGTCAACCAACTCGACGGCACGGGCTGTGTTGCCCCGGTCTCGTCCTTGGCCATCAGCTTCACCGACGCGTTGCCAGTGTTCTCGTAGTAATCCAACTCGATCGGCGTCGGCGCCCCTGCCGCGGTCGATGAACTCGCCCACAGCGTCGGGGTCGCTGTCGGCGGCCAGTTGGTGAGCAGAGTGCTCCCGTTGACGATCAACTTGTTCCCGTCGTCGGACTGGACCCCAAGTGTGTAAGTGTGGCCATCGCCGGGGACCTGGATGAACCCGGTCCACTTCGCCAAGAAGTAGTCCGTCGGCACCGATGGCGCCGGACTGGTCGTTGTCCAGTCGAACGACACCGTCGGATCTGTGCGTACCAGCACCGAGGTGCGCGGCGAGCCGTCGGCGTTCGTGTACACGAACGACGACGTCGTTGTCTGGCCCGGATTCAGGGCGTTGTAGTAGTAACCAGTCAGACCCTTGTATTTGTCCACTGGTACCAACGAGTTGTACGCGAACGACAAGCCCATAGGCCCACCCACCGTGTTGACGATGGGAGACGAAAAGGTCAGATTTGCGTTCCCATTCGCGAGGTTCACGGTGACGGGACCGGCTGTATCGGTCGGTGACGGACCCGAGGTGCCGATCCGCTGGTTGACCGTGAAATGTGAGACCCACGATGGGTCGATCGCCGAGTCATAGCCATCGTTGGTCATCACCCCGACCGTGTACGAGCCACCATCTTGCAACGTGCCTGCCGGCGGAGTCCACGTGACGGGCGACGATCCCGTTGCAGGCAACCATCCCGATGTTGTCACCTGACCGGACTTTCCGTCCGCGCCGGTGGACAGGCGGAACTGATACTGCACGGTGTCGCCGTTGGCATCTGTCACCTGCGGAGTGGAGAACGTCGGCGTTGCCGAGGTGATGATGGATCCGTCGCCGGGAACCACATTTGCCTGCGTCGGAGTCGGGGCAGGGGTGTTCGTTACGAACGTCCACGCAGCATTGGTCGCATTCTTTGTCGGGCTGCCGTAGTAGTTGTCGTTGGTCGAGATGGAGTAGCTGTAGTGCTTGCCCGGCGTCAACTTCCCCTGCAACACCTGGTACGGGCCAGATGGAACCCACGGCGTCGTATAAGCAACTCCGCCGTCAGACGATGTGAAGGCATATTGGAAGTTCTGACCAGTGCCGGTGGATTCGGTACCGGTGGCCTGCATGATCGGCATCACAGGACCGCGGGCGCCGTTCGTTGGTGTTGCACCGGTGACGCCGGTGATGGTCGGTGCTGCCACGGTGGTGATCGACAGAGTGGTGTTGAGGCCCTTGTACGAGTAGCAGTTGCATTCGTCACCGGTGAACATCAACCGATTCCCCGAGCTGCCGGCATTCACCCACCCCGCGAGGGTCTGCCACAACGCCGTGGGAGCGCCGGACGCGGTGCCAGTCGGGATGGTGAAAGATCCCAGGTAAGCCCCGACGGCGTTGAAATTGCTGGCGTCTGTCCACGTCGTGTTGCCGGTGTAGACATACATGTTCACGCCCGCGGTGTTCGCCGTTCCCGTGGTGTAGGTGGCCGCCATCGATGCGTTCGTGACTTGCGACCCGAAAACCTGCTCGTAGTTGTAATGGGCCTCGGTGCGCCAGTTGCAGCAGGTCGAAGTCTGGTGAGAGTTTCCGATCCACACATTCGTCGCATTTAAGCCGCCGCCGGATTTCCACGAGTGGACGGTGTCAGCTCCCGCGGAGGGATCGATCATGACCGGATACACGCGAGACGAGTCACGCAGCCAAGACCAGCTGGGACGGAACGTGAGGTCGTACACGCCATCGGAGACAGCAGAGATCTCCCACGGCACGTTGGTGAAGTCGGGCTGACTTTCACCACTGACCCCCGAAGAGTCCCACATCGTGGGTACGGGCATGGTGAACTCCACAACACCAGCCGAGTTCATGAAATCGAGATTCCCAAAGTTGGGCACTGCCAAAAGACCAGGCGCCGTCACCCGCCAGGTATAGACGGCATCAGACTTTGAGGATGGTGCTTTGCGCAGCACCAATGTCTCCTTCAAGCCGCTGGTCTCGACCTTGTAGGCCAAGTCGGTGTTCGGGAGAACAGACTGATAGATCGCCTTGTCTGCACCGATGTTCACGAACGGCACTACCGGATGTTGGATGGGCGAGTCTGCAGCTCCGTCGAGGGCAAAACTCAGGCTGTAGCCATCCCGAGACAGCTTGAGCAACTGAGAATCCGACGCCTTGCTCGCGAGCCGAGGAGCAACTGGGTTCAGCGCAGCCAACAGGCCCGACTTGCCGTCGTCCTTCAAGTCCGTAGAAATCGCCTGCCATATTCCGCCGGACCTCACGTTCAGGGGGGCGTCCGAGAGGATCGTCTTGCTCACTCCGTGCTGGTCGACATATGTCGTCGAGAACTCGTCCCGGCTACGCACCGACGCTGATCCCTCATCGAAGGTCAGATCCGGCTTGACCGCGGGTGCCGACGGGGTCGGGATCACGGGAGCATCAAACTTCCCGGCTTGGGACTTCGGACCCGACGACTTGATCGTCGGCGACGTGATCGGCGGCGCGGGCTGAGCTACGGCGGGAACGGCCGGAGCAGCCTCAGCCGGAAGGGGCGTCAACACACCGATCACGAGCGCGGCGACCGCGATGATCGGAACAAGAACGCGGCGGCCAGGCAGCGTGCGAATCATGACAACATCCCGGGACGAGAAGCCACGAGCTGCCAACGGTTCGCTCGACCGAGAAAGCCTCAACGCCTCCCGGTGAGCAAAACCTAGCGGCCGATCGGGATCCGCTGGAAGTGTCCTATGTGAACATTGTGTTTCCGGTCTACCCCACAACGGGGGTCACGGGCCTACACCTGCTCGAGCCCCGCCAACAGATCCCCGAGCAAATCGTCGACCCCTTCGATCCCGACCGAGAGCCGCACCACGTTCTCGGGCACCTCGAGCGCCGTGCCCTTCACCGAGGCGTGCGTCATCTCGGCGGGGTAGCACATGAGCGACTCGACGCCGCCGAGCGATTCCGCGAGCTGGAACAGCTTGGTCGACTCGGCGAGCTTGCGGGCCGCCGCTCGGTCGGCGAGCTGCAGCGAGATCATGCCGCCGAAGCTCTTCATCTGCCGCGCCGCGAGCTCGTGGCCCGGGTGGTCCGGCAGGCCGGGGTAGAACACCTTGCCGACCTTGGGATGTCCGACCAGCTTCTCGGCGATGGTCTGGGCATTCGACGAATGGCGATCCATGCGCACGGCCAGGGTCTTGATGCCTCGGATGGTGAGCCAGGCATCCATCGGGCCGGAGACCGCGCCGACCCCGAACTGCAGGAAGGCGACCTTGTCTGCGAGGCTCTCGCCGCGCACCTGGACGCCCGCGCCGACGATCACCGCTCCCCCGAGCACGTCGCTGTGCCCGCCGAGGTACTTGGTGGTGGAGTGCACGACGACGTCGGCGCCGAGCGACAGCGGCTGCTGCAGGTAGGGCGAGGCGAAGGTGTTGTCCACCACCAGGGTGGCCCGCTGCCGGTGGCTGAGTTCGGC
>Ga0207695_10004708_pt1 | contig 18479 bp, 11 predicted proteins | sample KBSC54metaG_FD_184354 | JGI IMG/M metagenome (GOLD analysis project Ga0207695, IMG submission 184354) | Corn rhizosphere microbial communities from Kellogg Biological Station, Michigan, USA - KBS C5-4 metaG (SPAdes) (version 2) | ecosystem: Host-associated > Plants > Roots > Rhizosphere > Soil... | reverse complement strand
ACAAATATATCATCCGACGATCGGGGAGATCAGGAGTTGGTCTCCGCTTATCAGACCTCCTCCGACCTCAATACTCTGTCAACCCTTTACCAGCGGTATCTCGACCTGCTGTATGGGGTCTGCCTTAAATACCTCGGCGAACCCGAATCCGCAAAGGACGCCGTGATGGATATTTTTGAAGAGCTGGCGCAAAAACTACCCAAACACGAGGTGACGTATTTCAGGGGCTGGGTCTATACCCTTGCCAAAAACCACTGTCTCATGAAGTTACGTTCATCCAACCGCGTCCGCACCGGAACCTTCGACCCCGAACATATGCAAACGGCGGAAGATTTGCATCTGAATGACAGGATGGAGAAGGAAGAGCAACTGGGCCGGCTGTCAAAGTGCATCGAGACCCTGGCCGCCGACCAGCGTACCGTCGTCGAACTCTTCTACCTGAAAAACTTATGTTATAAAGAAATAGCGACGATCACCGGCCTGCAATGGAATAAGGTAAGAAGCCATATCCAGAACGGCAGACGAAATTTAAAGATCTGTATCGAACAACAGGAGAAAGCCACAGCATGAGCGGACCAACGAAAAATACCACCCATTATTCTGCCTCGGATATCCAGCGCTATCTGAATGGGGAGATGTCTGCCCGTGAAATGTACGATCTGGAAAAAGCGGCCCTGGAAGACCCCTTCCTGGCTGACGCCATCGAAGGCTATGAGACCCACCCGGCCGCCGCCGGTGACCTGCACGAACTGCACGCCAGCGTAAACGCCCGTGCAAACGATCCCGCCAGGATCCGGCCCCTTCCTCCAACCAAAGTCCGCCCGATCACACCATGGCGGAGGATCGCCGTGGCAGCCGTCCTCTTCATCGGTCTGGGAATTAGCGCCTGGTACTTCCTTATAAACACAAAAAATAAACAACCAGACCTCGCGACCCAAAGAGTTGCCCCCCCACCAGCTGCACCCGTAATGGCCGACTCCGACGCGAAGTCCACCAACCCAGTCAGTTCCGCCTCCGAAACACCCGCAGCACTTCCCTCCAAACCCGCTGCCGAACAACCTGCAGCACCTCCCTCCCAACCCAGGGACGCCATCGCAAAAACCACGACAAGACCATCCCCAGGAAAACCCCGGCAGGCCCCCCTTCCCTCTTTAGCCGACGCCAAAGCCAATACCCCGGCGGGGGTCGAAGCTGACAAGATAAAAACCGACAGCATACAACCCGCCCTCCGGGACCTCTCATCCGGCTTCGCCGTAACAGAAAAAAAAGCCGCCCCCCCTCAGTCGGCTTTCGCACCCGCCTACAGAAGCCGCCAGGAATTCCGGTCGTTCGGCCAGGACACTCTCCGCGCCACCACAATATTCTCCCCGAGAACCTTCTCCGGCAAAGTCCTCGACTTCAACAACAAACCGCTGCCCGGCGCCACCCTGCAGTTTACCGGCAAATACGACGCCGCAACCGTCACTGACCAACAGGGCTATTTCAGTATAAATATCGATCCCGTCGCCAAAAAAGACTCCATCCTGCGCGTCAACGTCGGCATGGTCGGCTATGAACCCTCATCGCTCGCCTTCAACACTCTCGCCACCCAGGCGGCGACCGGCAACCTCATCTACCTGAAACAACAATCCAACTCCCTCGACGAAGTCGTCGTCATCGGCTATGGCTCCAAACGCAAAGAGACAAGAGCCTTCGTCTCCTCGCCCAGCGATGAAAAGATCGACTCTTTATGGATAACCGCCTCACCGGTATCCGGAAGACAAGCCTATCTCGACTATCTGGCCGCAGGGAAAAAGACCCTCGGCGCAGATTCAAGCGTAAGAGGAACGGTCCTCGTCTCCTTCGACGTCAGCAGAAAAGGCGTGCTGTCTTCGTTCAAGGTCGAACGTTCGCTGACCCCCGCGCACGACGCGGGCGTAATTCGTCTGATATCAGAGGGTCCTCAGTGGAAAGTGAGTAAGAACCATCCGGTTCGTGCCGCAGTACGCGTCACATTTTGATGTAATTTCGGCCTTCAAAACCACCATTACATGAAGAAGCTATTGCTTTCCGTTGTCCTTGCAGGGTATCTCTGTCTTCCCTCCATGGCACAATCCATTAAAACGCCTGCGCCTTCCACACCCCAGTATGTAAAACAGGATTTTGGCCTCTCCTCCATCGAGCTCTCCTATTCGAGACCGGGAGTCAAAGGCCGTAAGATATTCGGCGACCTCGTTCCCTTCGGAAAGGTCTGGCGCACCGGTGCCAACTCGGCAACCACGCTTACCTTTGGCGACCCGGTAACCATCGGCGGCACCAAAATTCCCGCGGGCAAATACGGCCTGCTCTCCATCCCCGCAGCCGACGAATGGACCATCATCATCACCCGCCAGCTGGACGTCACCAGCCCCGCGGCGTACAAGGCCGACCAGGACGTCGTCCGCGTCACGGCCAAAACGCATGACCTGCCCTTCTCCGTCGAGACCTTCACCATCCTGTTCGCAGACGTAAATTCCACTTCCTGCAGCCTCCAGCTCATCTGGGACAACACCATCGTCATGGTGCCCATCACCACCGATGTCGACTCGAAGATCATGGCCCAGATAGACAACGCCATGAACAAGGACAACCATCCTTATTACACGGCCGCCTACTACTACCTCGAGAATGGAAAGGACCTCAACAAAGCGCTCGAATGGTTCGACAAAGCCCTGGCCCAGGACCCCACCGCCTTCTTCGTGGCATATCAGAAAGCCCGTTGCCAGGCTAAACTGGGTAAGAAACAGGACGCTATCGCTACCGCAAAAAAAGGCATCGAACTGGCCAAACAGGCCAACAACTCAGACTACGTAGCACTCAACGAAAAACTCATCGCCTCCCTCCAATAAAATTTCCTTCAGATTTAGAAAACCCGGCGGTCGCCGGGTTTTTTATTCCAACCGGTACCTCAGCGTACGACCTTCGGCTTCTCCGAAAGCGCAGGCATCATCCTCGTCGGGGCGGGGAGGAAGGAACAGGCCTGCATACAGTAAGATTTAGTATTTCACTCAATAAAACAACTCCGGCGGCGCCGATCACATTCAGCCACAGAAAACTCAGCCCGACGACCTTCTTCTGGATCAGTATACCCAGCACGACCACGCCGATCTCAACGATGACCGCACTGATGAACACCGCACTACCGCCCACGCGCTTGCGATAGAACGCGACGAGGAATATCCCCAGAATGACGCCGTAGAACAGCGATCCCAGCACATTCACCGCCTCGATCAGACTGTTCCCCAAATTATAAGCCAGCTGCGCCACTGCCACACAGAACGCCCCCCAGAAGAAGGTATACAACCGCGAAAGCCGGTACTCCCTGTCCGCGGAGACACCGGGCGCGAACCGCTTGTGAAAGTCGATGATCGTACACGACGACAGCGAGTTCAGCGTCGCCGAGATAGAGCCCCAGGCCGCAAGGAATATAACGGCAATGAGCAATCCGACAAGCCCCTTCGGCAGATAGTCGGTGACAAACCGCAGGAATATATAGTTCGTATCATTCGATTCGCCGCCGATATCATCCAGCCAGCGGCGGACCGTCGCCTTGTATACCTCTTTCCCGTCCCCTACCGGATCCCCGCCCAGCCGCCGCTGCTCCAGTACATTATACTGCGCCGTAACGACCGCCAGCGAATCCTTATACTTCGAATGCTCCAGCGCCGTGATCTGCGATTTATTGAAGAAGATCGGCTCGGGATTATATTTATAAAAGGCGAACACCATTACGCCCAGCAGCAGAATAAGGAATTGCATCGGCACCTTTACCAGGCCGTTCAGCAACAACCCAATCCTGCTCTCCGTAAGCGATCGCGCCGTCAGATACCTTCCCACCTGGGACTGGTCCGTTCCGAAATACGAGAGGGCGAGAAAAAACCCGCCGATTGTCCCGCTCAAAAGATTGTAGCGGTCGTTCCAGTCGAATTTCTTCCCCTGAAAACCAGTGGTAATAACATTCAGTTTCCCCGCCTTCCCACCGATATGCAGTATCTCGCTCAACCCCACCCCCGCGGGCAGCCGGTGTACCACGATATAGGCGGCAATGGTCATCCCGCTGAAGATGATGATCATCTGCAGCTGCTGCGTATAAGCGACCGCCTTCGCGCCGCCCGTCACCGTATAGATGATCAGCAGGCCACCCATAAAAATATTGGTCCAGACGATATTCCAGCCCAGCAGGGAGGAAAGGATGATGGAAGGGGCCGAAATGCTGATACCCGTAGACAGCCCCCGCTGTAAAAGAAATAGAAAAGAGGTCAGCGTTCGCGTCTTGCCGTCAAACCGCTGCTCGAGATACTCATACGCCGTGAACACCTTCAGCCGGTGAAACACGGGAACAAAACTGATGCACAGTACTACCATCGCCAGCGGCAACCCGAAATAATATTGTACGAAACGCATCCCGTCCGTATACGCCTGCCCGGGAGCCGAAAGAAAAGTGACCGCACTGGCCTGCGTCCCCATGATGCCCAGCAGCACCATATACCAGGGAACCGACCTGTTCGAAAGGAAATAGCCTTCCAGATCCCTGGTGGCCCGGCCCTTGTACAGGCCATATGCAATGATCCCAAGCAACGTCAGCGCTAATACGAACCAGTCAGGACGGCTCATGAAAAATGTTTGGTCAGCAGATAAAAGAGCGCAATGCACACGGCGAGAAAGCCGATAACCAGCGCATACCAGTAGCTCCATTTTTTGAACAGGGGCACCCGCTCATCATCCATAGACTTATTTTTTATTCCTGTTTGTAACCAGCCAGGCTACCGTCAACCCTATAATGAGCCCGACCACCAGCCCAAAGGTCGCGCGTTTAATAAACCGACCCACTACCAGTCCTGTAATAATCGCTACTACGAGAGCGATATCGAATCGTCGGCGCATCAGAACCCCTTTTTTTGATTCAAAGCAATAATATTCGCCATCAGCCGGTAGGCGCCCGGCACACCGGCCGGTAACTCCCGGAAAAAGACCAGGCCCGTATAGACAAAGGTCCCCTTCCCATAGTTCGCAACCACCAGACTCCCCTTCTGCTCCTGCTCTCCGGGGTCCTTCATCGATAGCACTGCCTGATAGGCCGGATCCGTCTGACCTGCAAAATAGATACCCCGCTCCTGTATCCACCCGTCAAAATCCTTATCCGTGATCTTGTTCGGATAGTTCAGTACGGGGTGCTGCGGCTGCAGGAAATTCACCTGTGCACGCTCGTCCGTCACCCGGATATTGCTCACGGCAAAACCATAAGGGCCGATATTGGTATTCATCCGGCCCAGATTATCCCTATTGTACTGGACGACCAGATTGCCTCCCTCCTTTACATAGTCCATCAAAATATCGTGTCTGGACATCAGCCAGCCATGGACATCATAGGCCCGGACACCGGTAACAACGGCGTCGAACTGCCTAAGGTTGGCTGCCGTCACGTCCCTTTCCTTCAGTGGCACCACCTCATACCCCATCTGCTGCAGGGCCTGGGGCACCTTGTCCCCGGCGCCTTCTATATAGCCGATACGATGGCCCGCCGTCCTCACATCCGCCATCACAAATTTTTCGACGGCAGGTCGGAAATAGTCGATCCGCGGAATATGATCATAAGCGATGGTCTTCAGTTCCAGCGCCGAGTCCTTACCAAATAACAGGTTCGCCGTCTTTGTACCCGCCACACCGCTGACGGGCTGTGCCTGCCAGGAGAAGCCGCCCGCAAGCGAGCCCCCATTAGCCTGTACAGTCAGGTCCGGCGTGGAGGTCAGCTGCATCGAAGGCAGTTTCCCGCGCCCCGTATGATCAGTCGCCTCCACCCAAAAGGATTTATGTTCCTTGTCCGTGAACAGGACCAGCCCCGGGTCGAACGAAGCCGTCGCAGGCGGCAGTATCGTCAGCGGCTGGTAAAGCTCGCCCTTTACCGCATCGGTATATTTGTAGAGCACCGGACGCGTAAACACCATCTCCGCTCCGCCGACCACTAGCCTGAATTTTACCTCATAGGCCGGCGCGCTCAGCGGATTTCCGATAAGTTGCTGGTCTTTCACGTTGAAAGAACCCGGAGACATCGGCTCGGCCAGCCAGTAAGGCTGTGTAACGGGATGCTGGGTCGAGACGTAAATGCTATGCAAAAAAGAATAATTCCTGTCGCTCTCCAGCTGCTGCCGCCAGGCAGTATCAAACCCATCCACGCTGACCCCGCTAACGGCGATCGGTGCACCCAGCCGGTTGTTGACCACGATCCCAACCGGCAGCGAGTCTCCCTGCACGGCATAAGGACCACGCACCACAGCCTCGAGCCAGAGCCCGCTGCAGGACTCTATCAACTGCTGAACCTCTTTCAGCTTTTGTGTCTTCCAGTAGCCATCTTTCAGCTGACCGATGGCTTTATATACCCCAACCAGCGCCGGCACCGACTTCTCCGGATGCATCAGCGAAAAATCCTGCAACAACTGGTCGACCATGCCGCTGATCTTTTCGCCGCCCTCTACCCTGCTCCAGGTCGTGACTACGCCGTCCATCGGGTCGTCATGCGCCGGCTCCCCGGCGACCGGATTGAAATATTCCATCGACTGACCACGGGCAGGCGTAAGCGCCGCACCCTGACTCTTGTGATTGGTACGACTCTCGGCGGCGATCTCGCCATAGCTCTTGCCCAGAATGGGATTGTAGCCGCCCACGTCAATTTTTACCAGAGACTCCATTCCTGCAGCAACGCCGCCGAAGTTGAAGCCGTTCCACAGTATCCTTTTGGCCTGCCAGGGTTTCACTCCATATTTGAATTGTTCGGGAAACTTCGACGGGTCGGCCGCAGCGCTGAATGCCTCGTGCGCCAGCACCGCCGACGCAGAGTGGTGCCCGTGCCCCGCCCTGCTGTCCTCGGGAAAACGCGTGATGATGACGTCCGGCTGAAACCTCCGGATCACCCAAACCACGTCGCTCAGTATCTTTTCCTTATTCCAGGTGCTCAGCGCCTCCTCTGTCGACTTGGTGAACCCAAAATCAAAGGCCCGGGCAAAGAACTGCTCCGCGCCATCCATCCTCCTCGCGGCCATCATCTCCTGCGTCCGGATCAACCCCAGCTCGACACCCTGTTCGTCTCCGATAAGATTTTGTCCGCCGTCTCCCCTCGTCATGGCCATATAGGCGGTACGATACAGCCTGTCCTTGGCCATATAGGCGATCAGCCGCGAATTCTCGTCGTCCGGATGTGCTGCTATATATAAGACGGTTCCCAGCACATTCAGCTTTTTCATGCGCAGGTAAATATCTCCGGAATTGATCGTCGCAGGAGCCTGCGCGAACCCGGCGTTCCCCAATAAAAATACCGCCAGAGCGGCGCCAACAACCTTAAACATTCGATATTCTTTTAATCTGAAATTTTACTGACCCACCAAAAATACTCCGTTACAGAACAACAATTTCCCGTTCTCCCAGAAACTGCGGAAAAGAGGATCATCCGCCATGTAAATAGTTTTCCCCCTGCCCATCTCCTGCACGCCGAAAAGCAACCCATCCTTCAGCTTTTCCTTCGCCTTCACACCGGTAAACCCGCTGACATAATTGTCCTTCCGGATCACCCCGACATTCCATCCGCCCTCCTTCAGGAATTCATAAAGGTTATCGTCCTGCCTGATCGTATAGTAGTGATCGGGATAACCAAACGCCAGCGGATGCGAATTGTCCAGCTCCACCTTATATATCGAGCCGGGTACGCTGTTCGCCACCTCGTCCCGCTGCCGGTTGTCATAACGATGCAGCGGCTGATACCCGTCGTCTTTCTTCTCTTTCTCCTCTTCTTTCTTATCGGCCTCTCCCTTCAGCCTGATCCCCCATTCCAGCTTGGACAGCTGCGCCACGGCGCCTTCTAACGCGATCAGCCTTCCCCCTTCCCTGACCCAGCTGCGGATCAGGTCTGCGTTGCTCCTTTCTTCCAGCGCTTTATAATAACCGTTGGGCAGGATCAGGACGTCAAAATTCTTCCACGTTATCCCCCCTATCCCATCGGCGTTGATCAGCGTGACGGGATAGTCGATCTCCTGCTCGAAAAGATGCCATACCTCACCGGCATCCAGCGAACTGACCTCCTCACCGGTCAGCAGGGCGATCCGGGGCTTGTGTACCAGGTGTACCAGATCGCTGCCGAAGTCAGCCCCCTTTTCCACGAAACCGGAAGTTATGCGCTCCGGCACCACCCCGGCCCTATGACTCGCGTTCATTATCACGGACCACAAACTATCCGGCTGCCCATTGCCGGTAGCCGTTATCAGCAACGTCCCGCTTCCATAGGAGATGCCTCCCGTCTGAAAGGGTCGCTCTGCGTACCTTACTTTTATATCCTTCCGCAGCAGCTCCGTCAGAAAACGGACACTCCGCATACCCGTCCAGCGGATCGCATACCCGTAAGACCGGTCGGGCATAACCCGCGCCGGCCCGGCTATCGTCTTATCATCCCCTTTGACATAGGCATTCAGACCATATGCCTGCACTCCGTATACAAAAGGTACCGACCATGCCGTGATATCATAGGTGACCGAATCGCTGATATGCGACTGCCGCTCGAACAACACCCGCAACAGATTCGACTTGGGCTGATCGGCGTTGATGACGATATCCCCGGGCGCGGCCCTGAAACTCCCAGTCTTCCCGGTCTCATAGTCGACCCCGGTAAAACTGCCCGTCGACACCGGCGACCATTCGATCAGATTCCTGTCCAGAAAGATCTTCAGCCGCTCGAGCCGGTCCCCGAAAGAATCGTTCCGGAGAAAATAAGCCTTATACTCGCCCCCAGGACGCGCTACCGCATCAACAAAGTACTGGTGGAATTGTTTTATCAGCTGTGCCGCGTGCTGCGACGCGACTTCTATTGTCGAGACGCCCGTCGTAAAATGATGCTCCAGCCGGTCTTCCAGCGTAAGGGTATCCCCATCGGCCGTCTGCACCGCCAGACCGGCGCCGATACCGCCCTGCTCGAAAGTCATCCCGATCGCGCCATTATAAATGGGATAGGTATCCCCGTAGCTGGGATAGAAAAGGTCGAACTCCTGTTTGGTAAAATACAGCCATCCGCTGGCGTCGAAATATTTGGCGTTGTTCTTTCCTATCATCACCTGGAACTCCCGCTGCCAGGGAGTGATGACGTCGTGATAGGGCTCGGCCGCCGGAGCAAAATAATAGGGATTGTTGTAGCCCTGCTCGTGATAGTCGACGTGCACCTGCGGCAGCCACGCATTGTATTTCTTCAGCCGCTGCTGGGTCTCCGTCTGCGTCTGCCACGCCCAGTCCCGGTTGAGATCGAAATTATAGTGATTGCTCCTGCCCCTCGGCCAGGGCTCCTGATGCTCTCTTGCCTGCCGGTCGGCATTCGGCTGGACGCCGACGACGTCATTGTACCAGTTGACATAGCGGTCCCTGCCATCCGGATTGATACAGGGGTCGATGACGATCACGGTATTCTTCAGCCAGGCCTGTACCCGCTGATCCGCCGCGCCTGCCAGTGTAAAAAGAGTCTTCATCGCCGCTTCCGATGACGCCGGCTCATTTCCATGTACGTTGTAGCTCAGCCATACGATGACCGGCGCACCCTCATCCCCGGCCTTGTCATGCAGGACTCCCGCCAGCCTGAGGTTATTTAGCCGTATCTCTTCCAGCCGCCGCATATTCTCAGGCGAAGCGATATAGGCCAGCAGCAGCGGCCTTCCCTCGTACGTCGTCCCGTACTGCTCCAGCCTTACCTGGTCCGGCTTCGACTCCGCGACCGCCTTAAAATAGGCCACGATCCTGTTGTGCGGCGTAAAATGCCTTCCCAAAGGATAGCCGAGAAATGCCTGCGGGGAAGGCACAGCGCTCTGGGAAAAAGCAGTATTGGCGATCAGCAAAAACAGAAAGACCAGGTATCGGTGGCTAAACATAGTGTCGAATGTAGGTAATCGGGTAAAATAAAAAAAATGGTAACTTACGTTGAAATTCATTCTCCGCATATGCGACCTTTGATTATTGCCATCCTATCCCTCGCGTTCACAGGTCTCCTGCAGGCACAATCCAAAACAATAACCGCTTCCCACGGCGCCGTAGTCTCCGCCAACCCCCTTGCCAGCGCCGCAGGCGTAGCCATACTCAAACAAGGCGGAAATGCCTTTGACGCCGCCATCACCACCCAGCTGGCGCTCGCCGTAGTATACCCCGCCGCAGGCAATATCGGCGGAGGAGGATTCATGGTCGCCCACCTCGGGACGGCCAGCGGCAAACTTCCGGCCGGCTCCAATATCGCCATCGACTACCGCGAAAAAGCCCCCGCCGCAGCCACCCGCGACATGTATCTGGACTCCGCGGGCAACGCCCGCACCGACCTCAGCCAGAACGGCCACCTGGCCTCCGGCGTCCCCGGCGCTGTCGCCGGCATCTTCGCCGAACTGAGATACGCCCGGTTCCCCATCGCCCGCCTCATCCAGCCCGCCATCGACCTGGCCGAAAACGGATTCCCCATCACGGCGGCGGAAGCCCGCAACCTCAACGCCAGCCAGCCGGAATTTAAAAAATACAACACCGTAACCCCCGCCTTCATAAAAGAAGGTGGCTGGAAAGCCGGTGACATCCTGATCCAGAAAGACCTCGCCGCCACCCTCCGCCTTATCCGCGACCAGGGCGCGAAAGGCTTTTACGAAGGCCGCACCGCGCAGCTCATCCTCGAAGAGATGCAAAGAGGCCACGGAATTATTACCGCAGCCGACCTCAAAGGGTATACCGCAAAAGAACGTACGCCATCTGCATTCTCCTACAGGAACTATACGGTAGTTACCATGCCCCTCCCCAGCAGCGGAGGCGTAGTCCTGCAGCAGATGCTCAAAATGGCGGAGAACTTTCCCCTCAGAGAGTACGGATTCCTGTCTGTAAAAGCGGTCCATCTCATGACAGAGATCGAACGGCTGGCCTACGCCGACAGAGCCCAGTTCCTCGGCGATAAAGACTATTACTCCGTCCCCGTGTCGACCCTGACCAGCCCAGCTTATCTCAAACGCCGTATAGCCGATATTCCCGCAAGCCGGGCCGGCAACAGCAAAGACATCCAGGCCGGCGTGATCTCCCCGGCCAGCGAAGAGACCACCCACTTCGAGGTCATAGACCTGGAAGGCAACGCCGTCTCCATCACCACTACACTCAACGGCGGCTACGGCAGTAAAGTAGTCGTTGGCGGCGCGGGCTTTTTCCTAAACAACGAAATGGACGACTTCAGCATCAAACCAGGCGTACCCAATATGTACGGAGCCCTGGGCACGGACGCCAACGCCATCGCCCCCGGCAAACGCATGCTCAGCTCTATGACCCCCAGCATCGTGCTCGACAAAGGAAAGGTCTACCTCGTCGTGGGCACCCCCGGGGGAACTACCATTACTACCTCCGTCTTTCAAACCATCGTGGACGTCCTCGACTTTGGACTCAGCCCGGAGGACGCCGTCAACAAACCCAAATTTCACCACCAATGGCTACCCGACGAACTGTATGTCGAATCCGGTTTTCCCACCACTACCCGGGACAGCCTTAAGACAATGGGCTATACCATTACCCCGCGCGGCGCCATCGGCAGGACCGAGCTGATCCGCGTCACCCCCGACCATCGGCTCCAGGCCGTTGGCGATTCCCGCGGCGACGACACCGCGGACGGCTATTAACAACTAAAATTGAATAATATGAACGCATCCTCCCTTGGTCAAACTTATCTCGAATCCGTCATCAAAAGACTCATGACCTATAAAACGCTCGGTGACGCCACCTTCTCCCAACTCATAGATAAAGATTTCCACTACCGTCCCGACCCGGCCTCCAACAGTATCGCCGTCATCGTCAACCATATGGCGGGCAATATGATCAGCCGCTGGACCAACTTTCTCACCGAAGACGGCGAAAAGCCGGGCAGAAACCGCGACCAGGAATTTACCGACCCCAACCTCGGAAAAGAAGACCTGCTCGCCCTATGGGAAAAAGGCTGGGGCTGCCTGATGAACACCCTGCGCTCCCTCACCGCCGACGACCTCATGAAGACCATCACCATCCGCCACGAACCCCTCATCGTAGTCGACGCCATCAACCGGCAACTGGCCCACTACCCCCATCACGTAGGCCAGATCGTCTACATCGGCAAGATGGTCCGCGGTGCAGCCTGGCAAAGTCTCTCCATTTCCAAAGGCGCTTCCGAAGCCTTTAATCAATTTATGGAAGACAAACATATGAGACGATAAACTTTTCCCAATTCCCAGGGTCTATCAATTTTCGGCTTTTATTGGTATCGAATTTGCACATCGCACCTGAAAGCGTAATTTTACCACCTGAAATGGATAGCCCCTGAGAAAGATCTGGAAAATACTCCGTAATACATTATTAATTCTATTACTGTTACTGATTACGGGATGGGTTCTTATCCAGCTGCCCCCCGTCCAGACATGGCTCGTCTCGCAGGTTACCAACCGCCTCTCCCACGACCTCCACACCACCATCCGGATCAAACACGTGGACTTCTCCCTCTTCAATAAAATGATGATGGATAGCACCCTGGTGGAAGACAAGAACGGGGACACCCTTCTCTTTGCGGGCAGGGTAAAAGTAAACATCACCGACTGGTGGTTCTTCAAGGATAAGGCCCAGCTGAAATACATCGGCCTCGAAGACGCCACCATCAAGCTCCAGCGAACCGACTCCCTCTGGAACTACCAGTTCCTCGTCGACTATTTTACGTCCCCGCCCCCGACAAACCCGGCCCTGAAGGATACCACCCCAGGACTGCAGCTCGACCTGAAAGAGGTGGATCTGACCAATATCCATTTTCTCAAACGCGACGCATGGCGGGGAGAAGACATGGAACTGCGTCTGAAAGGTCTGGCGCTCGACGCCGATACGATCAGCTTTCACGAGAAGATCGCCCGCATCCGTTCACTCAGCTTCTCCAAACCCGACTTCGTCCTGTCCAACTACCAGGGAAGAAGACCCCATCCACCGATAGATACGGCGGCCATCGTCAACGATCCCCTTCACCTGCGGCTGAATCCCGACGAATGGGACCTTACAGCCGGTAGTATATCGATAAAGAACGGATCCTTCCGGCACGAAGAAAAGGCCGATACTGTCGTCAACAAACACTTCGACGGCGACCATATCCTCTTCTCCGCCGTCAATACCAGCTTCACCAACCTCCGGCTCAGGCGCGATACCATTACCGCCCAGCTGCTGCTCAGCACAAAAGAACGCAGCGGCCTCGACGTAAAAAAACTCAGCGCCCGCATCAAGTGGTTTCCGGAAGCGATGGAATTTGCACGCCTCGACCTGCAGACCAACCACAGCCACCTCCGTAATTTCTTCGCCATGCGCTTCAGGACCCTGGACGACATGTCGGATTTTGAGACTAAAATAAGAATGGAAGCCCGGTTCATCGACTCGGAGATCAGCAGCGACGACATCGCCTTTTTCGCGCCCGATATGAAGGACTGGGACAAACATATCCGCATCACCGGCGACCTGCAGGGCACCGTATCCGACCTCCAGGGAAGAAAAGTAGTCGTGGAGGCGGGCAAAAATACCCTGCTCAACGGCGACATACACCTGAAAGGCCTCCCACACATCGAAACCACACATATCGAATTTACATCCAACGAATTCAGGACTACCTACGCGGACATGCTCACCCTCGTCCCTTCGATAAAGAATGTACAGCAGCCCCGCCTCGACCAGGTCAGCTGGCTCCGTTTCAGGGGACAGTTTTTAGGTACTATACACGACTTTATCACCAAAGGCACTATCGAAACTAATCTGGGCACGCTGGTGACCAATGTGGATATGCAGTTCCCGCACATCGGCCCGTCGGTCTACTCCGGTACGCTTTCCACGGACAGCTTCCGGCTCGGCACATTTCTCGACAACGATAACCTGGGAAAGATCGCCTTCCAGGGTAAGATAGGCGGCGCCGGTCTGAGGACAGGAACGCTGAACGCCACCCTCGACGGAACGATCTCCACTCTCGAATTCAACCACTATACTTACCAGCAAATAAAGGTCAACGGCGCGGTGGCCAAAAGGAAATTCAACGGGGAACTCACCTCCGGCGACCCCAACCTGGGCGTTCACCTCAATGGATTGATCGACTTCAGCCAGCTTCAGCCAAAATTCGACTTCACCGCCGAAGTTTCCAAAGCAGACCTCAGCAAACTGCACTTTATCAACCAGTCCGTACAATTCAACGGAAAGTTCAAGTGCAATTTTACCGGCGACGACATCGACAACTTCCTCGGTAACGCCAGCATCTACGACGCCTCCGTCTTCAAGAACGGCCAGCGGGTATCCTTTGACTCCCTGACCCTGGAATCCAGCATCATCGACAACAACAAGACCATCACCGTCGTAAGCAACGAGTTCGACGGGGCTATCGTCGGCGAATTCTCTATCAAAGACCTGCCCGCATCTTTTCAGACCTTTCTCAACAAATACTATCCCAGCTATATCAAGCCGGCCAAAGCCGTCCCCATCAACCAGAACTTCAGCTTTGTCATCACCACCAAAAAGGTCGAAGACTATATCGACCTGTTCAACAAAGACCTGAAGGGTTTCAACAACTCCGCTATCAGCGGCCGCATCGATACCCGGGACAACCTGCTCGACCTCAACGTCGACCTTCCTTCTTTTGGTTACAAACACATTGCCTTTGACAAGCTCACGCTGAAAGGACGCGGCAACCTCGACAGCCTTTCGATAGAGACCAGCATCGGGGACGTACAGCTCAGCGACAGCCTCCACTTTCCTGCTACGCATATCCGTCTCCGGTCGTCCAACGATCTCTCCAGCCTCCAGGTGACGACCAGCGCCAACCAGACGCTCAACTCCGCCAATATCTCGGCGAGGGTCCAGACCCAGCCCACAGGAGTACACGTCACATTCGACCCGTCAACCTTCGACATCAACAGCAAGACCTGGAACATCGACAGGGACGGAGAGCTTGCCTTTAACAGCAACGTCCTCTCCGCAGAAGGCCTGAGGATCCACAGCGGCGACCAGGAGATAAAAGTAACGACCCACCCCTCCGGCGAAGGCAACTGGAACGATATCCACGTCGACGTGAAAAAGATCAATATCGGCGACTTCACTCCGTATATCGTCAAATCCGAAAGACTGGAGGGGCTGCTGACCGGCAGCATCGACATGACAAATCCCTTTGGCAAGCCTACTGTCAATTTCACCGGCGAAGCCGACCAGTTTCGTTTTGCCAACGACTCTATCGGCCACCTCCAACTGGCAGGAGACTACCAGAACTCCACCGGCGCCATCAACGCCACCCTCCATTCGGACAATAAAAATTATCATCTGGACGCGAAAGCCCTGATCAATCTCTCCGACAGCAGCTCGGGTCCGCCCATCGACATCGTCACCGACGTCAGCGACGTGAAGGTAGACCTCCTGGAAAAATACCTCGGCGGCGTCTTTACCAATCTCACCGGCAATGCCAGCGGCAAGCTGCGGATCACCGGCCCGTCCTCCCACCTCCTTTATCTCGGCACCGTCAATCTGAAGGACGCTTCCCTCAAAGTCGCCTATACCCAGTGTACATACAAGATACCGGCCGCGACGATCAATTTTAAAAAGGATACCATCGACTTCGGATCCTTCCAACTAAAAGACAGGCTCGGACATACCGCAGACCTCCTCCACGGCCGGCTGTTCCACCACGCCTTCGACGACCTCGGCTTTGACTTCGAAATGAATACCAACCGTCTCCTCCTCCTTGATACAAAGGCCACGGACAACAGCCAGTTCTACGGCACGGTCATCGGCAAGGCAAGAATGACCCTGAAAGGCCCCGAGGAGAACATGGTCATGAATATCAAGGGCGAACCGACCGACAGTTCGAATATCTATCTCCCCCCTTCCATCAGCCGGGAGAGCGGAGAGGCCGACTTTATCGTCTGGAAAGTATACGGTAAAGAAATGAAGAACATGGCCCCGGACAAAAAAGGCAGCAACCTGCTGGTCAACCTGGACATGTACGCCAACAATTTCGCTAACGTATACATGATCCTCGACCCCATCAGCGGGGACATCATAAAGACCAACGGCCACGGCAACCTGACCATGACCGTCGGGACCTCGGAAGACCTCAGGCTCAATGGCCGCTACGAGATCGACCGTGGGAGCTACAACTTTACCTTCCAGTCCTTTATCCACAAACCCTTTATCCTCAGCGAGGGGGTTGGCAACTACATCCAGTGGACCGGCAACCCCTATGACGCCGATATCGGTATCGAAGCTGTCTATAAAGCCGAGAACATCCGGTTCAGTGACCTGGGGGTCAATACGAGCAGCTCTTTTTTCAGCAATCCCAACCTCAACCGCCAGCGGGTGACCATCCTGGTAACGGCCAACCTGGCGGGCAAGCTGGTGTCTCCAAGGATTACTTTCCGCATCGATCAGGCGCAGAATAGTCCGCTGAAAGACGATCTGAGCGCCCAGTCGCTGATGCAGCTGATACAGAACGACCCCAACGAGCTCAACAAGCAGGTATCCACGCTGGTGGTATTCAATACTTTCGTCCCCCTGTCCAGCAGTTCGACCAACTTCGATCCCTCGACAGCGACCGCCAACGTAGTGGTGAACAGTATCTCCGGCGCCGTTTCAACAGGCGTCTCCCGCCTGCTGCAGTCACGCCTGCGCCGGGCTTTCAAAGACAACAGCATCCAGGTGAATTTCAACACCAACCTCTACAGCGGCGTCGCGGATGCAACGGGTGTTGCAGACCAGGGCCGCCTCGCCTACGACCGCACCAATTTTAATTTCTCCATAGCCAAAAGCTTTATGAATGAGAAGCTGACCCTCGTCGTGGGCAGCGCACTGGACTTCGGCGTGACTGCCCAGCAGGCAGCGGCTTCTTCCTTTCAGTTCCTCCCCGACGTCGCAGCAGAATACAAGGTCACACCCGACGGACGCGTAGCCCTTACCTTCTTCTACCGCGACTCCTATAATTATATCTCCACCGGCAACCATACGCAAAACAGTTCCGGCGCCAGCATCTCCTACCGCCGCGACTTCGACCGCATCGACGAGATCTTCAAAAAGAAGAAAAAGAAAAAGCCGGCTCCCGTACCGGCGCCGGCCCCACCCCAGGATACCACAGGGTCCAAATAAATTACTTCAATATCTCATGTCCCAGCTTGTCCCGCTTGGTAGTCAAATATCGTTCATTATGCGGGTTGGGGTCAATTTCCACAGGCACAGTCTCCACGACCTCCAGACCATAGCCCAGCAGACCAGCCCTCTTACGCGGATTATTGCTGATCAGCCTCAGCTTCGTTATCCCCAGATAGCGAAGTATCTGAGCACCCACGCCATAGTCACGCTTGTCCATCGGGAAGCCCAGGTGAAGATTCGCCTCCACCGTATCCATCCCCTCTTCCTGCAGCTTGTAGGCCTTTAGCTTGTTCAGCAGACCAATACCCCGGCCCTCCTGGTTCATATATAATATTACCCCCTGACCTTCCCTCTCCACCAGCCGCATGGCTTCGTGCAGCTGCTCTCCGCAGTCGCAGCGGTAAGAGCCGAGAATATCTCCGGTAAAACAGGAAGAATGTACCCTTACCAACACAGGCTCGCCAGGTTTCCATTCCCCTTTCACCAAAGCCAGATGTTCGTTATTGGTATTCTTCTCTTTGAAGGCGATCAGTTTGAAATGTCCAAACTGTGTAGGCATATCGACCCTCACGATCTCTTCGATCAGCGAGTCGGTCTTCAGCCGGTATTCGATGAGGTCCTTGATGGAAATGATCCTGAGATCGAACTTCCTGGCGATCTCGACCAGCTGGGGCAGACGGGCCATCGTGCCGTCCTCGTTCATGATCTCGACCAGGACACCCGCCGGCTCCAGACCCGCCAGACGGGCCAGATCGATGGTAGCTTCAGTATGCCCGGCCCGACGCAAAACCCCGCCGGTCTTGGCCCGCAACGGAAAAATATGCCCCGGACGCCCCAGATCCTCAGGCTTTGTCGCCGGATCGATAAGGGCCCTGACCGTAGCGGCTCTGTCATGGGCGGAGATACCCGTGGTACAGCCATGCCCCAGCAGGTCGACGCTGACCGTGAACGGGGTCTCATGAATAGCCGTATTGTTATTGACCATCAGTCCCAAACCGAGCTCGTCGCAACGACTCTCCACCAGCGGGGCGCAGATCAGCCCCCTCCCTTCCTTACTCATAAAATTGATGATCTCAGGGGTTACATTCCGGGCCGCCGCGATGAAATCTCCTTCATTCTCACGGTCTTCGTCGTCTACAACGATGACCAGTTTGCCCGCTTTTATATCTTCAATGGCACTTGGTATACTGGATAGCATAGATTGATTTGTGACGCCGTCCCGGCGTCACCCTGGGTTTAATAATTGTCCTTCGGACAGTGGACCCGCGTCCACTCTGTCAAAATTAACAATAAAAACGCCGGAATGTTCCGAAAGGATG
>Ga0207695_10004707_pt1 | contig 18479 bp, 17 predicted proteins | sample KBSC54metaG_FD_184354 | JGI IMG/M metagenome (GOLD analysis project Ga0207695, IMG submission 184354) | Corn rhizosphere microbial communities from Kellogg Biological Station, Michigan, USA - KBS C5-4 metaG (SPAdes) (version 2) | ecosystem: Host-associated > Plants > Roots > Rhizosphere > Soil... | reverse complement strand
ATTCCGGCAAACAGCACCCAGCCAGCGATGGTGTTGAAACGATCGTCCATTGAGTCCCCTGCGGCGGCCGCCGTGAATGAATTTGCGCGATCCTTTACGGGGCAGTGCCGCCTTGTTCAAGACGCTCTACCCAGTGTTCCAGAAGCGTTCGCGCAATCGCAAAGCGAGGCGGTGACTGGAACGGCGAATCCTCGCGGCCTGCCAGCGCTGCCTCCACCTCCGCTCGTGAGAACCAGCGCGCGTCGTCCAGCTCGTTGGTATCGATGGTGAGATCCGTGCTTAGCGCCCGGGCTGTGCAGCCGATCATCAGCGACGACGGAAACGGCCAGGGCTGGCTGGTGACATATTCGATCTTCTCGACCTCGATGCCCGCTTCTTCGCGCAGCTCGCGCCGGACTGCGTCTTCGATCGACTCCCCCACCTCGAGAAAACCGGCCAGGGCCGAATAGCGCCGAGGCGGATAATGCGGTTGGCGGCCGAGCAATACCTTTCCCTCGTGTTCGACCAGCATCATCACCACCGGATCGACGCGAGGGTAATGTTCGGCCTCGCAAACCGGGCAGCGCCGCGACCAGCCGCCGCGAATGATGTCGGTTCGCGAGCCGCAGCGGGCGCAATGCGGATGCGTGCCGTGCCAGCGCCCGAGCGACACTGCAGCAGCAAAGAGGGGAGCCTGCGCTTCAGCGAGGCCACCCATCATCCGGAACGCTGCGGCGGCACCCTCCACCCGATCAGGAACAGCGCTGAAGCGCGGCGCGCCCGCTTCGAAGCCGAGGAACAGCTGCGGGTCGTCCGCCGGTCCCCATTCGAGCAAACCGTCGCCGCCGATCGCCGGAAGACTATCACGCCAGATCAGGCAGCGAGCCGATTCGCTGCCAGCCAGCCGCGCGATCGCGTCCGAATCAGATCGAAGCGCGTCGGCTCGGTCGAGACCGGGGCCGGAGAAGAAAGCATCAGGCCGCACGTCGTTGCTCGCCATTGGCTTCGAGCACCACATCCACGGCCCGCCGGTAAAGGGTCGGAAGCCCGGCGTCGGCAATCGACGCGATCGGCTGCCACCAGCCTTCCCCGATCGGGGACCTGCGTTGGACGACGGTCAGCCGAAGCTCGAAATGCGTGAAGACATGTCGCACAGAGGCGAGCGCCGGCCCCGCATCCGCGACCGGTTGCTCTTCCCATTCCGGTCCGGGAAGTGCCGGCATCCCGCCGAGGAGCCCGCGCGCAGGCCGGCGAACCAGCCACACGGCGCCGCTCCGCTCGATCCAATAAGCGACTCCGTAGCGGACGGGCTTTGCTGCTCGAGGTTTTGGAGCGGGAAAGAGTTCGGGCTGACCGCTCGCAAAAGCTCTGCAGTCCGAACTCAGCGGACATTCGCCGCACAACGGCTGTCGCGGACGGCAGACGGTCGCCCCAAGATCCATCATCGCCTGCGCGAAATCGCCGGCGCGAGTTTCCGGCGTGATCGCGTCAACGGCAATTCGTAGCTCTGCTTTGCTCGGCCGTTCGAGCGCATTCAGCCGCGCCGCTACCCGCTCAACATTGGCATCGATCACCACCGCCCGCTTGCCGAACGCGATCGCCGCGATTGCTGCCGCCGTGTATTCGCCGATCCCCGGCAGCTTGCGAAGCTCGGGCTCGGTATCAGGAAACCCGCCGCGAGCACCGACCTCGCGAGCGCAGGCGATCAGGTTTCGAGCGCGCGCATAATAGCCGAGCCCTGCCCATTCGGAGAGGACCTCCTCGTCCGCGGCCCCTGCCAAATCCTGAACCGTCGGCCAGCGGCGAATGAATCGTTCGAAGCGCGGCGCGACAGCCGCAACCGTGGTCTGTTGGAGCATCACTTCGCTCAGCCAGACCCGGTATGGATCGGGCGGCTGCGTTCCAGGTGGCGAGCGCCAGGGGAGCGTCCGGAAGTTATCCACATAATGTTGGAGCAGCCGCTCGGCGGCGTTGGCGCGCATTGGGCTGCTATGGCATGCTCTGGGCCAAATGGTGAAGGCTCAGCGCGGCAAAAATGACTCGGATGCACCCCGGCAGCGCCGCGCTCGCGCAGCCGGGGAACTGGTGGGGAATGTCGGGGGCGCCGCCTTCCGCCGCTTCGGCTTCATCCAGTCGTCGATCGTCAGCCGTTGGGGCGAAATCGTCGGCGAGCGCTATGCGAAGGTTTCGTCGCCCGAATCCATTCGGTTTCCCGCCGGCAAGAAGTCCGGTGGAGTCCTCACGCTGGTCGTTCAAGGCGCCCATGCGCCAGTGATGCAGCACCTCTCGCCTTTGATCGTCGAGCGGGTGAACCGCTTCTTCGGCTATCCCGCAGTTGCAAAGGTCGCGTTTCAGCAAGGAGCGCCGCTTTCCGAACCGAAGGAGACATTGCGGCCACAACTGCGGCCCGTTCCGAAGGAATTGGGCGAAGGCCTGCGCGAAATCGCCGATCCTGAGCTTCGCGCGTGCCTCGAATCCCTGGCATCCCGGATTGCGGCGACGTCCGGACCTCCCGAGATCGACCCTGCCGACGATCCCATGCCGGCGAGCCCGGTGAAGCCATAGATGAAGCCGATGGCTTTCGTGCTCGCAGGCACAGCAATTGCGATGAGCACCGGCGGGTGCCACTCAAGGGCAACAGACTCGCCCCCCGGCATGGACCACGATTCGGCTGCGGCAACGGCGGCAAAGCAGGATTGGACGCGACAGGTCCGCCCGACGCCGCAGGGCGGCTTTATGATGGGCAATCCGGCGGCGCCGGTTCACCTCGTCGAATATGGTTCGCTAACCTGCCCGCACTGCAAGGCGTTCAACGACGAAGGCACGCCAAGACTGATCGCGGATTACGTGAAGCCGGGAAAGGTGAGCTACGAGTTCCGCAACTACGTGCGCGACCCTTACGACATCGTCGCCGCCCTGATCGCCCGCTGCGACGGCCCGAAAAATTTCTTCCAGCTGACCAACGCGCTTTACAAGGACCAGCCGAACTGGGTCGCGAAGGTGGAGGCTCTCCCGTCAAAGCTCGACGATCAGCTCGATGGCCTGCCGGAAGCGCAGCAGTTCCTCGCCCGCGCCAGAGCGGTCGGGCTCCAGCAATGGGCGGCGACCCACGACCTTCCCGCGGCACAGAGCACGCGCTGCCTCACCAACACGGCCGAGGTCGACCGGCTCGTACAGATGAACGCCGACGGGACAGACAAATACGATATTCCCGGCACTCCGACCTTCCTGATCGACGGCAAGGTGACCGAAGATGCGACCACGTGGGATACGTTGAAACCGGCGCTCGACGCGGCACTTGTTCATCGGGGATAAAGGCGGCCAAAGGGAGCAGATTCGGATGTCTAAAGAGGGCAGAGCTAAATGAAGCGCATTCACTTCCTTACCGCTGCGATCGCCGTCATCGCACTCGCCGGCTGCAACAAGAGCAACGGCCAGGGCAATACGGCCGCTGCCGCTTCCGACGATAAGGTCACGATCACGCAGGCCGCGCCTCCGCCGGGCGGAAGCTGGACCGACGTCGTCAACCAGACCACCGACGGCTACATGATGGGCAACCCGAACGCCAAGGTGAAGCTGATCGAGATCGCGTCGCTCGGCTGCCCCTTCTGCAAGAAGTTCGACGACGAGGGCATCCCGACCCTGATGAGCGATTATGTGAAATCGGGGAAAGTCAGCTGGGAATTCCGTCCGTATCCGATCCACGGACCGGTCGACATCGCCGCCGAGCTGATCGCTTCGTGCAATGGGATCAAAGGGTTCTTCCCGCTGGCGCTGGCGCTCTACAAGGACCAGCAAACCTGGATGGGCAAGATCGAAACGGCTCCGCAGGACAAGCTCGCGCAGATCCAACAGCTGCCAGGCAACCAACCGGTGATTGCGATGGCCGACCTCGCCGGACTGCCCGATTGGGCGGCGGCCCGCGGCGTTCCGCATGCGAAGAGCCAGCAGTGCCTCGCCGACCAGAAGATGACCGATCACTTCGTCCAGGTCGCAAGCGACGTGAACAATGATTACCCGGACTTCAAAGGAACCCCATCTTTCGTGCTGAACGGCAAATTCCTTCAGGACGTAGGCACTTGGGACAAGCTGAAGCCGCAGCTCGATTCGGCGGTCAACGGATGAGGATAGCGATCTGCCTCGCTGCGGCTCTGCTGCTGCCGGCGACGGGGGTGGCGGCGCGGCCGGTCGCCAAGACCGCGGCGGTCCGGGACTGGTCGCGAACCGTGGCGCTCACTCCGGAGGGCGGCTTTCGGATGGGCAACCCCGACGCGAAGGTGAAGCTGATCGAATATGGATCGCTCGCCTGTCCGCACTGCCGCCATTTCGAGGAAACGGGTTTTGCTCCGCTTGCGCAGAAATATGTTCGCACCGGCCGAGTCAGCTACGAATTCCGTAACCTGCTGATCAACGGGCCCGACATTTCGATCAGCCTTCTCGCCCGCTGTTCGGGACCTGCGAACTTCTTTGCGATGTCCAAATATGTCTATGACGCGCAGCCTCAGTGGCAGAAGAAGCTGGAGGACATGAGCGACGCCGACAAGGCGGCGCTCGGAAATATGACCACCCAGCAGCAGATCGTTCGCTACGCGGAGATCGCCGGCATGGGACCAATGGCCGCACGGTTCGGCGTCGGAGCCGGCAAGGCGAAGCAATGCCTCACCGATCCCGCGGGACTGCAGAAGCTTCTCGACATGACCAAGGCGGCCGAAAGCGCGGGCGTGAATCATACACCCACCTTCCTGATCGACGGCAAGGTCAACGACGCCGCCACCTGGGATGAGCTTGAACCGGAGCTCAAGAAGGCTCTCGGAGGGTGAATGCGTAACGGGGGATCGCATCCGTGAAAATCCGACGGCTGAAGCTCAGCGGATTCAAGAGCTTCGTCGAGCCGACGGAATTGCGAGTCGAGCCCGGGCTAACCGGAGTGGTCGGACCAAACGGCTGCGGGAAGTCCAACCTCTTGGAAGCGATCCGCTGGGTAATGGGCGAGGGCAGCCCCAAGTCGCTTCGCGGCGAGGGGATGGAGGATGTGATCTTCGCCGGGACGGCAATGCGTCCGGCCCGCGATTTCGCCGAAGTTTCGATCCTCCTGGAACGCGACGCCGGCGAAGAGGGCGCCGCCAGCGAGAGTGAGGTGTCGCGCCGGATCGAGCGCGGCGCCGGCTCCGCGTACCGGATCGACGGGCGCGATGTTCGGGCAAAGGATGTCGCGCTTCTGTTTGCAGACGCGGCTACGGGTGCCCACTCGCCGGCCCTCGTCAGCCAGGGCAAAATCAGCGCCATCATCGCCGCCAAGCCTACCGAACGGCGGCTCCTGCTCGAGGAAGCGGCGGGCATTTCCGGGCTCCACGCGCGGCGCAAGGACGCCGAGCAGAAGCTTCGCGCGGCCGAGGCCAATCTCGCGCGCCTTGCCGACTTGCTGACGGAACAGGAAGCGAGAGCAGCAACGCTCAGAAGGCAGGCGCGCGCCGCCGAACGGTACCGCCAGCTGACCGAGCGGATCCGCTCTGTCGAGGCGCGGCTGGTGCATGCGCGCTGGGCCGAGGCCGAGAAGGCGGCCGATGAAGCCCGAAAGGAAGCTGCGGCCGCGGAACAGGAGGTGGCGCGGCTTCAGCAGCAGGTGCAGGACGCGCGCACCGCTCAGCGCGAGGCCGAGGCGGTGCTGGCCGAGCGCCGCAAAGCCGTCCAGGAAGCGCGCGAGCGGGGCAGCGAAATCGCCCACAGCCTCGCGACCGCCCGCGCCCGCCGCGACACCGTCGCCCGACGGCTGGTCGAGCTGGAGCGGCTCGAACTTTCCACCTCGACCGAGATCGAGCGCGAACGCGCTCTCAAGACCGACGCCGAAGCCGCGATCGAAATGCTTCAGCTGGAGCGCGAGGCGATCGAGCAGCGGCTGGCCGACAGCGAAGGCCATGTATCCCACCTGACAGCCGAACTGAGCGCGCTGGAAACGGCATCGCGCGATGCCGAGGCAACGCTTGCCGACCTGCTAGCCCGGCAGGCTGCGATGCGGGCGGAACGGCGCGTTGCCGAGGCGACGCTCGAATCGGCCCGCTCCTATCTCGCCCGGATCGAAGGCGAACGGGCTAAGCTCCGCGCCGATGTCGAATCGCTGGGCTCGGGTTCGGAATACGCTGCTCAAAGACACGCTGCTGCGGAGCGCGTGAATGCGGCGCAAGGGGCGAGAGTTGACGCCGAGACCCGGCTAACGGTCGCCGAGGAAGGGCGCGGACTGGCGGCCGAACGCCGCGACGAGGCCGAAAGCGCACTGGCATCGGCCCGCGCCGCACTGGCAGCGGTCAAAGCTGAGCAACAGGCGCTCACGCGTGCTCTACAAGGAGGCGGCAGCTCCGTCCTGTCGAAGCTTTCCGTAGATACAGGCTACGAGCAGGCGCTCGCGGCGGCGCTGGGCGAAGACTCCAATGCCGATGTCGGTGGTAACGGCGCGAGGCGCTGGGAGGGTAGTGAGGCACGGCCAGACGATCCTTCGCTGGCCGACGACCTGGAGCCGCTGGCCGATCATGTTCGCGCGCCTGCAGAGCTGCTTCGGCGGCTTCGGCAGGTCGGGGTTGCCGACGAAGACACGGGCCAGCCCCTTGCGGTGGGGCAACGGTTGGTCACGCGATCGGGCCGGATGCGGCGCTGGGACGGTTTTGTCGCGGAAGGCGCCGGTGCGGCTGCCGCCGAGCGGTTGATCCGCGCCAATCGCTTGAACGAGCTGTCGCGCCAGCTGCCGGAGTTGGAGTGGGCTGTTTCCGCAGCGGAGGAGGCTCGCACCAAGGCCGCAGTCAACGTCGACCGGCTCCGGCAAGAGGCGGAGAAAGCCCGCGCCGACGCCTCGACCGCCGAACGCGAAATCCGCGAAGCCGAGCGTGCCGGCGATCAGGCCAGCGCTGCACTCGAGCGGCTGCAGGCGCAGCACTCGTCTCTGCAGGAGCGGTTGTCCGATCTCGAACCCGTTATCTCGGCGGCAACGGATGCGGTTGCGGGCGCCGAGGCTGCGCTAGCCGCCCTGCCAAACCCGGAGGCGCTGGAGACGGAAGTCGAGCAGGCCCGTGGGTGCGCAACCGAGGCCGGCACCGCTGTTGCCGACAAACGGGCGGAAGCGGCGACATCCGCGCGCGAGACTGCCGCAGCGCGGGAGCGGCATTCGGCCGCTGGACGCGAGGACGCCGAATGGCGGCGGCGCCTGAGCGATGCGGAGAAGCGAATCGGCGAGGCAGGCCAGCGGCTCGAACAGCTTCGGCAGGAGCGGCTGGAGCTCGAGAAAGAGCCGGAGCCGCTCGATGCAAACATCCGGTCGCTTGAGCAGCAGAGCGCCGGAAGCGAGGCGGCCATTTCCGCCGCAGTCGAAGCGGAGCGTGAAGCGGAACGAGCGCTTGCAATGATCGTGGCTGAGGCGGGCAACGCGTCCGAAGCGTCGGCGTCGGCTCGCGAGCAGCGCGCGGGAGCGCAGGCGCGCGCGGAAGCGCAAGAGGCGCGGCAGGCCGAATATGCGCGCATCTGCCTGGAGCGCTTCGAATGCGTTCCGCAGCGGCTGCCCGAGAAAATGGGCTTCGACCCCGCGGAGGTAACCGATTCGGAAGCCGAATCATCGCTCCTCGAAAAACTGACCGCCGACCGCGACCGGCTCGGCCCGGTCAACCTCGTCGCCGAGCAGGAGCTGGCGGAGATCGATGCCGACCGCGAACGCGGAGCGGCCGACGCCGAGGAGTTAAGAGAGGCTATTCACCGGCTGCGGGGATCGATCGGGAGCCTCAATCGCGAAGGCCGGGTGCGGCTCCTTGAGGCCTTCGAGAAGGTGAACGAGCATTTCCGGAGCCTGTTCACCACGCTCTTCGAAGGCGGGCAGGCCCATCTGGAGCTGGTCGAGAGCGACGATCCTCTGGAGGCGGGGCTTGAGATCATGGCACAGCCTCCGGGCAAAAGGCTGCAGTCGCTGACTTTGCTCTCCGGCGGCGAGCAGGCGCTGACGGCGATCGCGCTGATCTGTGGCCTCTTCCTCACCAACCCTGCGCCGATCTGCGTCCTCGACGAGGTCGATGCGCCGCTCGACGACGCCAATGTCGAGCGCTTCTGCGAGCTTCTCGACCGGATGACTCAGGAGACGGCTACCCGTTACCTGATCGTGACCCACAATGCGGTGACGATGAGCCGGATGCATCGGCTCTACGGCGTGACGATGATCGAGAAGGGCGTCAGCCGGCTGGTGTCTGTCGACCTGGGCGGCGCGGAGACTTTACTCGCCGCCGAGTGAGCCCCACCTTCCGATTGCCGTGAATTCCTTCATTCCACCCTACCCTCCCCGTGGCGCCGGTCCGGTTGCGCCATGGCGCGGCTTCTTCGGCGAGCGCGCCAAGACCGCCGTCTACGGCTGGTCGGAACGAGCCTTTCGCGACTGGCACATCACCCGCAACGTGTTCGGGCACACGGTGCATATCCCGCTTCACCCGGAGGCCGTGCAGCACGTCGTTCTCGACAACGCCGCGAATTACGGCAAGCCGAGGCTGGTCAAGCAGATCCTCGAACCGGCGATCGGCCATGGCCTCCTGAGCTCGGACGGCGAGCTGTGGCGGAGCCAGCGCAAGATCGTCGCGACGAGCTTCACCCCGCCAGCCGTGGATTCGCTGGTCCCAGTCTTCGGCGAAGTCGCAAGCCGGACAGCGGAACAGCGGCAGCCGGGCAGGCGCGACGTGGCGGCCTCGGCCACCGCCGCAACGATGCAGGTGATCTCCCAAGCTCTGTTCAGCGGCGATTCCAGGCTCACCAGTCCCGAGGCGATGCGGCACATTGCCCGCGCTCTGGAAGCCGTGACCGAGGCGCGGGTCCAGGTCATCCTCGGCCTTCCGCTGATTCCCGTCACTCCGCGCGGGTGGCGGGGCCGCGCCGGGCAACAATATTTGCGGCGAACCCTCGGCAAAGTGGTGCGCGAGCGGCTGGAGCCCGGCGCCCCCGATGACTTCGTCGCCGGAATGACTCGCGCGCTGATGGAGCAATTTCCGCGCGAACAGGCGATCGAGCTGGCGGTCGACAACGCCGTCACTTTCTATCTCGCTGGGCACGAAACGACCGCGAATGCGATCAGTTGGACTTTGTTCATCCTCAGCCGCCTACCCGAATTGCAGGAGCAAGCCGCCGCCGAGGCCGCACAGGCGGTTGCTGGCGGAATTGACTCCAAACTCCCCGAGCGGCTGCCGCTGCTACGCGCCATCGTCGAGGAGACACTGCGACTCTATCCGCCGGCGCCCCGGTTCGACCGCGAGGCGATCGGAGCCGACCAGCTAGGCGATGTCGCCATCGCTCCCGACGATATCATCTCGATCTGGCCGTGGCTGATCCATCGGCACGAGAAGCTGTGGGAAGAGCCGGACCGGTTCGACCACACGCGTTTCCTGGGGGACGCGCGCAAGCAGTGGCACCGCTATCAATACATCCCCTTCGGTGCCGGACCACGCACCTGCGTCGGCGCCCGCTTCGCGATGGCGGAGGCGCTCACGATCCTTGCCGTGTGGCTGACGGAATGGCACTTCCTGCCGGTCGAAGGCTGGCGGATGGAAACCTCGGGGATGGTGACTCTGCGGCCGAAAGGCGGCCTCCCGCTTGTTCTCGACCGGCGCAATTCGCATTAGCGGCGCGACCGGCTACATTCGTTCAATGGCCGACGATACCAACACGCAAATCCCGACACTGGAAGAATGGCAGCATTGGACTTGGGTGATGGGCCGCGCCCAGCAGATGCTGATGGAAGCCTGGGCGGACAATCTGAAGAAGGGGCAGCCGTTCGCGGCTTGGACCTTGCCTGCCTTCAATTTCGACCATGCCGGTTCGGAACCGGCGGCCCTGGTAAGCGCCGGGACGGAAGCCTGGGCGAAAGGCCTGGAGGCATGGGGCAACATGCTCGGGCTCGACACCGGCAAGGCGGCGGAGAAGAAGGATCGCCGCTTCGCCGCTCCCGAATGGCGCGAGAACCCGCTCTTCGACCAGATCCGCCAGACTTATCTCGCGCTTTCTGAAAAGCTGCTCGGCTCGGTCGATCAGATCGATGGGCTGGACGAGGAAAGCCGCTCCAAGCTTAAGTTCGCCACCAAGAGCTTCGTCGATGCGATGAGCCCGTCGAACTTCGCTCTGACCAACCCGCAGGTGCTGAAAAAGACGATCGAAAGCCGCGGCGAGAACTTGCTCAAGGGCCTCGCCAACATGCTGAAGGATATTGCGGCGGGCCAGCTGACGCAGACGAAGCCGGGCGTGTTCGAAGTCGGCAGGAATCTCGCCACTACGCCTGGCAAGGTGATCAAGGAGACGCCGCTCTACCAGCTGATCCAGTATACGCCGACAACGGAGGAGGTTCTGGAAACGCCGGTCGTGGTCTTCCCACCGTGGATCAACCGCTACTACATCCTCGACCTCAGCCCTGAAAAAAGCTTCGTCAAATGGTGCGTTGACAATGGCGTGTCGCTGTTCATGGTCAGCTGGAAATCGGCCGACGAGAGCATCGCCAACGCCACGCTCGACGATTACGTCCTCAAGGGCCAGATCGACGCGATCGACACCGTCCGCGACCTGCTCGGCGTAGAGGGGGTGCACGCGATCGGCTATTGCGTTGCCGGCACCACGCTGGCGGCGACGCTCGCCTATCTCGACGCAAAGAAGCAGGCGAAGAAGGTCGGGTCAGCCACCTTCCTGACCGCGCAGGTGGACTTTACGCTTGCCGGCGACCTCAAGCTCTTCACCGGGCCCGAGGTTCAGGGGCTGCTCGACCGCCTGACGGCTGAGAAAGGCTATCTCGACGGCCGCTACATGGCCGTGACCTTCAACTTGCTTCGCGGGCGCGACCTTATCTGGAATTACGTCGTCAACAATTACCTGCTGGGCGAGGAGCCGCCGCCGTTCGACCTTCTCCACTGGAATTCCGACACCACGAACCTGCCGGCGGCGTGGCACCGCGCCTACATCGCCGACCTCTACGAGGCCAATAAACTGGTCGAGCCCGGCGCGCTGTCCGTCGCCGGCACTCCGATCGACATCCGGCAAGTGAAGACTCCCTCCTACATCCAGGCCGGGCGCGAAGATCATATCGCTCCGCCCGAAAGCGTGTGGAAGATCATGGACCATTTCGCCGGCGAGAAACGGTTCGTGCTTGCCGGCTCCGGCCACATCGCGGGGGTGGTGAACCCGCCGGCGGCCAACAAATATTGCTACTGGACGAACGACCGCGCCTGCGGGACCCTCGAGTCCTTCATTGAGGGTGCTGCCGAGCACAAAGGCAGCTGGTGGCCCGATTGGCTCGACTGGCTGAAGTCGCAATCCGCAAAGACGGTGAAGGCCGACGGCGCGCGAATCCCCGGCAACGGCAAGCTCAAACCAATCGAAGATGCGCCAGGCCGGTACGTGAAGGAGCGATAGTTCCCCTGCGAATGCAGGGGGCCAGCCCAAGAAAAAGACTTGGCTCCTGCCTTCGCAGGAGCACTACTTCTCGTATTTCCAGTTCCGGCGCTTGCCTTCCCCGATCCACTCGAGCGCAGTTGCGATCCGCTTCTGGCGGGTCGAGTCCTGCTTGGCGTCGGCGATCCATTCAAGATAGTCGCGCTGGGCCGAAGGCGAGAAGCTATCGAAGACGACTCTAGCCTTTGGCTCTCTTGCCAAGGCCGCGGCAAAGTCCGGGTGAATCGCCGTCGCGCCCTTGGGCCCGCTCTTCGCCTTGCGCGGCGCGGGCGCGCTCTTGGCCAGCTCAGCCGCCTCGCGGATCAGCCGGCCGAGCTCCGCATCGGACGGAAGGTCGCCCGCTGAGGTAAATTTCGTGTTTTCGGCCGCTTCACCCAATTCCGGTCCGCGCCAGAATTTGAGCTCCACGTGCTCCTTGAACGCCGCCGTTATGAGGACGAGCTTGCCGCCAACCAGATAGGCCGGCATTCGCCATTTAATGTCTTCCTGAACGCCCGGGAGCACAGCATGCACCCGCTCGCGGACATGGCTCAGTATGTCCTGCGCGAACGGCTGCGCCTTGGCGATGTAATCGTCAATCCGCGGATCCCGGCTCACCCGGCGGCCGCAATTTTCTGCTGTGAGTCCGCGCCGGGAATATCGAGGCCGGCAATCATCTCGCGAAGCTCCTGCCGCGCGGCAACGTGGCCAATGCCGACTTCGCCGAGGTGCTTGAGGTCGAGAAGGGTCAGCCCCTTCGGAAACAGCTCGCGGTAGATCACGCGCTCGCCGAGGCCGGGGATCACCCGGAAGCCCACGCGTTTCGCCAACTCATCCAAAGCCGCTCCGACCCGGCGCAGGTTGTGCGATTCGATATGTTGGAGGCGATTGCGGAGCACCACCCAGTCGACGCTCTTGCCGGTGACCTTCGCGCGCTGAGTGCGGCTGTTCCAGATGAGCTCGGCATAGAAGCTCGGCTTAGTGACCTTGAAATTCTCGGAGTGAACCTGGCCAATCAGGTCGAGATCGACGAAGCTGTCGTTCATCGGAGTAACGAGTGTGTCGGCCTTAAGGATCGCCGCCCGCGCCACCGGATCGTCGCGGCCAGGTGTATCGATGACAATCACATTCGCTTCAGCCGAAAGCCGCTCCAGCGCCTCGTCGAGCGAACCTCCCTCTTCCAGAACCTCGTAGCGCGCCTGCGGCAGAGCCGTGTCCAGCCGCCGCATCGTCGCGTCGCGATTCTCGAGATAGCGGGTCGTGGTCCGCTGGCGGCTGTCGAGATCGAGTGCTCCAACGCGGTGGCCGCTCGCCGCCAAGGCCACCGCCGTATGCACTGCGGTCGTCGATTTGCCGGTGCCGCCCTTTTCGTTGGCGAAGACGATGAAATGCGGCTGACCCATGCCTGAAACCTCCGGCTACGCTCTTGATCCGAAACCCCGCCGCGCCGAGAAACGCGGCCCCGAGAGCAGTTTACCGGAGGCGAATCGGCGGTGCAAACGATCCGTGATATCGGCCAGCTGAAAAGTGCGCTGTTCGCGCTTCGCGCCGGCGGGCAGCGAATCGCTCTCGTCCCGACGATGGGCGCTCTTCACGCCGGCCACCTGGCGCTGGTGGAAGAGGCGAAGCGGCAGGCGGATCGCGTGGTCGCCACCATCTTCGTGAATCCGCTCCAGTTCGGCGCAAATGAGGACCTGGATCGCTATCCGCGACGGGAAGAAGAGGACGCGCGCGCGCTGGAAGAGGCTGGGTGCGATCTGCTGTGGATGCCCACCGCGGAGCAAATCTATCCGCCCGGTTTCGATACCAAGATCGTCGCCGGGAGGATCGGAAGCCGCTGGGAAGGGGAAGCGCGCCCCGCGCATTTCGATGGGGTCGTCACCGTCGTCGCCAAGCTGTTCAACGCGGTCCGCCCTGAGGTCGCCCTCTTCGGCGAAAAGGACTTCCAGCAGCTGGCGGTGATCCGGCGAATGACGCTCGATCTCAATCTGGATGTGCAAATTGTCGGCCTTCCGACGGTTCGCGATTCGGACGGGCTCGCCCTCTCTTCACGCAATGCGTACCTGAGCAGGGATGACCGCGCCCGAGCGACAATGCTTCCTCGCGTGCTGGAACGCACAGCGGCGGGGATTACCGGCGGTGAGGCCGTCGACCAGGCGTTGGAGGAGGCGCGCCATGCTCTCTATGACGCCGGCTTTTCGGTCGTCGATTATATTGCGCTGGTGGACTCAGCGACGCTGGAGCCCGTCCAGTCTCCCATCGGCCGGATGAGACTGATCGCGGCGGCAACAATCGGCGGAACGCGCCTCATCGACAACCTTTCCGTGGAGCCGCCGAAAACAAGATAACCGCCGCGTTAACCATTTCTTCGCATTCCGCTGCTGAATTCAGCGCAACGCAAAAGGGGAATGGGATATGGCAATCAGTCAGAAGGCGCAGGAATTCCTGATCCGCAGCCGGATCGCCGACGCTGAACGCGGCGACGTCGATGCGCTGCTCGAACTCGGGATCGATTATTCGACCGGCCGCGGCGGAGTCCCCGTCGATCTCGTCGAAGCGCACAAATGGTTCAATCTCGCGGCTCTTTCCGGATCGACCCAGGGCCAGGAGTGCCGGGCCGAAATCTCGATCGAAATGACAGCCCGCGAAATCGCCGAAGCCCAGCGTCAGGCCCGCGCGTGGCTATCGACGACCCAGCAGCGGTGGGCCGCCTGAGTCACCGACCACGGTTACCACGCGCGCGCCGACCGGCGCGGCGATGGCGAGTGGAACAGCTCCGGGGTGTTCCTTGCCCCAGCTCACGACCTTCAGCCTGTCCGGCGCGACACCGTGCAGCACCAGGAAATCGCGAACCGCCGCCGCTCTCTCCTCCCCGATTGCCAAAGCATAGGACCGGGTGTCCTGCTGATCGGCGTATCCCTCAATCCGCGCAGTCATCGTGGGGTTAGCGATTAGCCAGCGAGCCTGCGCCGAGAGCGTGGGGAACATGTTCGAACTCAGGGTAATTCCGCGACGCGCGAAATACAGCGTATCGGTCCCCGCAGTCGCAACAAAACTTGCTTGAGGATTGGCCGGAATTGCCGTCGCGCCCTTGGCCGGGGCCGAGCCGTAACGCCGAAGCGGCCAGATTTGGGCGTGCGCGGAGGCGCTGCCGATGAGGCACGAGATTGCAAGGGCAATCAGGACCGGTCTTCGCATCTTACTGCTCCCTCCCGATCCACGAGGGGTCGGACCCATCCTGCGGAGTGGCAACCGGATGCGGATCGGGGCGATCAACCGCAGTGATGAACAACGAGGTGTGGCCGGTGGCGAAGTTCTTGCGCTCGAACATCACATGGTCGCTGCTTGGGCCCCAGGTCGGCTGGCTGTCGTACGGCCCGGAGGTCAGGATGTCCTGATCCGTGCCATCGACGTTCATCGTGCCGATCCGCATCGAACCGCCGTTGATATTCGTGAAGGCGATGCGCTTGCCGTCCTCGCTCCACGCGGGGGCGCCATATTCTCCCGGGCCGAAACTGATCCGCCGCTGCCCGGTGCCGTCGGCATTCATCACATAAAGCTGCTGCGATCCCGACCGGTCGCTTGAAAAGACGATCTGCTTCCCGTCGGGCGAGAACTCCGCTTCGGTGTCGATCGCCGGTGACGTCGTCAGCCGTCGAAGGCCACTGCCATCGGCGTTGACCGCGTAGATGTCGGTATTGCCGTTAACGGCGACCGAAAGGACGAGGCTCTGGCCGTCAGGAGCGAAGGCCGGCGCAAAGCTCGTCCCGCCCGGGAGCAAGGATTGCTCCTTGTCGCTGGCCAGATCCACAACCACAACGTGCGGCTCACCCCCCTCGAAACTGGTGTAAGCGAGCCGGCGAGTCCTGGGGGACCAGCGGGGCGTGATCGCAAGCGTGTTCCCGGTCGTGACATAGGTGAGGTTGGTGCCGTCCAGATCCATCACAGCGATCCGCTTTACCGGAGCCGTCGCTGGTCCGCTCTGCGCAACAAAGGCCACCCGGCTGTCGAACATCGCGCCGTTGCCGGTCACTCCGGAGTAAGCGACATCCGCGCATTTGTGAGCCGCACGCCGCCAGTCTGCCGGCGCCACCAGGAACCCTGCGCGGGCGAGCTCATGCTGCTGCCGCACGTCATAGACGTAACAGCCAATCATAAGCCGCCCGTCCGGGCGCGCTTCGACGAAGCCGGTCAGCAGCGCCTTCGCTCCGACACCCGTCCATTCCGAATAGGTGGGCGCCGTGACCTCCGGGTAAGAGGGTATCCGCAGGTTCTTCACGTCGGCGACGATGAACCTGGTGGTGCTCCTCAGGTCGTCCGAAATTACGTCCGTCATCTGGTTGGCCACAGCCCAGGTGGTGCCGGAGGGTGTCTCCACGTTCTTCGAGGTTGCAAGCACGGGGACAGCGATAACGGTTGCAGTGGCAGAATCCGGATTGGGAGGTGAAGCGATCTGCGTCTGCGCCGTGGAAGCCAGGGCCGCACCTGCGAGCAGAGAGAGCCTAAGCATCATCATTCCGATCTGCTGCAAAGGCGCCGATTCGCTCGACCCACTCTCGTGGCTGGCGTTGCGGTCGAAGGTCGGAGGAAAGGAAGGCAACTGTAACGGACGCATTCGTTATCTCTTCCCCGCCTCGCATGACTCGCTGCTGAATCACCACCGCCGCAGCCCGCACGGCCTCGACAGTGCTGACAATGACAAGCTCATCCCCAAGCCGCGCCGGCTGCCGATAACGGATGGCCACGTCGGCGACCGCATAGACATTCCCGCTCCTCTCGATCTCAGCCCGCTGATCGATTCCGGCAGCGCGAAGCATCTCGGAGCGCGCACGCTCCATGAATTTGAGATAATTTGCATAATAGACGATTCCAGCGGCGTCCGTGTCCTCATAATAGACCGTCAGCGCGAAGCGATGCTCGCGACCGGCGAAGCCACCGCGATAGGGACGATCAAGGTCCGATCCACTCATCTGGCGCCCTGTAGCCAGCGCGGACTCGCGGGGTCAAACTTCAGCGCTGGTGGGCGAGCTCCCCGATCTCGCGGATCAGGTCCCCCTGTGCCTCCTCAATGTCCGCGAGGTGCATTCCCCAACCGGGGAGGAAGAAGCCGAATACCCCTACCTCACCTCCAATCCGGTCCGTCCATTTGTCACCGGGGCGATAATTGGTGCGGATTAAGAGATGGCCGCGTTGGCCGTTGTTGACGCAGCGGGCCGACACCAGGCCTTCGGTCCTGACGTAGAGCGTCGGCGGCGGCCCTTGGCTCGACCACTGAATTGGGCCGCCGGGCACCTCCGCCGCCGAGTGCGTGTACCAGTAGCTGTCGAGCGGCTGCCACGCTGTGGAGCCGGGATGCGCGGGATTCGTGCAGCCAACTGTCATGCCCGGCTGGTTGGCCCAGCCGAACATCGCGCCCTCGGGCGGGACGGTGCCTTCTCGGTAGCTGGCCCACGTCATTACGCAGCCGGTCTCGGCATCGGATGAGCAAAGCGGGATCGATTTGAACGTCCCGCCAACCAGCCTCCCCTGCGGCACGAGCACATCGTATCCCGGAATGATCGCGCGGAGCATCCGCCTGGCGATCGGCTTTCCATCAATTTCCCGCGCGATCAGCTGCTGAAGCATCAGCGATCCCTGGCTGTGGCCGATGAGGACGAACGGCCGCCCCTGATTATATTTGGCGAGATAGGTTCGCCACGCGGCGAGCACGTCGGAATAGGCAAGCTCGGCCGACTGATGGAGATCGCCGCCGATCACATAGGTTGCGATCGAACTGGCCGTCATCTGCCGGTAAATCGGAGCATAAGTGCGGCAGACCGAGGCAAAGCGGGCGAACTGGGTCTGCGTGATTCCGACTTCCTCGTTTACCGAGAGATCGCTGTTCGGTGCGTCGTCGCGCGAAACGGTCGGATAGACGTAGAAGCAGTCGACCGGCGGATTTTTTGCAACTGAACTGAGGCCGTTGGACCCGTATCCGTTCACGTTGAGCGAGGTGGTCGGCAAAGGCCTCGAGCAAACGTCGCTGCGGCCAGGGAGGCACAGCCAGGCCGCCGGCTTCGAATAGTCCGGGGCTAGCGAAGAGGATTGGGCTTTCGCTGCCGTGGCGGCGAGAGCGAAACAAGCTCCCAGAGCCGCTATGCCGCGCCTGCTAACCCTACGTGTCATACCTCTCCGCCTTCCCCGCCGGTTCTACGGGCAAGTCCGTATAGATTGCGGCTGTCCGATGCGTGAATTGAACTCGTTGCAGAGGCGCAACATATTGCAGTGCAACAGAAGCCTAATTGTTGACCCATATCAGGGTTACGGAACCGCAATCGCTCCCGGCCCGTTGAGCAGTTGGGTTTCCAACAAGCAGAGGAGTTTTAGGCAAAATGCTTACCAGCGTCGGGGTTCCAGTTGAGTCGACGGCCGAGCCCTCGGTGCCGGATTCAGACAAGCCAACTTTGCTTTGTTTTTCGCACTTGCGGTGGGATTTCGTATTCCAGCGGCCGCAGCATTTGATGAGCCGCTTCGCGGATTCCATGACAGTGGTCTTTTGGGAAGAACCGATGGAACTCGGCCATGGCGATACAGCATTGCTGAAGGTGCGGTCCGCCGACGACTATCCGAACGTCCGAATCGTCACTCCGCATCTTCCTTCGGGAATGGGCGAGGATGATCGCAGTGCTGCGCTGAAGCGGCTTCTCGATGCTTACTCGGCCGGGCTCAGCCGTCCGCTGATCGCCTGGTATTACACACCGATGATGTCGCCGTTCTCACGCGACCTCGACGTCAGCGTCACGGTCTTTGACGCAATGGACGAGCTGTCGAAGTTCCGCTTTGCGCCGCCGAAGCTGCTCGAGCTGGAGCAGGAGCTGATCGACCGCGCCGATCTGGTCTTCACCGGCGGATCGAGCCTCTACGAGGCGAAGAAGGGGCGCCACGACAGCGTTCACCTGTTCCCGTCATCGGTCGATCGGAAGCATTTCGAAAAGGCTCGGAACACCCTGGTTGAACCGCAGGACCAGGCGGAAATCCGAAGGCCGCGGCTCGGCTTTTACGGCGTTATCGACGAGCGGTTCGATACCGATCTGCTT
>Ga0207695_10004705_pt1 | contig 18485 bp, 11 predicted proteins | sample KBSC54metaG_FD_184354 | JGI IMG/M metagenome (GOLD analysis project Ga0207695, IMG submission 184354) | Corn rhizosphere microbial communities from Kellogg Biological Station, Michigan, USA - KBS C5-4 metaG (SPAdes) (version 2) | ecosystem: Host-associated > Plants > Roots > Rhizosphere > Soil... | reverse complement strand
GGACGCGGATGCTGCGCGCGATCGTTCGGATGCCGACGCGGAATCAGATGGAATCGAGGCCGGCCGCGCTGCGCGGCTGCGCACGATCGAGCGCCTGCCGTTCGCCCGCTATTCCGAGGTCGAATTCGAAGCCGCGCGCGATACCCTGGCCGCGCTCAAGCGCCGCTTTCGCATCCGCGTGTCGCGCCGCTTGCGGATTGCGGGCGCCGGCCGAATCGACTTTCGCCGCACGATTCGCGCCTCGCTGCAGCATGGCGGTGTGCTCAGCGACCTGCGCTTTCGCGCGCGTCGTCCGCGTCATATCGACCTGTTGATCCTCGCCGATATCAGTGGATCGGTGAACTACGCTTCCACCCTGATGCTGGAAATCACCGCCGGCGCCCGCGACTGCTTTCGACGCGTGCGCAGCTTCGTCTATGTAGATCGGCTGGCGGAGGCAGGCTTCGAGCGCGGCCATCTCGCGATGACGCCGATGCTCGATTTATACGCGCGTTCCGATTTCGGCCGCGTGCTGGCCGAGGTGTGGGAGCGGCGCGCAGCCCTGGTCACTCGCGCTACGGTAATCGTGATTATGGGCGACGGGCGCAACAACCGCCGCCCCGCCCGCGCCGATCTGTTGCGCGATCTCGCACGCCTCAGCCGCGCAGTGCTGTGGCTGATTCCCGAACCGCAGACGCGATGGAACACCGGCGACAGCGCGATTCGCCAGTATGCACGCGCGGTGACAGCGCTGATTCCGTGCGAAAATCTGCGCGAACTGGAGCGAGGTCTGGCGCGGGTTAGCTGAGATTCCCGGGCTGGACGTTCCGGTTGCATCGCGTTTTGCACTATGACAAGAATCGGGCGCCCTGAACTCGTGTTCAGTAATGATAGGTTACGTTTGACCGAATCGCATTGTGCGCAGTATTGATAGCAATAGCCTAAACCTCAGGACTACACGTGATCGATCGCAAAACGACCTCTCGCACCTCATCTGCACTGACCTTTCTGCTGTTCGCATTGACCTCGCTCTGTATCGTGCCCCAAGCTTGGGCACAGACGGTCGCGGGTTCGATTTCAGCACTTTCGGGCACTGCGACTATAACGCGCGGCCCTGCGACTATTCCTGCGGCTTACGGGACCAAGATTGATGTGGGCGACCGTATCGTGACCGGCGCGGGCAGCAACGTCACCGTAACCCTTACCGATGGCAGCCAGATCGAGGTGACCGACTCTAGCAATCTGACTATCGACGAGAATACCCTGAACCCCGACGGCACGCGGGCAAGCACGAAAGTGTCATTGCTGAGCGGATTGGTTCGCTCATTGGTGCGCTCGACGCCGGGGACGCCGCCCAATTTCGAGGTTCATACGCCGAACGCGGTGGCCTCGGCGCGCGGCACCAACTACGAAGTCGATCACCATACGGGTGTACAGGACGACAAATACAAGGGCTGCACCGAATTCAGCCATGTGGCGGTTTATCAGGGCACCGTGGATGTCTATAACCCGACCAATCCGAGTTCACCGACGGTGCAGGTAAAGGAAGGCCATAAGGTAACGGTACCGTGCGGCGCTGCGCCGACGCTGGGTGCGGCGTCGTGGGCGAGTACTGCAGCGCTGGGCACGCTGGGGTTGCTCGGTGCGGGAGGCGTGGCGGTGGCAGTAGTCGGCGCTACCGGCGGCTTCGGCGGAGGTCATGGCGTCCCTCGTCCTCCGGTCAGCCCTCAGCAATAGCCTCCGGGCAGCCTCAACGGCCGACCAGGCAGCGCAAGCACGCCTCGCAGACACGCGAGTCTGGGCCCCGGGGGGCAATCGCGGTGGTGGTTCGCCGCCGGTTCTGTGCCGCATCCGCCGGCGCCAGGTCTCATCGGCCTGAATGATCAATCGGCGCAGGCTGACTTTGTGGGCGCAGTCGCGCTAAGCTCAGGGCGCTTTGATGGAAACCCCCGCGAGCAACCGTTTCTGGAAGAGCCCACTCGTTACCGTCGTGATCGGGCTGTTCGTAGTCGCGACGATCACCTATTTCAATCGCGCGGGACGCCTCGAATCGATTGAGCTGAGTGCTTCCGATCGTCTGATTTACCGGCCGGGCGCTTTGCAGCCGCCGACCGGAACGGTCGTAATCGCGCGTATCGACGACAAGAGTATCGCAGAACTGGGCCGCTGGCCGTGGGGGCGCGACGTCGAAGCGCGGCTGGTCCACGCCCTGATCGATTATCATGCGGGAGTAGTCGGCTTTGACGTGATGATGCCGGAGCGCGACTCTGCCGATGTCGAGCGCGAACAGATTTCGCAGCAGCTCAAACTCGGCGGCCACCAGGACGCGGCGATGGCCGCGACGCTCGCGCAGAGTAACGACGCCGAGCTGGCCGACGCTATCCGGACGCAAGGCTCGACTTACCTCGCCTATTCGTTCAGCGCTCTCAATGAAAAGATCAGGCGCGAGGATTTGGCCGGCTTCCGCACGACTTTCCAGGAGCCGCGCCCGCTCTTCTACAACATGGTGACCAAGGTCGCGGGGGCCCGGGACACCGCGATCGACGCCGACGCATATCTGCCGCCGATTCCCATACTCAACAGCGCCGCCCGCGGCGTCGCGTACGTCAATATCGATCTCGATTCCGACGGCGAGGCCCGCTCATATCCGACCGTGGTGCGATTCAATCGACGCTATTGCGTGCCGCTGTTTCTCGCCCTGGTTGACGCATACGCCGGCCATGCACCGCTCGGCTTGCACTTCGACGCGAACGGTATCGCAAGTCTGAGCGTGGGCAGCAGCGCGATTCCGGTCGATGAGCGCGGGCGCCTGCTGGTGCATTTCCGCGGACCCACCGGGACGATCCCGTGGTATTCCATCGCCGACATCATCGATCATCGCGTGCCACCCGATGCGCTCAAGGACCGCATCGTATTTATCGGAATGACCGCGCACGCGCTCGGCGACCGCTTCGTCACGCCGGTCGGAGCCGACTTTCCGGGCGTCGAGATTCAGGCGAATGCGGCCGACAACGTATTGCAAGGCGACTTGCTGCTGCATAACGAACCGCTATGGGACATCGAACAATGGGCGGGCGTGATCATCGGTATCGCGATCAGCTTCGTTGCCGCCTATATGACGGCAATTTCCGGGGCCACGATCGCGGTCATCCTGGGCGCCGGCTACTTTCTCGTCGCGCTTCACCTGCTCAATGCCGATGGCGAAATTCTGGGCTTCGTCTTTCCGCTGATGGTCCTGGTGCTCACCTACATGTTCGTCATGAGCTGGCGCTATTTCGCCGAGGGCGCGGAAAAGCGCCATCTGCGCCATGTCTTCGAGCACTATCTCGATCCCGACGTCATCGCCTCGGTGGTTGATAATCCGACCGGGCTGAAGCTCGGTGGTGAACGCCGCCATCTGAGCATCCTGTTTTCCGATATCGTCAATTTCACATCGCGCGCCGAACGCACTGATCCGGAGCCGCTGGTCGCCCTGCTCAACACCTATATGACCGTCATGACCAATCTGATCCTGCAGAGCGGCGGCGTGGTGGACAAGCTCATGGGCGACGGCATCATGGCGTTCTGGGGTGCGCCGCTGGCAATTGAAAATCCGGCGCGTGAGGCGATCAACTGCGCGCTGCGCATGATGGAGGAACTGGAGGCACTGGCGCGACGCGATGAGCGCTTCAGCGACCTGAAAATCGGCATCGGCATCTGCACCGGCGACGCGATCGTCGGCAATTTCGGCGGCGAACAGCGCTTCGACTACTCGGTGATTGGCGATACCGTCAATCTCGCGTCGCGGCTGGAGGGTCTCACGCGGCCGTTCAAGGTCGGCATCCTGGCCAACCGGCCGACGCTCGAGGAAGCGGGCGGCGGGTTCATCACGCGCGAAATCGGCCTGGTCAAGGTCAAAGGCAAGGACGTGCTGGTGCCGGTGGTCGAGATCGTCGCGATTGAAGGCGACGGCGTCGATCCCGCTTACTACGAGCGCTATGCCAGTGCGATCGCGATGCTGCGCAAGGGCGCTTCGCCCGAGGCCGAACTGCGCGAGCTACTGCAGGATCGTCCCAACGACCAGGTGATCGCGATGTGCCTCGAGCGGCTGCACGCGAGTGATGGCCCCCCGCCGACCGAGATGACCTTCGAGTTCGATACCAAGTAACGCGGGCTAGCGCGGCGGCGTCATATTGAAGACCGCGCGCATCTTGTTGAGCAGCCAGCTGGCGCGGTTGCGTTCGCCGTCGCCGTGGGGCGCCGCGGCCAGCATTTCGCGCCGTTCGCTCATACGGAAAGCGATCACCTCGCCCATCTGCGCGGCGGTCTCCGGATGGTTCTTGAAGAGCTCGCCGAAGGCGTCGCGGTTGAGTTCGAGCAACTCGACGTCGGACTTCGCGCGAATCGTCGCGGTGCGTTTCTCGCCGGTCATCAGCGCCATCTCACCGAAAAACGCGGGCGGCGTCAGGTCGCGGATATGCACCTGCTTGCCGTCGCTGCCGCCCGCGAGCACCCCGACCGTGCCATGGCGAATGATGAAGAGCGAATCGCCCTCGTCGCCCTCGCGCACGATCGCTTCACCGGCGCCGAACCTCTGCACGATGACGCCGGGCACCAGTAGGCGAAGTTCCTCGTCGCGCAAACCGCGCAGGAAATCGACCTGCCGCAGACCGCCCAGGATGCCGCGCTCGAAGGCCTCCGTGCCCGCGTCACCGAGACGCTCGTGCGACGAGCGGATGACCATTTGCGGATAGGGGACCTCGATCGCCTTGCGCCGCAAGACGTACCAGAGGCCGGTCGAGACCGTATCGCGCAGACGTTCGGCGTCGGCAAAATCGCTCATCCAGTAGCGCACGCGATAATGCATCGCGGAATCGCCGTACTCCCAGGTGAAGACTTCGGGCGGCGGATACTGCATGATGCCGGGCATGTTGAGCAGCGCCTCGAGAACTACCTCGCGCACGTAGTTCGGGGGCGTCGCGTAACTGAGCCCGATCTTGACCTCATCGGCGACGGCGCCGATCGAATAATTCACCAGCGCGTCCTTGGCCAGCAGCGCGTTGGGGATTTCAAGCTTTTCGTTGGCGCGGGTGATCAAGGCCGTCGAGCGCCAGCCGATGCCCTGTACTCGCCCGACAGAATTTCCCGATCTCACCCAGTCACCCGGCGCAAAGGGTTTGCCCAGTTGCAGCGTCAGGCCGCTGAAAATGTTGCCGAGGCTCTCCTGCAGCGCAAGACCGACCACCACCGCGACCACCGCGGTACTGGCGAGCAACGGCGTCAGGTCAACGGTGAAGTCCTGGCGCAGGACCACCAGCAGCACCAGCCCCCACAACGTGAGCATCAGGATGTCTTTGAAGATGGTGGAGAAGTGGGCGCGTGTGCGATGGGCCACAGCGTCGGCTGTCGCGAGCATCAGGTGGATGATGCCCCAGGTCGCCAGCACGATGCCGACGCCGCCCGCCCATTGCGCCCAGCCCATTTCCGCAGCCAATGGCGGAGTAGCGATCAGGTCGAAGGCGAACCCGATCATGCACATGACGACGCCGGTCAGCGACATGAACGGCCAGCGCTGGCGCATCACGAACGCGAACAGCGCAAAGACGCCGAGCACGATCGCGTCGAAGATAATTCGCGCGTCGGCGCTAAACGAACTCAGGCCGAGGATCGTTTGCAGTGGCGTTGGATGCATCGTTCGCCGAGATATTACTGCGTCGGCACGGCTGACGGTAGCGGCGTGCCGACGCGGCGTCAGCCACCGGACGCGATTCTTTTCAGGTCATCGCGGAGCGCCTCGACCGTCATCCGCCGCTGGCTGAGCTGCGCCGCCGCTTCTTCACCAAGTTCCGCCAGGTAGCATCCGCGGCCCGGGACAATCATCACGGCGCGGTAGGGGAACCCCACTTGAATCCGTGCATAGCAGCGCTCCGCGATCGTCCCCTCAAAGGCGGCCTCGACCACGCGTTCGCGCCGCGAGCCATTTTTATCGAAGACCAACGCTGCTGCCGCACGCAGCCGCGCCGTTCGCAGTGCCGGCTCGACCCCGGCCATTCGCCGCACGATTTCCTCGGCCAGCATGCGATCGTCCGCATCTTCGCCGAGCCATCGATGAGATCGCACACCCGGCGCGCCACCCAATGCGTCAACCTCAAGGCCGCCGTCGTCGGCGAGCGTGGCGACGCCCGCGCGATTGAAGTAGAAGCGCGCCTTGAGCAGCGCATTCTCGGCGAAGCTCGCGCCGTCCTCCGGCGCTTCGGCGTCGATACCGACGTCGCGTAGCGATAACAGTTCGAGCTGCTGGCCATTCAGCAGCAGACGATATTCCGCGAACTTGGCGGCGTTGGTCGTGGCGATCAGCAGGCGATTCATGAGGTGCGCGGCTGGTAGGTGAACTTGAGGCGCGAACGATCGCGCGCGTCCTCGAGGGCGAGATCGATCAGCCGGTCGATCAGCCGCGGCAGCGCGACGCCGCTCGCCTCCCACAACTTCGGGTACATGCTAATCGAGGTGAATCCGGGAATCGTATTGACCTCGTTGACGAACAACTCGCTGAGATCGGGACGCGCGAGAAAATCCACTCGCACCATCCCGCGCAGCGCCAGCGCCTTGAAGGCGGCCGCCGAGATGTCGCGAATCCGTTCGGCGACTGGCGCCGCAAGATCCGCCGGTATCCGCACTTCGGCGCCCTCGGGATCGACGTATTTCGATTCGTAGCTGTAAAACTCGTGACCCTTGATCAGGATTTCGCCGACCACCGACGCCTCGGGCCGATCGTTGCCAAGCACCGCGCATTCGAACTCGCGACCCGCGCATGACGCCTCGATCAGAATCTTGCGATCGTATTGAAAGGCGTCGGCGAGTGCGGGGGCCAATGCGCGCGCATGCTTGACCTTGCTGATCCCGATCGACGAGCCGAGTGCGTTGGGCTTGACGAAGACTGGATAGCCGAGTTGATCGGCGAGCCGGCGCGCCGCGCGGGCATCTTCGTCGGTCTCCGATCGCGTCAGCGCGAAATGGCGCACGACGGGTATTCCCGAGGCGCGCAGAATCCGCTTCTGCGCATCCTTGTCCATCCCGAGCGCCGAACCGAGCACGCCCGCCCCCACGTAAGGGATGCCGGCAAGTTCAAGCAAGCCCTGCACGGTGCCGTCCTCTCCGTAAGTCCCATGCAGTACCGGGAAAACGACGTCGAACGGCCCCGGCATGGTGGGCGCGCGACCCTTTGCGGCAGCAACGCCATTGCGCGACGGCGCGTTGACCAGCGCGCGGCCCTGCGGCTCGGGCAACAGGCTGACCGGCGTGCCCCCGCGACTGAGCGCGCGGAGCTTCGGGGCCGCTTCCTGCAACATCGCGATCGCGTCGCCGCGCAGAAACCAGCGGCCGTCGCGTCCGATTCCGATCGGCACGATTTCATAGCGCTGCGGGTCCATTGCGGACATCACGGTCAACGCCGATCGCAACGAAATCTCATGCTCGCCCGAGCGTCCTCCGAAGAGCACGCCCACGCGAATTTTCCGGGTCCGCGCCATCGCTCGATTCACCCCCCCTCCCCACCTCATCGAATAGCCATTGTTCAGGAGATGCGTGACGCACCGATTCTGCCACGGCGCCCGCACCCGTTCGAGTATCCACTCGCCAAATGAATTTGATCAAGAAAAGCCGCGTGTCGCCGATCGAGCGAACGCGCGGCTGGTTGCCTTTATCACATTGGTTATTTCGCTAGGGCCGGTAGTTGGGGGCCTCTTTGGTGATGAACACGTCGTGCACGTGGCTCTCGCGCTGGCCCGCGTCGCTCACCCGGATGAACTTCGCGCGGCGGCGCAGCTCGTTCAAATTCACCGCACCGATGTAGCCCATGCCTGACTGCAAGCCGCCGACCAGTTGATCGATATTGCTGCCGAGCGGTCCACGATGTGGTACGCGGCCCTCGATTCCCTCCGGCACCAGCTTGCTTCCGTCGGTCACGTCATGCTGACCATAGCGGTCGCGCACCCGCTCGGTCATCGCGCCGAGCGAGCCCATGCCGCGATAGAGTTTGTAGGTGCGGCCCTGGTAGAGAATCGTCTCGCCGGGGCTCTCTTCGGTGCCCGCGAACAGCGACCCGATCATCACGGTGGATGCGCCCGCCGCGAGCGCCTTGGTGATGTCGCCGGAAAACCGGACGCCACCGTCGGCAATCACCGGCACGTTGCGCGGCTCGGCGACCGCGACGCAATCCATGATCGCGGTGATTTGCGGCACGCCGACGCCCGCCACCATTCGCGTCGTGCAGATCGATCCGGGGCCCATCCCGACCCGCAGTGCGTCGGCGCCCGCGTCGATCAATGCCTTGGCCCCCTCGGAAGTCGCAACGCTGCCTGCAACCACGTCGATTTCGGGGCATTCGAGTTTGGTCGCCCGCAATGCGTCAATCACGTTTTGCGAATGTCCATGCGCGGTATCGATGCACAGCACGTCAACGCCCGCACGTTTCAAGGCGACCGTGCGCTCTTCGCGGTCGGGTCCGACGCCGATCGCGGCGCCCACTCGCAGCCGCCCGCGCGCGTCCTTGCTCGAAAACGGATGGCGAGTGGCCTTGTCCATGTCCTTGACGGTAATCAACCCGCGCAGCCGATGATGCTCGTCAACCAGCGGCAGCTTTTCGATCCGATGGGCTTGCAGGATTTCCTTCGCCTCATCCAGGCTGATGCCCGGCCGCGCCGTGATCACCTTGGTGGTCATCACTTCGCGCACTTGCCGATCGAGCCGCCGCTCGAAGCGCAAGTCGCGATTGGTCAGGATTCCCACCAGCCGTTCCTCGGTGACCACCGGCAGCCCGGAAATCCCGAAGCGCTCCATCGTCGCGAGCGCGTCGCCGATCATCTGTTCCGGATGCACGGTGACGGGGTCGGCGATCATCCCGCTTTCATATTTCTTGACCGCCGCGACTTCGGCCGCCTGCCGCTCGATCGAGAGATTGCGATGGATGAAGCCGAGGCCGCCGAGCTGCGCGATAACGATCGCGCTGCGGGCTTCGGTCACCGTGTCCATGGGGCTGGCGACCAGCGGAATCCGCAGACGGATACGCTGGCTGAGCGCGGTCGAGACGTCGCAGTTGGAGGGCAGCAAATCGGAAAACTGCGGCAGCAAGAGCACGTCGTCAAAGGTCAGTCCGTCGCGGAGCTCCTGGTACGGCATGTTAGTTCTCCCTCATACGACAAAGCCCGCAGGTGTGCTGCGGGCTGGGAAGACATTCGGAATGTAATCCGGAATTGCGATCCGGTAGCGCCATAACTTTATTTAACAAATGGCGCCGCCCGGCGCAATTCGGCGACCGCGACGGCGCTTCTGCAATGCGCTATTGCAAGGCGAGATCAGCCCGCGTGGCCGGACCCTTGTCGTCGATTCCGGAAGCGTCGAGCTTCGGCGCAACCGTGAACAGCCGCGCCGGATCGATCTTCGTGCTCAGGTATTTGCGGGCCGCCTGCGCACGCGCATCAGCCAGATGTTTCAGATCGTCGTCGGAAACCTCCATGTGGGTGACGAGCAGTTTCTTCATCTCATCCGGCGGCAAAGACTTGCTGAGCCCCAGCATATCGGTGGGCTTCTCGAATTTCGCCGCCTTGTAAACCTTCTTCAGGTATTTGTTGTAGAGGTCGGGTGGAATCTTGTCGTTCTCGGTGAGCGTGGTGTCCTCAGATTCGTTGAGGCGAGCACGAACCTGATCGTCAACCTTGGCTTCGCGCAGGCCCGGCTTGTCCACGGTGGGGTCGATGCGTCCCGCGATGCTGAGTTTCAGCGCACTGCGCGCGTTGAGCGCCGTCGCAACCGTATCGAGCCGTTTGCGGCTGTCGTCGGACAGCGTCGCACGTCCGGGCGCATACACGACGTACGAGAGGTCTTCGCCGCTGCCGCCCGCGATACCGCCGATTGCTCCGGCCAGCAGCCGGAAAGGTGCCGTCGCCGCCCTGGTCAGGATATTCATAAAGGCGTGAAATATTATCCCGCCCAGGCTGAATTGCGGGTCATTGAGCGATCCCGAGACCGGGATGTCGAGGTTAATCTGCCCCTTCGAGTCCTTCAAAATCGCCACCGCGAGGCGCATCGGCAGGTTCATCGCGGTCGGACTCGGGACCTTGTCGCCGAAGGTCAGCTGGTCGAGGAAGATATGGTTGGTGGCGGTCAGGTTCTGATTGGCCAGCACGTAATGGACATCGACCGTCAGCGTGCCCTTGGTGATCGGAAAGCCGGTGTACTTGACCGAATAGGCGGTCAGATCGGTGAGTTCGATCCCGTCGGCCTTGGCCGTGAGATCGACCGCCGCCAGCGGCGCCAGCGGATTGATCGATCCATTGATATGAAGCGGCGCGCTGCCGTTGATCTGGCCCTCGAGTACGACATCGGCGGGAGTGGTCGCGCTGGTGCCGAAGGCGCCCACCTTGCCGCTGATATCGGTCATGTTCGCGCGGTAGTTGGGTTTGATGAAGAAGTCGGAGTAATCCACGTGGCCGCCGTGCAGCGTGATCTGCCCGAGCGCGATATCCGCGCCGATCGGTTCAGGGACGACCGTCGCAGCCGGTGGCGCGGCCGCGTTCGCAGGCGGCGTGGTAGCCGCCGGCGCTGACCCGCCCGGTGCCGGCGTCATCGGCGCGGCCGGCGCGGGCACCGGCGGTGGAGCTTGCGCGGGCGTCACCGGCACCGCCGCCCCGCTCTGCTCGCGCGTCAACGATTTGGGCGCCTGCGAAGGACTCGATGTAATGTCCTTAAGGTTGAGCTGGCCGTTGCTGTTCAGAATTATTCGCGCGTAGAAATCCGACAGCGCGATCGCGCCGACATGCATCCGCGGCTGCCCCCGGCCGAGACCGAAATCGATCTTGTCGAAGCTGAGCGAATTCCATCTGACGAAATCGTCGCCGGTCACCTTATCGAGCATGCGCACGTTGCCGAGCGTCGCGTTGCCGCGATAGGTCAGGCGCAGGTTGTCCCGCACCATCGCGGCGTTCGCGACACCAGAGGTCGTCAGCAGCGCGCTCTTGATGGTCGCGTTGAGATCCGTGGGCAGGTATGAGTTGGCCACCGCGAGATCCAGCCGTTTCGTATTTACTTTCAGGTCGGCCTTGAGCGGCAAGATGACGACCGGCCCGTCGAACTTGAAGCTGCCGCGCCGATTGAGCACGCCGTCAAGTTCCACCGCGATCGGCTTGTGGAAATCGTTGGTTACATTCTTCACGTTCAGGTTCAGCGGAGAGATGCTGGCCTTGACTGGCCGCGCCGGCAGATCGTCCTCGGTGTCGATCTCCGCCTTCTGAATCGCGATCGAGGCGATCCGGTACTGCCATTCGGACCCGGCGGGCGTGCCCGGAGCGGCCGGTTCCACCCGTCCCGCAAGGTGGCGAACGGATCGCGAAGCCGTGCGCCGTCCGCGCGTGACGGTCACCCGCGGCGACTCGGCGGTGCGCTGCGACTCGGGTACGCCCTTGCGGTTTTCGGGGGCCGCCTCGCCGGGGCTCCGCAATAACGAGAGCAGGCTCAGCTTGCCGTTGCGCTCACGCCTGACGAACAGGCGAATGCCGTTGCCGTGCACCTCGTTGACAGTCGCCTGATGGGTCGCGAGATCGGCCTGCGCGATAGTCGCGCCGAACTGCGACCATTGGAGCGGCTTCTCCTTGTCGCCCGGCGCGGTCATCGCGAGGTTGTCAACCGAGAAGCTGGCCGGCTCGACGTGCAGGTTGAACTGGTTAGCGGCGAAGCTGGTGATCAGGCTCGCCCGGGCGCTGAGTTTGCCCGCGCCAATCGTGACGGCCAGGGCGGATTGCGCGTAGGCCTGCAGTGCGGGCAGATCTACCTGGTCGATCGTCACGTCGCTGGTGACCTGCGACTTTACCAAGTCGAGATCGCCCTTGACCGCGATCGATCCACCGCCGCCCAGACTGCCTGCGAAAACGTAGGTCGCGGGCGCGGCCTTCGCGCCGAGGGCGAATTGCTTCAGGCCGACGTTGATGTTTTGGAGCGCGACGGTGGCAGGAGTCGCGAGGCTGTTGTCGGTCAACTTGACCGCGCCGTTGGTCAGCGTGAACGAGTCCAAGGTCAAATCGAGCGGTTTCTTTGCGGTGCTTGACGGCGTGACGGGTGCCGCCGTCTGCGTTGCTGCGGAGGTCGCGATCGAGGGCCTGGCTATGCCGGGAGACGCAATAGGCGTGGCGGCGGCCGGCGCCGCGCTCGCAATCGGCGAAGCGGTGGACGCCGGAGAGGCAGCGGCGGCGCTCATCGCGTTAGCAACAGGCGACGGCGAAGCAGCGACCGACGGACTTGCGGAGGGCAACGCTGCGGCGACTGAAGGCTTAGCCACGGGCGACGCGGCGAGAGCAACTGAGGCGCTCGCAGCGGGCGCATTGGCCGTGATCGTGGGAGTCATCGTGCCCGGAGAGGTGGCGGGACTTGGTATCGCCGATGGCGCGGGTGCCGCGGTCTGCGGCGCGGTCGCGCCGCCCGTTTGCGGAGCCATGATCGGCGTCAAATTGGTGGTGCCGGCGCGATTGCGCACCAGTACGAGGTTAAGCCCGTCCATCGTGATCGCGCCGAGATGAAAGACGCCACTCAGCGGCTCGATATCGCTCAGGTTGGTAACCAACTGCTTGAAGCTGGCCAGCGGCGCGCCGGTGCCGTCGCGGAGGTCGAGGTTGTCGAGCGTCGTCGTGCCGTTCACGCGGATCACCGGACCGGCGGCGGTCTGCGCAAAATGCACTTGCAGAAAGGCCGAGAGTGCGCCGGCGGGCAGCTTGATCGGCAACTTCATCGGGACGTAGCCGACGTAGGGAGCGAGGTTGAAGCGGTCGATCTTGAGCGCGACCACCGACTCTGGCTCCTTCGTGAACGGGAGCGCCCGGGCGCCGATTTTCAGCGGGCTGCCATCGACGGTCATGCGCAAGAGCGGCTGCACGAAGATTTTCGTGTCTGCAGGCAGGTTCGCGACGAACGGGAGGTCCAGCTCGATATGCTCGATTTTATGCTGCTGGCCGAGTACCTGGTCGTCGAAGCGCACGTCGCCCTCATGCAACTGGATATTTGAGAGGGCGAAGCGAGTGGGCTTGCCCGGCGGCGGCGGTGGCGTCTTGCTGACGAGCAGATCGGAGAAATTGAACTCCTGGGGACCGGTACGCACGACGTGCACGGCGGGCCGATCGACCTCCAACTCCTTGACCACCGGCGCCAATCGAAAGAGTGAGGTCCACGAGACCTTCACGCGCAGGTGGCCGAGGTCAACGAAGGGCTTGGCGGGGTCGCGATCGGCGATATGCAGACGGTCGAGTTCGAGGCGCAGGCGAAACGGATTGAACTTGATGTCGCCGACCGTCACCGCGCGTTTCAGCGAGGCCGCGACTTGCGTGGTGAGGATGTGCCGCAGGAGCATCGGGAGGCCGAAGAAACCGCCAACGGTATAGAGCACCAGTAGTACGGCCAGCGTGATGCCGACGCAGCGCATGCGGCGCGTTTGCAGGCGACCCGCGGCGCGGTTAATCCAGGATCTCGCGCGCTCGACTCCACTCTTAACGCTGTCGTTCATGCTCTCAAGTGCCGGTCATGAAGTGCGGTTAATGTGCACGAATCCGACGCCAACGGCTGAAACTGCCGGAAAAGCTATCACAGTCCGTCAGTGCGACGGGAGCGCTAGATCAGGAGATTCATGAGTCAACGCTGAAGGTTGGCTCGACGGGCTCAGTCGCTGGAGGTCCAACGCGCGCGGGCTGAAATTGGGTGCCTCTGTGAGGGATAGGTTTTAGCCCAGAACGCCGCTGGCGACCAGGTCGCTGATGTGATCGTCGCTGTAGCCGAGCAGCTCTTCGAGCACGTACTGGTTGTCACCGCCGAGTGAAGGCGCCGCGCGTTTGACCTCGGCCGGGGTGCGCGAGAATTTGTAGCGCGAGTTCTCGACGACGGTCTCGCCCGCTGCCGGATGATTCACGCGCACGAAGTGTTCGCGATGGAGCAGTTGCGGATCGGCGTTGGCGTCGAAGGTGTTGGCCACCGTGTGCGCGGGCACTTCGCGCGCCTGCAGAATGCGTTCGGTTTCGAGCGGCGTGCGCGCGCGGGTCCATTCGCCGATCGCGCGATCCAGTTCCGTGCGATGCTGACGGCGCATCGCGACGGTCTTGAAGCGCGGGTCATCCGACAAATGCGGCTGGTCCATCGCGGCGCAGAGCGCATGCCACTGGTCTTGCGTGCGACACGCGATCGCGACCCAGCGGTCGTCGCCCACGGCCGGGTAGATGCCGTGCGGTGCGTGCTCCAGATCGTCGTTGCCGACCGGGCTGTATTGGCGCCCGCTGCCGACGGTATCGATGATCGGCAGGGTCAGGAATTGAAGCGCCGACTCGGCCTGCGCCTGATCGATATACTGCCCCTCTCCGGTGCGCTTGCGATGGATCAGCGCGGCCATCAGGGCGATCAGCCCGAAGCGTGGCGCGATGTAATCGGTGTAGGCGCTGAAGGGGCCCGAGGGCGAACGATCAGGCCATCCGACGAGATTGTAGAAGCCGCACAGCGCAGCCGCGAGATTGCCGAAACCGGCGAAGCCCGCCAGCGGCCCGGTCTGGCCCATCAGGCACGTGCTCAGCATTATGAGGTCGGGCTTGACGGTGCGCAGCGATTCGTAATCGAATCCCCACGCGCGCATCGCCTTGGGCGAGAACGCCTCGCAGACAACGTCGGCCCAGCGGACGAGGTCGAGCACGATCGCGCGTGCCTCCGGCTTCTTGAGGTCGAGGGAGAGGCCGAGCTTGCCGGCGTTATTGTTGCCAAAGAGCGCGGAGTGTTCGGCACCGGTGTTGTTGTCCTTGAAAGGGCCGACGGTGCGCGTGGGATCGATTCGCTCGACTGATTCGATGCGCACGACGGTGGCGCCATAGTCGGCCATCGCGCGCGTGATTCCGGGGCCCGCGAGCACCCACATGAAGTCGAGAATTTTGACGCCGGCGAGCGGCAATCGCGTAGCCATCAGATGATCCTCCGGCGGGCGAGGTCGCCGAACTCACGCTCGCTCAAGCCCAGATCACCGACGAATAGCTCGCGATTGTGCTCACCAACGCGGGGCGGACGGCGCCGATACTCGATGGGGGTGGCGCCAAATCGCGCGAACGGACCGGGGTAGGTCAGCTTGAGCCCGAGGTCGCGATCCTCAATGGTCTGCCAGTACTCGCGCGCGATGAACTGCGGATTCTGAAGGACATCATCGATGGTGGCCAGCGGCGCGATGAGAAAGCCGTGCTGGCGAGCGAGATCGAAGGATTCGGCTTTGGTCATGCTGCGCAGGAAGTTCGCGACGACGCCTTTCACACGCTCATATTCGGCGATCGGTTCGCGGCCCGTCAGCAGCATGTCGGCATACGCGATCCAGTCCTTGTCGCGCGTGGCCTGATCGCAGAAGCCTAGCTCGTATATGTAGTTCATGAGCTTGCGGGTGAAGACGCCGAGCGCGCTGCCGAAGAGAAAGACGCAGGTGACGAGGCCGTCTTTCGCCTCCCATACCAGCGGCACCCGGATCGGCCCCATCTTGACGCCGCCGGCCATGCGCCGGGTCTCGTCGCCGCCGATGGTGGCCGCGAGCAAAGTCGATTGCGTCGCCATACCGAGACTTTCCTGCGCAGTGATATCGAGCTGTTGGCCGAGACCAGTATTGAGCCGGTCGTAGTAGGCGATCAGGGCGGCGCCGGCCGCGTCGGCGCAGGCGTGAAGGTAGGCCTGCGGCACGCTCATGCGAATGGGCGGGCGGTCTTCGTCGCCATAGAGAATCAGCACGCCGCTAGCTGCCATCATGATGAGGTCGCTGTCGGCATAGCTGGCTTTGGGGCCGTCCGGTCCGAAGGGCGTGATCGAGACATAGACGAGCGCCGGATTGAGGGCGCTCAGATCATCGTAGCCGAGGCCGCGCCGCGCCATCGCGCCGGGATGGTCGGACTCGATAACGAAGTCCGCGCACGCGGCCAGTTGGCGCATCAGATCGCGGCCCTCGGCGGTATCGAGGTCGAGCGTGATACCGCGCTTGTTGCGGTTGTACGCCCACCAGTAAACCGAGCGCTCGGGGTCCGCCTGATCGCCGAAGAAGGGCGCGAGCGAGCGCACGGCGGAACCGCCGGGCGGCTCGACCTTGATCACGTCGGCGCCGAGGTCGCCGAGAATCTGCCCGCACATCAGGCCGCGCTCGGTGGTCAAATCCAAAACGCGGCATCCGGTGAGCGTCGCGATGCGCGGCGTCCCGTTCGGTTGGGCACCGGCGCTCATCAATCCACCCGTTGATCGAGTTGCAGGATGATGCCGTCTGGATCCTCGAAGAGGCAGGTCAAAAACTTGCGCCCGGGCTTTTCGCCGTAACCGCTGGAGTCGGCTGGGGTGGGCGGCACGAGGATTTTGACGCCGGCGGCCTTGAGCTTTTCATGCCATGCACGCAGGTCGTCAACCCACCACGAGAAGTGGGAGATGCCGACCTCGTCGAGCTTGATGGCGGCGCCCGGCGAGCCGCCCGGCATCTCGGAAAGCACCAGGAAGCCGCCCGCCTGACCGCTGCCGTAATGGAGATGGACGGCGCGGCGTGTGCCCTTTTCGGGGCTGGCGTAGAGGCGCGGCATCGCACCAATCGGCTGGGTCGCGTCGAAGCGCACCTCGAGACCGAGCAGGTCGCGATAGAATTTGAGGGACTTCTCCATGTCGCGAACGCCGATGGCAACGTGTGAGACTCCGTTCATGGTCTTCCCCTTGGGCGGCGCGAACAGATGGCCGGTGAACGTCCTCTAATCGTTGGCGCGATTAGAACTCCACGTAGCGCAAATGGCAAGCGAATTGGGCAAGCGGGAACACCTGCGCACCGACGGCAGTCGATTCGACGGGCGTGCGCGATATAGCGAGTCAGGCGGGCTTGGGCGGCGGTGGTTCGGCATAGCTGATCAGTTCGAGCAGGTTGCCGTCGGGATCGCGGAAGTAAACGCTCATGCCCTTGCCGCGGCCACCGATGCGGAACACCGGCCCTTCGACGATCTCGATGCCGAGGCGCTGGAGATGTTCGGCCGCCGACTTGATCGTGCCGGGCCAGACGAAGCAGTAGTCGCCGCCACCGACCATCGGATGGGCGGCCTTCAACGTGATGCGGTTGTCGGGCGGATGGAGGTTGAACTTCTGGCGGCCGAAGCTGATGCTCACTGCGATCGCCTTGCCCTCGCGCCATTTCTCGAGCCCGAGCGGCTTGGCGCCGAGCACACGCGAATAGAACTCGACGGCGCGTTCGATGTCGCCGACCGGCATCGCGACGTGATCGAACTGGATTTCGTCATTCATCGGGAAACCTCCGGGCTAAGCCACGATCACATGCGCGGAGCGGCGGCGATAGATTGCGCGAGCAGGTCGAGCGCGGCGGCGGAGAATGTGCGCATGTTGGCGTGGCGGTCGTCGCTGCCAGTGCGCACGGTCAGCGAACGCTCGACAGCGCCCGCAACTGCGATGACGCTGGTGCCGGCAGGTTCGCCGTAGCGGCTTCCGGTGGGGCCGGCGGCGCCGAGTTCGCCGACACTCCAGCTCGCGGCAAAGCGATCGCGCGCGGCGCGTGCGATGACCATCGCGGCGGGTTCGGTCAGCGGTTTGATGCCGGCGAAGGCGGAGTCCGGAAGGTCGAGCAGGAGGCGCCGCGCCTTGAGCGTATAGACGACCCCGCCGCCCAGATAGTAAACCGAGGCGCCGGCGACGCTCAGCAGTGCCGCCGAGACGAGGCCGCCGGTGGTGGACTCGGCGATCACGACGGTCTCGCGGCGATCCTTCAACAGGGCACCGATTTTTTCCGCGATTGGTAGCAGGGTCTGCATCGTGGGTTCGCTCCTTGGGTAGGGACTCGCGCCGCCCGACTGTAGCTCAGCCGATGCGTCACGGCAAAGTTTTTCGAGCCGAGGCAAGGTCGCGGGGCTGACGCGGCTCAAACGACGCGGCGCGCGCGGAGCGTTGCGATCGCCGCCGCGTCGTAGCCGAGCGCGGTCAGGACCGCGTCGGTGTGCTCGCCCTTGGCGGGGGCCGGCGTGCGCAAGGCCCAAGGCGTGCGGCTGAGCTCGACGGCCTGGCCGACGAGCGTCTGCCGCACGCCTTGCGGCCGCGATGCGGGCGAAGAGAGCGCGGCGGGCGAGGCGGAGGCCGCGTCCGCCGAAGCGGGCAAGACCGGCGATTCGATGGTGCGCGTAATGCCCATCTGGCGCACCTGCGGGTCGGCGAATACTTCGTCGATGCGATAGATGGGGCCAGCGGGCACGCCGGCGCGATTGAGCAGATCGATCCATTGGGCGGACGGCCGTGTGAGCGTGATCATTTCGATCGCGGCGTTGAGACGATCGCGATTGCGCGAGCGGGCCTTGCCGTTGGCGAACGCGGGATCGGTCGCCAGCGATTCGGCGCCGAGCGCCATGCACAGCCGCCCGAAGATCGCGCCGCCGGACGCCGCGATATTGATGTGGCCGTCGGCGGTGGCGAAGACCCCGGTCGGTATCGAAGTCGGATGATTATTGCCCGCTTGCTCGGGC
>Ga0207695_10004701_pt1 | contig 18495 bp, 12 predicted proteins | sample KBSC54metaG_FD_184354 | JGI IMG/M metagenome (GOLD analysis project Ga0207695, IMG submission 184354) | Corn rhizosphere microbial communities from Kellogg Biological Station, Michigan, USA - KBS C5-4 metaG (SPAdes) (version 2) | ecosystem: Host-associated > Plants > Roots > Rhizosphere > Soil... | reverse complement strand
TCCGGTCGTATCTCAAAGCGACGGGGTGCCTTCTCGGTCTCCTGATCAACTTCAACGTGCCCGTCCTTCTCCGCGGTGTTCGCCGAATCATTCTGACGCCTGACCTGGCGCCCTGGCGCTTGAGTGAACGGCATTGCGGCTAGCGCGCCCAGCACCACGAATCGCAGCAGGCGCGACGCGAACATCACCGGCAGCAGCCGCGACAGCCGGAGGTCGAACCCCGGCGCCAGCACGGCCACCACCGACGTGGGCGGCGCGCCCAGCACGCCGCTGGCGACGATCACCCAGGTCGCCCGCGCCTGCAGGCGATGCCCCCAGCGCGCGTGCGCCCGCTGGCAGCGGCTGTCGAACCAGGGCCAGCGGGCGCGGAGCCACCGCCCGGCCGCGAACAGCACCACCCACGCCCCCGCCTGGCCGGCGCACATCAGCAGCGCCGCCGGCAGCGCGGGCCAGCCCCGCTGCGTGACCAGAACCACCAGCAGCGCCTCGGCGTTGAAGAGCCACACGAAGGTTCCCACGAAGGCCATCCCCAGGAAGACCGCGATGTCGAGGGCCACCGGCGCCAGGGCCGTCACGGACGGGCCATTCAGAGGATCCGCGGCGGCTTCAGCGCGCGCAGCAGATCGCCGCTGTAGACGGCGCTCGGCAGCACCTCGCATTCGGCCCAGCATCCCTGACACTTCCGCACCCAGTCGCGCTGGGCCGCCGCCGGCGCGCCGGACCACAGCGCCGCGAAGCTTTGCTGGCGCAGGTTGCCGGCGCGCTTCGTGTTGAACTGGCACGTCGGCACGTCGCCGTTCGGGAACAGCCGCATGTGCGCGCCCAGCGCCACGCAGGGCGGGTTGGGCGCCGCCTCGCCGCGCAGCAGGCGACCGCGGATTCCCTCCAGGTAGTACCGCTTGGCGATCCGCTCGGGCAGCGGCTGGTCCTCCAGATCGCGCTCGATCTCGTCGAACAGCGCGGCCAGTTCGTCCTTGGCCAGCGCCGTGAACGTCGCGAACGCGCCAGGTTCGCGGGGCGCGACGTCGATCTCGCGCGTCAGGTGGTAGGTGGCGCTCGCCTCGTAGGCGATCACGACCTGGTTTCGCACGCCCAGGGGGCGCAGGCAATCGCGCAGCTTCGCGTAGTGGCGCATGCCCTCGGCGTCCAGGATCGTCTGATTGACGGCCAGGCGCAGCCCCAGTTCCTCCTGGCGCGGGGCCAGGGCCTGCACCGTCTCGAACGTCCGCTCCCAGGCGTCCGCGCGGCCGCGGATCTGGTTGTGCTTCTCCCCCTCGCCGTCCAGCGACACCAGCAGCTGCAGCGGCACGCGCCGCGGGCGCGTCTCGCAGAAGCGCACGATGCGGTCGGTGAGGAAGCCGTTCGTGGTGACGTGCAACAGCGCCGGCTGCAGGTGCCGCTCGACCAGCGCCGCGATGTCGGCGAAGTCCTTGCGCACGAACGGCTCGCCGCCCGTCAACCGCACCGCGTGCAGGCGGGGCAGCTGCGCGAAGATCCGGTCCAGCTCCGCCAGGGTCAGCTCGTCCTCACCCTCCTTGCGCCAGGAGTCGCACATCACGCAGCGCGCGTTGCAGCGAAACGTCACGATGTACGTCAGCATCCGCGGCAGGTCATCCTGACCCCGCCGCGTGCGCACGATCGACCGCGCCAGCTCGGCGCCCCGGCGCGCCATCGCGCCCCCCGTGCGCGCCCCCGTCGCCAGCTCACGCGCCGTCGCCTTCAGGCCCATTGCGTCCTCGACACCGCGGCCTGGCGCGCTGGCCGGCGCGGGGGCGCTGCCGGCCGGGTCTTCCGGCGCGTGAAGGCCCCGTTCACCTGAGCGATGAAGCGTTCGATCGCCGCCACCGCCTCGAAGTTTCCGCAGACCGATCCGGGGACGATGCACGCGCGCAACGCCGGCGTCGCTTCCAGAAAGGCGCCCAGGCGAGCGGACGTCAGCGCGCCCCACTCGGCCCATCCGCCGCCCGATTGCTCCAGGAAGTGCGCGTTCACGGACTGCTCGAAGTTCCGCTCCTCGGGCAGCACCAGCAGGGGCTTGCGCAGGTACAGCGCCTCGCCCACCAGCTGGTTCCCCGCCGTGCTGATCACGGCGTCGCAGCCGGCCATGTGCTCCAGGAAGCGGCGTTCGTCGATGGGCAGGAAACGCAGCGCGCCCTCGGCGGGCCGTTCGCCCAGGCCATAGACGAAGACCTGACGGCCGCATGCCGCCAGCGCCTGCATCACGGACGGGCGCGCCACCCGCCGCATGTAGGCCAGCAGGTGGCGGCCGTGCTCGGGCCGCTGGCGAACGACGTCGGGCCGCAACAGCACGCCGACCTGGATGGCGTCGCGGTGGGCGGCCTTCAGCGGCGGCCGGTAGAAGGACGAGACGATCGTCCCCTGCTGCCAGTCGTACAGGGCCCGCACGAACGGCGCCGACAGCGCCGCCTGCTGGCGCAGCCCGAACGGCAGCGCCGACAGATCGCTGACCACCAGGTAGTGCTGGTGGTCGAAGCTGATGAACGGCACGCCCAGCAGGCGGCACGCGCGCGGCAAGATGGGCTCGAAGTCCGCGATCACCAGATCGGGGCGACCGCGCTCGAACTCGGGCAGCATCGCCTGCGCGTACCCGTCGACCTTCAGCCGGAAGCGGGCCGCGCCCGCCACCGTGCCCAGCAGGTCGACTTGCCCGCTGCGGTTGTAGGTGAAGTGCAGGCCGGGGATCGAGACGACGCGGACGTCGGTGCCGTCGTACAGCGGCCCCAGCAGGTCCAGCGCGCAGTCGGAAGTGAACAGCGTGACCCGGTGACGCGGCCGAAGCGCCTCGACCACCGCGCGGGCGCGCGTCGCATGCCCGCGTCCCTCGCCCGCCAGACCGTAGAAGATGTTGCCCAAGGCGACCTCCTTGGGAAGATCAAGGTAGGGCGCGTGTGTGGCGGCTTCGACTCGGTTCGCCGATGGCTGCGCGCCGAATCGGCGACAGTTTCGGGGAGAGGCCGCCCGACGACGACGGCGTCAGCCCGCGGTCAGTTGAGGCCCTGCAACGTCGAGCCGCTGATGCTCAGGCTCTTCGTGTTCGTGCCCACGGCAGTCCCTGCGTTCTTCGTGCTGCCGGTCGCGACGTTCGTCCACGAGCCGCCCGTGTTGCCGGTCATCGTCGTGTCCTGGATGGCCAGCGTGCCACCCATGTCGTTGCTGGTGAAGAACAGACCGCCCCCGAACGCCTTCGTTCCGGCGGCGTTGTTCAGGATGGCGTCGCCGCACAGCAGGACGTTCACCGACGCGCCGTCGTTGTAGACGCCGCCGCCGTTCCCGCCCGAGCCGACCTCGTTCTGGCCGTTGTTGATGACCGAGCACATGCTGGCGTCGTCCGTGTTGGCGCCGTTGCCGGTGGCCATGTTGCCCTCGATCAGGCTGTTGTAGATGCTCATGTTCGAGAACAGGCTGGCCACGGCGCCCCCGTTGCTGGCGCTGTTGCCCGTGAACGTGCTGCCGACGATCACCGTCCCCCGCTTGCTGCCGAGGACGTACAGGGCCCCGCCGCCGGTGTCCGGGCCCAGCTGGGCCGCCTGGTTCCCGGTGAAGATGCAGTCGATGATGGTCAGGTTGCCGTCGCGCATGAAGAGGGCGCCGCCTTCGCCGTCGTCCCACCCTTGCGAGCAAGGCAGCGGCGCCGTGGGGATGGCTTGCGTCGGCGTCATCTTGCCGTTCACCAGCGCCAGGTGCTGCAGCGTCAGGCCGTGATCGTTCGCCTGGAAGTTCGCGCTCGTGAAGTTCAGGATCTGGACGGCGTTCCCCCCGTCCAGCGTCACCTTGCGCCCGCCGTCGATGACGGTGTCCTTGGTGGTGACCAGGTTCAGGGTGGAGGTGACGCGGATGGTGACGGGCTGGTCGCCGCAGTCGAACGTGATGACGCCGGCCTTCGCGACGGCCGCCTTCAGCGCGGCGAAGGTGCAGCTATCCGCCGTACCCGTGCCCACGACCGTGGTCGGCGTCGACGTATCGACCGGCTGGCCGGCGGCAGGGACGGCGCTGCTGCAAGAGGCGTTGGGGTTGCCGGCGCTCCAGGGTCCGCTGGTGGACATATCCGGGCCGGTGCCCACGTCCGTCGGCTGGCCCGTATCCATCGCGCCGTCGTTGCCGGGATGGGTGTCGGGCGATCCGCCCGCGTCGGTAGCCAGCCCGGCGTCACCGGCGGTCACGCCCGCGGAGCTGCCGCACCCAACCATGAACACCACCACCAGGACCCCGAGAGATCGTTCACCCATGCGGATTCCCCCAAGTTTGTCGGCTTTTCTTCGACTGATCCATCGAAATTCTGAACCCCCCGGCCCCGCCCTGGAAACCCGCCGTTCCGACCATGGTGTTTCGTTCGAGGACGCCGGTACACTGACGGGATAGATGAACGACGAGACCACCGTGACCGACCTTGCTTACCAGGTCGCGTTTCGGATCGCGCACCGCATGCTGCGGACGTACTGGTGGCTCCGCCGCCCCGTCAAGGGAGGCATCCTGGTCGCCGTCTGGCATCTGGACCGGGTCCTGATCATCAAAAATAGTTACCGTCACGAGTACACGCTGCCCGGCGGCTATCCGCTGGCGGGCGAATCGCCCGTGCAGACCGGTTCCCGCGAGCTGCTCGAGGAGTGCGGCGTCTACATCTCCAGCGAGAATCTGCGCGAGGTCTACCGGAGGGAGTTCATCTTCGAATACCGCCGCGATGACGTCATCATCGTCGAGGCAGAGCTGCCACGCCGACCGACCGTCCGCATCGATCGACGGGAGGTCTGCGAGGCGCGGTTCGTCCACCCCGACCAGCTGGCGCAGCTGGACGTGGTCCCTCACCTCACCGACTACGTCAGGCAGCGCGCGGCACGACGCCCGGAGTCCATCGGGCCGTAACGCCCCTGGTGCAGCACGCCGGCCCTTGGGAGTACCATTCCCGGGCGAGGCGATGGTGGGCAAGATTCTCTTCGGCGCGGGTGGACGCGCCCGCGGCGAAGGCACGGGCGACGGTGATGCGATCGGCTCCGGGGTCGGCGACCTTCCTGACGCCGATGGCGATGCTCCGCCGCCGGCGTTGCCGTCCGCGGGTCCGCACGAGCCCTTTCATCACCGCCGCTTCACCCCCGCCTCGCTGCTGCCAGCGGCGGCGACGGCGGCGGGTCTCGCGCTCGCGCTGTCCCTGGGCGCCTTCCTGTTTCCCGCTTCTCCCGGCATCCCTGTGCGGTCCGCTCCCCCGACCAGCCGCCCCGTCTTCGAGGACGAATTGCTGCAGGCGCGCGCCCCCGCCTCCATCCCCGCAGTACCGTTGCCCGCGACCTACCCCGAGCTGGAGCACGACGAGCTGGCTGCGCCCTTGCCAGCCCAGCAGCCCTGGCGGTCGAACACCGGTCGCTCCAGCGCTGCGGCCGGCGGGCCCCGTTCCGATCGGCCGCGCGGCGCTCATCCGCTCGCCCTCCCATCGCAAGTCCCTGTGACCTCGCGGTCGCCCTCGGCGAATTCGGGGCGCTCTGCTCCACCGTCGGCGCCTCGCGCGCGGACGCCGCCTTGGGGCCCGGCGCCTCGCTCCTCGCGACGGGCTCAGCCGATCGATCCCGATTCGGTGCTTCCGCCCAGCGAGCCCTGAGGCGCGCGCGCCACCGCCTCCGCGATGGCCTCGGCGATCTGGCGCTGATTCACCGGGGCGAGCATGTCGTCGTGTCCTCCCGGCACCGTGACCACGGTGATCGGCTCCGCCGCGAAGTCGCCCCACCCTAGCCGTTCGCGGTCCGTCTTCATGCCCAGAAATCGGTACGACAGCGTGCCCCGGAACAGCAGCAACCGGCACTTTTCACCGCGCGGCGGACGGTACCGGGCCAGGGCGGCGCGATGAAACCGCCACACACGCCGGAAGCGTCGCTGCAGGTCCGCGGTGGCGGTGACGGCCTCCGGCGAGAGAAGGTGCTCGCGGCGCAGGAGCCGGTGAAGGCGTCCCCGAAGATTGCTCAGCCGCTCGCGGAAGTAGGCCGCCCGCTGGTCCCTGCTGGCGCGCAGCACGTGGGAAAGGTGCGCGACGACCCGGCGCAGCGGTGAGACGAAGGCGGGGTGCCCCGGCGCCGCCCCGTCCAGAGAGACGAGCAGCGGAACCGATCGGCCGCGCCTGCTGAGGCGGTGAAACAGCTCGAACGCGACGGTCGCCCCGAAGCTGAACCCGCCGACGATGATGGGACCGTCCGGCACCAGCCGCAGCAACTCGTCCTCGTAAAGGCCAGCGATCCGCTCGATGGTCGCGTGCTCCGCGCTCTCCGTCGCGGCGAGGTCCAGCGTCAGCGCGACGAACAGCGGCTGTTCGGCGCCGAGGGCGCGGGGAAGATCCTTGAACGAAAGGACGGCGCCGAAGATCCCGGGGAACAGGACCAGCGGCGGCCGGGCCCCACCCCGGTTGAACCGCATGAAGCGCGCAGTCCGTTCCGGCGCACCCTGTGCCGCCGGCGCGCCGCTGGCCAGGGCTTCGACCGTGGACCGCCGCATCAGCTCGTCGACCGAGATCTCGATGCCCATCTGGGCCTTCAGGCGCGCGACCAGCGTCACGGCCAGCAGCGAGTGACCGCCCAGATCGAAGAAGTCGTCGGTCACGCCCACCGGCCGGCGCAGCAGCTCCTCCCAGAGCGTGGCGATGCGAAGCTCCGCCTCCGTTCGAGGGGCAACGACCTCGGCGGACGCCGCGGGGGCCACGCTCTGCAGCGCGTGGCGATCGACCTTCCCGTTCGGCGACAGCGGCAATTCGGCAAGGACGGTGATCTGCGAAGGGATCATGAATGGCGGCAGCGTCGCCGCCAGGCCGTCCTTGATCGTCCGGACTGAAGGTGTCCCGGCGACCGGTACGACGAAGGCGTGCAAGGCCATCTCGCCCGACCCGTCCCGCTGCGCGACGCACACGGCGGACCGGACGCCGCGCAGGGCGGACAGCGCCGCTTCGACCTCCGTCAACTCGATGCGGAACCCTCGCACCTTGACCTGAGAATCGCGCCGGCCCAGGAACTCGAGGTTGCCGTCCTCGAAGTAGCGCGCCAGATCGCCCGTCCTGTACAGGCGCCGGTCCGGCTGGCTGGGATCGCGCACGAACCGCTCTGCCGTCAGCGCCGGACGGTTGACGTAGCCCTCGGCCAGGCACGTCCCCGCGATGTAGAGGTCGCCGCTGACACCGACGGGTACGCTGCGCAGCGACTGGTCCAGGACGTAGTAGCGGCAGTTCTGAATGGGTCGTCCGTAGGGGATGCTCTTCCACCGCGGATCGATCGGGCCGATGGGAAACCAGTTCGACCAGATGGCCGCCTCGGTCGCGCCGCCCAGGCTGATGACGGACGCCGCGGGGAACGCCGCGCGCACCTCATCGGGCAGCGTCAGAGGGATCCAGTCTCCGCTCAGCAACACCAGGCGCAGCGCAGCTGACCGGCCTGGCGGCGGCAGATACGGCACCAGTTGACTGAGCATCGCCGGCGCGGAGTTCCAGATCGTGATGTTCCTGGCGGTCAACGTGTCCGCGAGCCGCGATGGGCGGCGGAGCAGCTCGCCGTCGGCGATGACGACGGTCGCGCCCGCGCCCAGGACGCCGAACACGTCGTACAGCGACAGATCGAAGCAGGGCGAGGTGACGAACAGAAGACGATCGCCCCGGGAAACGCCGAAGGTTCGATTGACCCAGTCCAGCGTGTTGACGATGGCCCGATGCGAGAGCAGCACGCCGTTCGGCACGCCAGTGCTGCCCGACGTGAAGAAGATGCAGCAGGGATCCGTCGAGCGCGCCCGGGCGTCGAGCCCCTCACCGGGCAGGCTGCCCAGCGCTTCCTCTCGATCCACACGCAGACAGCGCGCTCCTCCCAGCAGCGAGACGTGGGCGTCGTCGGTGATGACCAGGGCGATCTCCGCCTCGCGCACCATCAAGGCCAGCCGGTCCTGCGGATACCGGGGATCGAGCGGGACGTACACCGCCCCTGCCTTCATCACCGCCAGCATGGCGACGACCAGGTCCGGCCCACGTTCCAGGCAGACGCCGACGCGCATCGCCGGTTCCGAGCCGGCCTCCTGTCGCAGCAACCGGGCCAGGCGGTTCGCCTTCCCGTCGAGCTGGCCGTAGCTGGTCTGCTGGCCGCCGAACTCCAGCGCCACCGCTTCCGGATGGCGTGACGCCGCCGCCTCGAACAGCTGGTGGATCAACAGGCCGTCGGGGAAGGGCCTCGCGGTGTCGTTCCAGGTCTCACGAATCAGGAACAGCTCGGCGGGGGACGGCTCGCCTCCAGCAGCGTCGTTCATCGCGCCCCCACGGTGCTCGCCTGGTGGTCAGGGGCGGCGACCACGCTCGCCTCACCCGCCCCCAACACGGTCCTCCCGGCAAGCGTGAGGTGTCGTCCGTATCCGTGGCAATGCTGAGCGGCGAGCCGGGGCATCGACGGATGTAAGCCGGGGGAGCCGTTCGGCCCACCGACGTGTATCGGCGAAAGCGATCCGCACCTGCCCACCGCGCGCGAAGTGTAGCAAGTCGCCTTCATCCGATTGCGAGAATGGCGCCGAGAAACACGCGATCAACGGCGCGATGCTCTAAAGGCCACCGCGCGCGCGGTCGATGCAACTAGACCGCCGCGTGCACGAAATGCACGCACGGCGTGCATACGGAGAGGCCTGCTGGTGCTCTCCAGAAGAGGTGTCCCCGAGATGAACCCTGTCTCGCTTCGAACGATCGCGGCGCGTTTCGGCCTGACCGTCTGGGCCGTGTTCGCGCTTGGCACTGCCTCGTGTTACTCGACCGGAGGATTCGTGGAAGATCGGTCCGGCTCCGACGCGGGGCCGGCTGCCACCACGCCGGCCTCGGCCGACGCCGGCACCAGCTCCGACCGGGACCGGGGCGGGGACGGCGGCGTCGATGCGGCTGACGTGGGCGGAACGCCCGCGCAGCAGGACGCCTCTTCGCTTCCGGACCCGACGGCGGGACAGCCCACCTCGCACGACGCGTCGGTGGCGCAGGACGCCGGCGCAGCCACGGACGCGACGTCACCGACCGACCTCTCGTCACCGGCCGACCTGTCCGGCCAGGACGGCGCCGGTGGTCAAGACGGTGCGGCTGGTGGCAGCGCGGCCCCCGGGATGGGAGGCGCAGGCGGGTCGTCCGGCGGGATGATGACCTCGACCGTCACGCCGTACGCGCTGGTGTTCTCGGACGAGTTCGACGGCGCCTCGCTCGATCGCACGAAATGGTGCACGCGTTACGTGTACGGGGGCGGGGCGGCCTTGCAGGTCCCCGACAGCGCCTGCACCGGGCCGAAAGGCACCGACGGCACGCTCGACTTCCTGAACGACGAGCAGGAGCGATACGTGGACTACAACACCAAGAAGGAGACGATGCACGTCGTGGGGGGTGGGACCATCTCCCTGCGCGCCACGAAGACCCGCTCGGACACGGGCGCGCCTTACGAGGCGGCCATGATCCGTTCCAAGTTCGAATTCAAGCCCTCGGCGACGACCAGTTACTTCGTGGTGGCGCGGATGCGCCTGCCCAACGTCGTCGGGACCTGGCCCGCGCTGTGGCTGAACGGCGGCTTCGGGACCACCGGCCAGACCCAGTGGCCGCCCGAGATCGACATCTTCGAGGGCGCGCTGAACGGCGTCGAGGACACGGCCAACATGATCCGGATGGGTTCGCAGGTGCGCGGACTGCAAACAGACTCCCAGAAGCAGGAGATCACCTTTTCACAATCGTTCGACACGAACTGGGATGACTACAAGTCCGGCAGCTCCCTGCGTGGCGTCTGGCTCACCATCGCCGCCGTGTGGACCTCGCGGTCGGTTTGCTACTACGCCAACGGCCTGAACACGATGTGCGAGAACTATCGCTGGTCCGACAACAGCGGCGCAGCAGGCAATCCGGCATCGCTGCTGCTGAACCTGGCGATCGGGGGAGCGTGGGCCGGCCGCCACGGCATCGACGACACCATGTTCCCCACGTCCTTCGATGTGGACTACGTCCACGTGTACGCGTTCAGCGGCCAGACGGCGCCCACGCCCCTGCCGAACTGAGTCGCGCCGTCGGGCGGCGATGTTCCGAGAACGAAACCCGCGCTCGGACAACGCCAATTTCCGTCGCTGCGGATACTCGATCGACCCCGCCAGTTTTCGCGTGAACAGGCGCCGAGTGTCGAACGTGTGAAGAGGGTGTCTACAAGACGTAACCTCGCATCGCGCTTGCCAGTATTTGCTGGACAGCTGTCACCACGCGTGCGAGATACCGCTCGTTGTCTGGTCTATTCGGTCGATGTGGGAGGTGTCGTCGTGGCGCCAGAATACTCTTCGCGCTGGTAGGTCTGGGTTCGGTGATGAACTGCGCGGCGCGAGACCAGCGACCGGTCGTGAGCGCGCGAACGCTCCCCTCCCCGGTCGTGACCTGGAAAGAGGAAGCGTTGGACCCGCGCCTGCTCCAGGCGGCGGTCGGCGACGAGGATGGGCAGGCCTATCGCGTGGGTCCGGGCGACACGTTGCTGGTGGCGGTTTACAACCACCCGGAGCTGGCGATCGCCACCTACGGCGGAACGATGGGGGCCGCCATGCCCGCGACCAGCGGACGCACGGTCGGAATGGCGGTGGACAACGACGGAACGATCCAGTTCCCGTTGATCGGGTCCGTCCCCGTCGCTGGCAAGACCGCCGAGCAGCTGCGCGTGTTCCTGGAGCAGGCGCTCGCCCGTTTCGTCAAGGAACCGCGGGTCAGCATCCAGGTGATCTTCAACGGCAGCATCCGCTATTACCTGCTCGGGCAATTCGTCCAACCTGGTCTGAAGTTCGCCGATCGCCCCATGCGGCTGCTCGAAGCCCTGTCGCTGGGGGGCAGCGTGCTGTTCGAGCACGCCAGCCTGGTCGGTGCCTACGTCTCCCGCGACGGTAAACGGCTGCCCGTCAATTTTCGGCGCCTGCTGCGCGACGGAGACATGCGGCAGAACATCCGGCTTCGGGGCGGCGACGTGATCGTCGTGCCGGACAACACCAACGAACAGGCCTTCGTCTTCGCGGGCGCCGCGGGCAGCAACGCCCGCGGGGGCGCGGTCCCGTTCCTGAATGGCCGGCTGGACATCTTGCAGGCCCTCGCTCAGTCGGGGATCGGCTTCCGCGAGCGCGCCCAGGGGCGGCTGTCGGAGGTGCGCGTCATCCGCAGCGAGGCCGACCACGGGGAGTTTTATGTCGTGGACGTAAACAAGGTGCTCCGTGGTGAGGCTGCCTCTTTCGCTTTGGTGCCAGGCGACATCATCTTCGTCCCCGAGAAGGCTCTCACCACCTGGAACGAGGCGTTGGAGCAGCTGCTTCCCACCCTTCAAACGATCGCGGGGCTGCTGACGCCCTTCGTTCAAATCAAGTACTTGTCGCAATGATGTAGTCGAGGTGTGAACATGTCCGATAGATCGTCTGGTGAAGCGGGCTCGACGGGACCGCGCCATCCTGCAGCCGAGCGTACGAGCTCGGTGGTTCGTCTGCCGCAGGGTTGGACACCGCCGCCCAAGGATTCGCTGGCCGATCGGGTCGATCCTGCGTTGCTGTGGCAGATGATCCGGGACCGCCTGGGCTTCATCCTGGCCTGCGTGGGTCTGGCGGCGGGGTTGGTCCTGGCGGTCACCATGGCCTCCTCGATGCGGTTCCGGGCCCGGGGCAGCCTGTATCTCGGCGAGCTGCAGGAGAAGGTGGCGCAAGGGAACCAACCCGAGCAGTTCGATCTCCTGGGCACGCGGAGCGGCGACGTGGGGACCGAGATCGAGATCTTGAAGAGCCGCGATCTGACCAAGCGGGCCATTCTGGAGTCGGGGTTGAACGTGAACCTGGTGCCGGCGGGATGGAGCCCCCCCCGCTACTGGCGCTGGCGCCTGGCCCGACGCGATCTGAACTTGCTGGACGTGGCCAGCCGAAGCGTCATCCCCACGAACGTGGCGCTGACGACCCGAACGAACAGCACGCGAACGTTCACCGTCAGGTTCGTCACCGACCGCGCCTACGAGGTCTCGCGGCAGGGAACCGTCATCGGCAAGGGCACCCTGGGCGCCGAGCTGATCACCGCCGAGGTGAAGCTGACGCTGCTGCCTGGCAAGGAGGCCCCCCTCAAGGCGGGCGACCAGTACGAGATGTCCGTGACCCCGCTGGATCAGGTCGCCGATTCGCTGGGCGCGCTGCTGAGCATCAGCACCGCGAAGGCCAACACGTCGAACGAGGAGATCAAGGTCATCAACCTCGAGTTCGCGAACCAGTCGCCGCGCGCCGCCGCGACGTTCGTGACGACGTTGATGGGCGCATACCTGGAACGCCGGCAATCCTGGAAGAGCGAAGAGGCCACCGCGGCAGAAGAGTTCGTGAGCAAGCAGGTGAAGAGCGTCAAGGAGTCGCTGGACGCCGCGGAGAGCCAGCTGGCCGACTACAAGAGGGGTTCGACCGTGGTGATGCTTGGTGACGAAGCCAAGCAGATGATCGACCAGCTGGCGAAGTACGAAGAGCAGCGGATGGCCGCCCGCATGCAGATGGCTTCCTTCAATCAGGTCGACAGCGCCCTGAAACAGGGGAAGAAGGTCCCCATCGAGCAGTACCTGGTCGGCGAGGGCACGGACCCCGTCCTGGCTGGCCTGAGCAACAACCTGTCAGCGGCGCAGCAGGAGCTGACCCGCATGCAGGCGCGCTTCACCGACGATGCTCCCGCGCTGCGCGAGCAGCAGTCCCAGGTCGATACCCAGCTGCGGATGGTGAAGAACTACGTGATGGGGCGGCGGGCCCGGGCGCAGAGCCAGCTCGATTCTCTGAACTCGATGATCGAACAGTTCGAGGACAAGCTGAAGACCGTACCCCACGCCGAACAGGAGCTGGCCCAGCTCACGCGCCACGCCGAGGTGTTGAGCAAGGTGTACTCGTTCCTGCTCGAGCGGCAGCAGCAGGTGGCGGTGGCCAAGGCCTCGGGCATCTCGAAGAATCACATCCTGGACGTTCCCGAGATCCCGTACCGCGAGGATTCGCCGAAGCTCTCCATGCGGGTGGTCCTGGCGGGCCTGGTCGGGCTGCTGCTGGGCCTGGCCCTCGTGCTGACGCGCCGGATGATGGCGACGGTCTTCCAGACCGAGAAGGACCTGCGCAAGGAGCTGGGGCAGCTGCCCGTCTTCGGCTCGATCCCGCAGCGGCGCCCCACCGCCTGGGCGGCGGAGCCCGACGAGGATCGGCTGGCCTTCGACGTCTTCGCCACCGACCCACATTCGTCGTTCGCGGAGGCGTTCCGCCACCTGCGCGCGAACATCTACTATTCCAGCCCCTCGAAGGACGACAAGGTCATCTTGATGACGTCGTCCAATCAGGGCGACGGCAAGACCTTGTGCACGCTCTCCTTGGCCGCTGCGCTGGCGGCGGACGGCAAGAAGGTCCTGGTGATCGAGGGCGACATGCACCGGCCCATCCACCACGAGCTGTTCGGACAGCCACAGCACCCCGGCCTCAGCAGCGTGTTGACCCGCCAGGTCGACTGGTTGCAGGCGCTGCGCGTCGTCAAGACGGCCTTTGGCAGCTTCGACGCCGTCACGGCCGGCGCCGTGCCGCCCAGCCCCAACGAGCTGCTGTCCAGCCCACAGTTCGCGGCGCTGGTGATGCAGGCCAAGAAGAACTACGACTTTCTCCTCATCGATTCGCCGCCGTTCCCGCTGGTGTCCGACGCGCTGGTGATATCGATGCTGGCCGACCGCGTGCTCTCGGTGCTGCGCCTCAACAACAGCGCGCGCGGGGCGGTCGAGGAACACATTCGCCGGTTCTCCGCCTCCACGCCGCGCTACGGGGTCATCATGAACGGGGTGGCCGCACCCTTCGCCAACGGCGCGTACGGATACGGGCCCGGCTACGGCCACGCCATGGACATCTTGCCGAATCGTGGCCGGGTTCAAGCGTCGCGATGACGAACCGGCGGGCACGGCGCGTCCTGATTGATGGCTATTACATCGACAGGCCCTACGGGTTCGGTCGCTACATACGGGAGCTCGTTCACGCGCTGGACCATTCCGATGCGGAGGTCGAGCCGGTGCTGCTGGTGCCCGACAGCGCGCTCGCTTCGACCCAGGGTTTGCGCGGTCGCGTCGAGCTGATCGCGCGGAGAGGTGTCCCCTTCCCCCTCTGGGAGCAGGTCATCGTTCCGTGGACCGCGCTGACCGCCTCGTGCTCCCTGATTCACTTCCCCTACCAGTCGAGCGCCCTGCTGTGGCCTGCCGGCTCGACGGTGGCCACCATCCACGACCTGATGTTCCTCGGTCCCAAGTCCCTGTCATCGACGCCCCTGGCCGATTACCTGGCGCATGTCTACCGCCGCACGATGTTCTCGTTGCACACGCGGCGCGCCCGTCGCACCATCGCCGTCAGCGCGGCGACGAAGAGCGACCTGCTCGACACGGTGGGGGTCGAGTCGACGGTCGTGCCCAACATCTGCGACGCGTTCGTGACCGAGCACCTGCCCTGCGCGGCCGCCCCCGGCGAGGGACGCTTCTTCCTTCACCGCGGCCAGTTTCCAGGGACGAACAAGAATACCCAGCGCGTGATAGCGGCGTTCGCGTCCGTGCGACGGCGACATCCCGACGTGCGTCTGATGATCTACGGCACCGCGCCCAACGAGCAGATGCTCGCCGGACCGGGCGGCCAGGGGATATCGCTGGTGGGCAAGATCAGCGACGAACGGCTGGCCTCGCTGTACAAGGCCGCCGTCGCCGTGGTCGCCCCCAGCCTGGTGGAGGGCTTCGGCCTGTCGATCATCGAGGGATTCGGGTTCGGCGCCCCCGTGATCACGTCAGCCATTCCTCCGATGGGCGAGATCGCCGCCTCGGCGGCGCTGCTGGTCGACCCCACCAGCGTGGACCAGATCAGCGACGCCATGTCGGCGGTGCTGGAGGATCGTCCCCTGAGGGAGTCGCTGCTCCGACGCGGCGCCGAGCGATACCAGCTGTTTCGTCCCACCAACATCGCCCACCAGATCGCCGCCGTCTACAACGACGCGCCAGTCGCGGCCTTGTCCGACCCTCTCCTGCCCCGGACGCAGGCATCAGAGCCACCGTGGATCCAACGGTAACCGTCATCATCGTGAACTACTTCACGGCCGACAAGGCCAGGTCGGCCGTGGAGAGCATCTACGAGCATTGCCGGACGCCGTTCGAGATCGTCGTCGTCGACAACAGCTGCGATGCCGCCGAATTCGGCCGCCTGACCGCCGCGCTGGCAGATCGTGTCGTGCTCCTCGACAATGGCCGCAACGCGGGGTTCGGCGCGGCCTGTAACGCTGGCGCGGCGCGCGCCAGGGGGAAGTATCTGCTGTTCTTCAATCCTGATGCGCGCGTCCTGGACGACAGCATCTCGCTGCTGGTGCGGGAGATGGAGGCGACGCCCGAGCTGGGGGCCCTGGGGGGCAAGCTGGTCGACGATGACGGCCTGGAGAACCACTCCGCGGGCCGCTTCGTCAGCCTGCGCACCCCTCTCGGTGACGCGAAGAGCCTGGTGGCCGACTCGCTGCGAAAGGTGCTGCGCCTGGCATCCCGGGCCTCCCGGGCGGCGGCCGGCGCCGACGTCCCCCGACGGCAATACGTGGACTACGTCGTCGGCGCGGATCTGCTGATGCGACGCACGGACTTCGCCCGCCTGGGGGGCTTCGACGAAGCGTTCTTCATGTACGTCGAGGAGAACGAGCTGCAGTACCGGCTGCGTCAGGACCTGCGCCTGCACGCCGCCATCGATCATCGCGCGCGTTTCTTCCACGAACTGGGGGGCGCCCCGGGGGCGACCACACACTGGCGCCGCTCTCGGGTCCTCGACGGCCGCTTCCGGTTCGTGCACAAGCACCACGGGCTGCCCTACCAGCTGCTCTATCAAACGCTGACCTTGCATCTGCTCGTCGGGCAGCTCTTCCTGGGCCGGGTCATCGGCCGCTTCACCCTGCGCGAGGATCTCGCGCTGCTGGCGATCGGGCTGAAGTGGCTGAAGCAGTCCGGTGGGTCGCCCGGTGACGTATGACATCGGTAGGTCTCCAGCGGTGGCGGGAGCGGCGTCATGTCCGGCCTGACCGGCGTCGTCAGTGACTGGAGCTTCGTCCGCACGACGCCGCCGCTGGCCTACGTGAAGAAGCGCGTGGGGACGTTCGCCCTGCGCGCCCATCGCGCGCCGGCACACCTGCGCTTGAAGCCGGTCCGCCCGGCGCCCCGCTGGACCGTCTACTTCGTGTACGCGCCGCAGGGACAGCTGAGCGACGCCCATCACTTCACGTTGCGGCGTCTGCGTGAGCTGGGCCGGCCCCTGCTGGTGGTGTGCGCCGCCCCCGCCGCGTCGGCCGTCCCCGGCTCGCTGGTCGACTACGCGGACGCGCTGTACTGGAAGGATCTGCCCGGCTTCGACTTCTCTGCCTACACCCTGGCGCTCGGCGAGATCAGCCGGCTGTCCGAGGGTGCCGACGTGTTCGTGATGAACGACTCAGTCTTCGGGCCGTTCGGCGATCTCCCGGCGCTGGAGCGGGCCGCCCGCTGGGACCTGTCCGCCTTCACCGCCTCGCCCGCGATCGAGAACCACATCCAGTCATATGCGTTCCTTCTGCGGCAGGTCACCCGCCCGCTGATGTCGGCGTTGCGCTCGGTGTTCATCCCCTGGCTGGCCTTCAATCGCTTTCCCGACGTGGTGTCCTGCCAGGAGACGCGGCTGGCACGGGTGGCGTCCCGACACATGAGCGTCGGCGCGCTGTGGTATCCCGGGCCCGGCGCCCCCGACGATCTTCCCCGCCTTCTCCCGGCCGAGATGGTCGCGGCGGGTTTTCCCTTCCTGAAGAGGTCCTTGCTGGGCAAGTTCGCCGGACTTCACGATCGCGCGCAGCTGGAAGCGATCCTGCGTGCCCAGCAGCACCCCGTGAGCTGATGGCCTCGGTACGCAGAGCGCTGGCGTGGTCCTTCATCGGCCAGTTCCTTTCGTTCTCCGTGACGTTCGGTGGTTCGGTGGCGGTGGCCCGCCTGCTGAGCCCCCGCGAGATGGGCGTGTACGCCATCGCTTCGGCGACCGTGGCCATCATCAGCCTGATCTCCACCTCCGGAGCGGGCGCCTACGTGGTGCGCGCGCACGAGCTGCACGACGGCACGCTGGACTCGGCGTTCACCGTCAGCGCGATGCTGTCGGTCGTGATGGCAGCGGTGATCTACGGGGCCAGCGCGCTGCAGGGGACGCTGGTCCACGAGCCCGGCGCCGGCCAGGTGCTGCGCTGGCTGGCCTGGGCGCCGCTGATCGGCATCCTCGAGTTCCGGCCCGCGACGCTGCTGCAGCGGGAGATGCAGTTCAAGACGATCTCCATCGTGAACACCTCGAAGACGGCGCTCGGGGTGGCCACCACCATCGCGGCCGCCGCCAGGGGCAACAGCTACATGAGCATGGCCTACGGCACGCTGAGCTCGGCGCTGTGTGGGGCCGTGCTGTTCAACCTGGTGGCACGCCAGCACGCCGGCGTGCGCATGTCGCTGTCCCGGTGGCGGCCCATCGCCGTGTTCGGCCTGCGCATGATCTCGATCTCGGGGGTGGCCACCGTGGCGAACCGGCTGTCCGACATCATCCTGGGACGCCTGCTGGGGCTGGCGGCCCTCGGTCTGTATGGTCGCGCCTCCAGCATGGCGAACCTGCTGTTCTCGGAGGTTTACGGCGCGGCCACGCGGGTCATCTTCGTGCAGCTGGCCGCCGACTACCGCAGGACCGGCACGCTGCGCGAATCGTTCCTGCGCGGGCTGGAGATGGTGACCGGCGTGTTCTGGCCCATCGTCATCGGCACGGCCGTCCTGGCGCGGCCGCTGGTGTTCCGGCTGTACGGCGACCGGTGGATGGCGGCGGCGCTGCCGCTGTCGCTGTTGATGGTGGCCCAGTTCGTGGTGTTGAGCTTCGGGATGAACTGGGAGCTGTTCGTCCTGAAGGACGAGACGGCCCGGCAGACGAAGATCGAGTTCCTGCGCGCCGTCGTCAGCGTCGCCACCTTCACGATCGGCTGCCTGTTCAGCCTGGCCGCCGCGGCGCTGGGACGGGTGGCGGAGGCGCTGGTGGGGCTGGCGCTTTATCGCGGTCACGTATCGCGGCTGGCCGACGCACGCCGGGGCGAGATCGGGCGCATCTACGGGCGCAGCGCGCGCCTGACCGTGGCCGCCGTGTTGCCCTCCGCCGTGCTGATGCTGGCGACGCACTGGTCGAAGGACGTCTCGCTGTGGTGGCTGGCGGCGGCCGTGTCCGCGGGTATCGGCTGCTGGATCGCGCTGCTGTGGCTGCTCCGCCACCCCCTCTTCGACGAGCTCCGTCGCATCCGAGCCCGGCTGTCCATCGCCCCTGCCTCGCAGGAGCGGCGGGAGGCATGATCGGTGAAGAAGACGACGGCGACACCCTGCCGGACGCCTAGCGCCAATGCCGTTCACTTAGGCCGGCAACGTCGCGGGAGGGCAGCCGAAACCCGCTGTGTGAAACGCCAGGAGGCGAGGGACGCCAAGACGCTGG
>Ga0207695_10004695_pt1 | contig 18502 bp, 18 predicted proteins | sample KBSC54metaG_FD_184354 | JGI IMG/M metagenome (GOLD analysis project Ga0207695, IMG submission 184354) | Corn rhizosphere microbial communities from Kellogg Biological Station, Michigan, USA - KBS C5-4 metaG (SPAdes) (version 2) | ecosystem: Host-associated > Plants > Roots > Rhizosphere > Soil... | reverse complement strand
TCGAACTCTTGCAGAATCTGGTGAGCCGGGTGGAAGTGCTGGTGATCGGCGGTGCCATGGCCAACACGTTTCTCGCCGCCGAAGGCATCGCCATCGGCAAATCGCTCTATGAAGCCGACCATCTGGAAACCGCGCGCAAGGTGGTTCACATGGCGAACGAAAGCGGCGCCGTCATTCTGCTGCCCACCGATGTGGTGGTGGCCAAGGAATTCAAAGCCGATGCCGCCAACCGCACCGTGCCGGTGAGCGACATCGCCGCCGACGAAATGGTGTTGGATGTCGGCCCCGCCAGCATCCAGGCCTTCAAGAATCGCCTCGTGACCACCCGGACCCTGGTCTGGAACGGCCCGTTCGGCGCCTTCGAAACCCGCCCCTTCGACGCGGGAACCGTCGCAGCGGCCAAGGCCGTGGCCGAAGCGACCAAGGCCGGGAACCTTTTGTCCGTGGCGGGCGGCGGCGATACGGTGGCCGCCCTGGCCCATGCAGGCGTTGACGATGATTTTTCTTATGTCTCGACCGCGGGCGGGGCATTCTTAGAATGGCTGGAGGGCAAGGAGCTTCCCGGCGTGGAAGCCCTGAAAGCCGCCAAAGCAAGAGGGTGACAATGAATCTGAACGAGTTGAACGCGATCGCGCGCAAGATGGTCGCGCCCGGCAAAGGTATCCTGGCCGCCGACGAATCCACCGGCACGATCAAGAAGCGCTTCGACAAGATCGGCGTCGAGAATACCGAAGACAATCGGCGCGACTATCGCGAGATGATGTTCCGCACGACGACCGCGATGAAGGATCACATCTCCGGCGTCATCCTGTTCGACGAAACCATCCGCCAGAAGGCCAAGGACGGCACCCCGCTGGTCAAGCTGATCGAAGCGGCAGGCTCTGTCCCCGGCATCAAGGTCGATGCGGGCGCCAAGCCCCTGGCGGGCGCGCCGGGCGAAGTCGTCACCGAAGGCCTGGACGGATTGCGCGAGCGTTTCCAGGAGTATCACAAGCTGGGCGCGCGCTTCGCCAAATGGCGTGCCGTGATCGATATCACCGCCGACATCCCCACCTATAACTGCATCAACGCCAATGCCCAGGCGCTGGCCCGCTATGCGGCGCTGGCCCAGGAAAACGGCATCGTCCCAATCGTCGAGCCGGAAGTGCTGATGGATGGCGATCACACCATCGAACGCTGCGAGCAGGTCACCACCTGGGTGCTGAAGGAAGTCTTCCAGCAGCTCTACTACGCAAACGTGGCGCTGGAAGGCATCGTGCTCAAGCCCAACATGATCGTGCCGGGCAAGAAGTGCGCCAAGCAGAACTCCGTCGAAGAGGTCGCCAAGGCCACCATCAGGGTGCTGAAAGATTGCGTGCCGTCGGCCGTGCCGGGCATCGCCTTCCTGTCGGGCGGCCAGTCGGACGAAGAAGCCACCGCCCATCTGGACGCCATCAACCGCATCGGCGGCTTGCCCTGGAACGTGACCTTCTCCTATGGCCGCGCCCTGCAGGCCGCGCCCCAGGCCGCCTGGAGCGGCAAGGCCGACAATGTCGCCAAGGGCCAGGCCGCCTTCGCCCACCGCGCCCTGATGAATTCCATGGCTGCTTTGGGCAAATGGACCAAGGCGAGCGAAGCCGCCTGAATCCCTTCCCACACTTCGACAGTTCCAGGCGTGAAGGCTATGATCTAGCCTTCACGCTGGGCCCGTCGAAGGGCGAGTATGCATGAGTGATTGCCGCCTCTATTTGATTTCCCCGCCGCATCTGTCGGCGAAGAATTTCATCATTCCTTTGCGCGAAGCGCTGGACGGCGGCGATGTCGCCAGCTTTCAGCTCCGTCTGAAGAATGTGGACGACGACGCCATCCGCCGTGCCACCGATTTATTGCGTCCTGTGGTGCAGGCGGCAGGCACGGCTTTCATTCTCAACGACCGGCCAGATCTTGCCGCCGAACTGGGCTGCGACGGCGTCCATATCGGCCAGGAAGACGCCTCCTATGCGGACGCGCGCAAACTGGTCGGCCCCAAAGGCATAGTCGGCGTCACCTGCCACGACAGCCGGCATCTGGCGATGGAAGCGGCGGAAGCGGGCGCGGACTATGTCGCCTTTGGCGCCTTCTTTCCCACCAAGACCAAGGAACCCAAGACCCAGGCCGATCCCGAAATCTTGCGGGCGTGGAGCGACAGCACCGTGGTGCCCGTCGTCGCCATCGGCGGCATCACGGTTCAAAACGCGCCCGTCCTGATCGAAGCGGGGGCCGATTTCCTGGCCGTGGCCGCGGGCATCTGGGAACACCCGGACGGGCCGGAAGCAGCTGTTAAAGCTTTTAATAGGCTATTCTAGTCTTGTCATTCCCGGCCGAGCGAAGCGAGGGGAAGGGAATCCAGGCCTCCACACCGCCTTGGTCTTCAAGACCTGGATCCCCTTCCCTCGGCGCTGACGCGCCTCGCCGGGGATGACATTCAAAGCCCGGATTGCTAGAACCCCCGCGCTCTTTGAACCTGCAGAACTTCACCCGCGCCCGGCCTCATGGCCCGGCGATCCAAAAAGGCGTTTTTCCATGTCCAAGATCACCGGCAACGAAATCAGCCCCGGCACCCTGATCGATTTCGACGGTGGGTTATGGATCGCGGTGAAGACCCAGAAGGTGAAGCCCGGCAAGGGCGGCGCCTATAACCAGGTCGAACTCAAGAACGTCACCCAAGGCACCAAGCTCAACCAACGTTTCCGCTCGGACGAGACGGTGGAAGAAGTCTATCTGGAGAAGAAGGACTTCCAGTTCCTCTATGCCTCGGGCGACATGCTCACCTTCATGGACATGGAGACTTATGACCAGATCGAGCTCGCCACCGATTTCGTGGGCGATCAGGCGCAGTTCCTCCAGGACGGGATGAAGACCCTGGTGCAGATGCATGACGGCAAGCCCATCGGCATCAAATTGCCGGTGCAGGTCACGCTCGCCGTGATCGAAGCCGATCCGGTTCTCAGAGGCGGCACCGCCGCGCCATCCTATAAAAGCGCGGTGCTGGAAAATGGCATGAAAATCCAGGTGCCGCCCTTCATCGGGGTCGGCGAAAAGCTCATCGTCGCCACCGAAGACGGCTCTTACGTGCGCCGGGCTGAATCCTAATGGCGTACATCTCTCCCGCATTGAATGTGATGGTCGCGGCGGCCCGCAAAGCCGGCCGCCCCTTGATCCGCGACTTCGGCGAACTGGAAAATCTCCAGATCTCGATGAAGGGCCCCGCCGATTTCGTCACCACCGCCGACAAGCGCACCGAACGCATTCTGATCGAAGAATTGACCAAGGCGCGTCCCGGTTACGGCTTTCTGGGCGAGGAGGGCGGCGTGGTCGAAGGCAAAGACAAGACCCATCGCTTCATCATCGATCCCATCGACGGCACCTTGAACTTCATGCATGGCATTCCCCAGTTCGCCATTTCCATCGGACTGGAGCGGGAAGGCCAGCTGGTCTCGGGCGTGATCTATAATCCGGTCACCGACGATTTGTTCATGGCCGAGAAAGGCCATGGCGCCTTCCTCAATGACAAGCGCCTGCGCGTCGCCGCCCGCAAGGAGTTGGGATCCAGTGTGATCGCCACCGGCCTGCCCTTCATGGGCAAGGAAGGTCATGCCCGCGCCGTCGCCGAAACGGCGGCGGTGATGAATGTGACGGCGGGCATCCGCCGCATGGGCGCGGCGTCGCTCGATCTGGCCTATGTCGCGGCGGGCCGTTTCGACGGCTTCTGGGAACATGGCCTGCAGCCCTGGGACATGGCGGCGGGCATTCTGCTGGTGAAGGAAGCGGGCGGTGTCATCACCGACATGAATGGCGGCGAACAGATGCTGGCCAAGGGCCATGTGCTCTGCGCCAATGAAAATCTGCATCCGCAGCTGCTCAAGTTGCTGAAGAGCGTCAAGCCGTCCTAGATTTTCGGATACTCACCATGGCTGGTCTTGACCCGGCCATCCATGATCGATCCATGCGACCCGTGTCACTGGATGACCGGCTCTCCATCCCTTTCCGCGCTATGCGCGGCGGGGGCCGGTCATTGTGAGATTGTAGTTTCTAGAACTCAATCACCGTCCGGATGCTTTCGCCCGAATGCATCAGGTCGAAGGCTTCGTTGATCCGCTCCAGCGGCAGCTTGTGCGTGATCAGGGGATCGATTTCGATCTTGTGATCCATGTACCAGTCGACGATGCCGGGGACTTCGGTGCGTCCCCTGACGCCGCCAAAGGCCGTGCCTTTCCACACCCGGCCCGTCACCAGTTGGAAAGGGCGGGTTTTGATCTCCTGACCCGATCCGGCCACGCCAATGATCACGCTCACGCCCCAACCGCGATGGGTGCATTCCAAGGCCTGGCGCATCAGATCGACATTGCCCACGCATTCGAAGGAATAATCCGCGCCGCCCCCGGTCAGTTCGACCAGATGCGCCACCAGATCGCCCTTTACGTCCTTGGGATTGACGAAATGGGTGAGACCGAATTGCCGCGCCAGCGCTTCGCGGTTGGGATTGAGGTCCACGCCCACGATCATATTGGCGCCCGCCATCCGCGCGCCCTGCAGCACGTTGAGACCGATGCCGCCCAAGCCGAACACCACCACATTGGCGCCGGGCTCGACCTTGGCGGTCTTGATCACCGCGCCGATGCCGGTGGTGACGCCGCAGCCGATGTAACAAGCCTTGTCGAAAGGCGCATCGCTCCGGATCTTGGCCAGCGCGATTTCCGGCAGCACGGTGAAGTTCGAGAAGGTGGAACAGCCCATATAATGATGGATGGGCTGGCCTTTGACGGAAAAACGGCTGGTGCCGTCCGGCATCAGGCCCTTGCCCTGGGTGGCGCGGATCGAGGTGCACAGATTGGTCTTGTGCGAGGTGCAGCTTTTGCACTGGCGACATTCGGGCGTGTAGAGCGGGATCACATGATCGCCCGGCTTCACGCTGGTAACCCCTGCGCCCACCTCGCGCACGATGCCAGCGCCTTCATGGCCCAGGATGGCGGGGAACAAGCCTTCCGGATCGGCGCCCGAGCGGGTGAATTCGTCGGTGTGGCAGACGCCGGTGGCCTTGATCTCAACCAGCACTTCGCCGGCGCGCGGCCCTTCCAGATCGACCTCTTCGATCACCAGAGGCTTTCCGGGACCATAAGCGACAGCAGCACGCGTCTTCATCAAGGCCTCCCAAAGAAAACACCGGCTTTCTTCCCCCCGCAGGGCGAAGCCCTTAGCGGGGGAAGATGTCTTCCGAAGGCTTGCCTGAGGAAGACAGATGGGGGGTACAAGAAACAGCAATCCTTGCAAAGCGTTAGATTGAGGCTAGGCTGGACTCGGGGTAAAGATTTGTCGAAGCTCGGACTGGTCCCATGCGTCTGAAAACCGCTGCATTATTGGCGAGCGTTTGGCTTGCCGGATCCGGCATGGCCCTTGGCCAGACCGTGGACAGCGGCACGGAAGTGACTGTCAATCCGGTGATCGGCGGCCGCGGCGGGCTCCTGCTCTATCCCGGCGATCAATATATGCGGCGGGTTCAGCCCGCCCTGGAACCGGGCGAAACCCTGAAAGATCAGGGACCGATCCAGCTGCATATGCCCGTCCGCCGCAAAACGGTCCGCAAAGCGCCCGCCACGCAGACCGCCACCGCCGAACAAGCTCCGGCCGTGGCGCCGAGCCCCGCGCCGGAGAAGCGGCAAGCCAAACCCAAGCCGCAGCCCAAAGCCGTTGCTGCCGCCGCGCCGCCGCCGGCCGCCGCCTATAATCCCGGCTTTGGCAGTCTCGATCAGGGCGCAGCAGGCCTCAATCTATCCCGCATGCCCGCAGCCGCCCCACCGCCTGCAGCAGCGCCCACCCGCATGGCCAAGGCCAATCCGCCGCCCGCCAATGTCACGGCCCCGCCAGCAACCGGCGGTGAAACCCCGGGCCTGTCCAAGCGCAGTGTGATCCTGTTCGCGCCCGAGGCGGCCGATCCCGCGGAATCCGCGCTGGGGGCGATCAAATTCCTGGCCGGGGATCTGAACTCCGCCATGACCAGCGCCTCGTCGCGTGTTCAGATCCAGGCCTATGGCGGCAATCGCGGCGACAAAGGCTCCGATGCGCGGCGGTTGTCACTCAAGCGAGCACTGGCGATCCGCCAGGTTCTGATCGATGACGGCGTCGCCGCCGAACGCATCGATGTGCGCGCCATGGGCGGGGTTGACGATAAAGGGCCTGCCGACCGGGTCGATGTGTTCGTGAAGTCCTGATCCTTTTTGGTCGCGCGTCCGAACGGAAAACCGCTTCGCGCGCCTTCGGACGCTTCACACTTTTGCTGGCCGCCGCTCTCGGCCATCAAGCCATTTCCACGTCCTTGGCCTCCGGGCCGAACTTCATGCAGAGCGCGATCGCCAGCGCGGCGCAAATCGCCACCGCCGCCAGCGCGACGGCATAATTGCCGTCCGTCCGCTCCGCCACACCGGTCTGCAGCACAGCGTTCACCGAAGCGATCAGATTGCCCAACTGATAGACCGTGCCGGGGAAGGTGCCGCGGGAATCCGGTGGCGAAAGCTCGTTCAGATGCGCCGGCACCACGCCCCAAGCCCCCTGCACGGTGATCTGCATCAGGATCGCACCCAGCGCCAACAGCACTGCGGTGCTGGAGAAAGCCCAGAGAAAGGCCACTGGCACACCCAACAAGGCGGCGATCATGGAAGCGCGGCGGCGGCCGATCCGTTGGCTCAGCATGCCGAAGCCGATGCCGCCGAAAATCGCGGCAACATTGTAGAGTATCGCGATGATCGAGACCGTGGCGGTACCGAAGCCATGCTGCTTCTGCAGGAAGGTCGGGTAGATGTCTTGCGTGCCGTGGCTGAAGAAATTGAAGGCGGTCATCATCACCACCGCGAACAACAAGAGCCGCCAATGTTTGCGGACATAAGGCGATGCGGCAAAGGCAATAACGGCCGCCACCGGCAGGATCAGCGCCACACCGGCCCAGCCGAAACTGGGATAGAGCAATCGGGTGGCAGCCAGATAGGTGAGAAACCCGCCGACAATAATGGCCGCGATCTGGGCGCCCAGCATGGGCAGCCCAACCCGCGCACCTTTGCCGATATCATGCGAAGGCGATTCCTCCACCGAACGCCAGATATAGGCGATGAGGAAAGCCGCGGGCAGCAGCCCGATCATGAAGAGGCCGCGCCAGCCGATCACTTCATACAGCAGGCCGAATATCACCGACGCACCCAGATAGCCGGTGGCATAGCCGGATTGCAGCAGGCCGGAGACGAAACCGCGTTTGTTACTCTTCACGGTTTCGAATGCGAGCGAGGCACCGATGCCCCAGACCCCGCCCATCGCCACCCCAAACAGGGAGCGGATGGCATAGAAAGTCATCAGGCTGGGCGCGAAGGCGGTGAGAAAACCGAACAGCGAATAGAGGGCGACATTGACCATCAACACGGGACGGCGGCCATAGCGGTCGGCCAAGCGGCCAAAGACGAAAGCGCCCAGCGGCCGGAATGCCAAGGTCAGAGTCAGGGCCCAGGCCACGCCTGAAACCGGGACCTGAAAGGTCGCCGCCACATCCTTGAGGACAAAAACCAGGACGAAGAAGTCGAAGGCGTCGAGCGCCCAACCCAGATAGGCTGCCAGCACCGCGTGCCGCTCGCGCGGTGTCCAGCCCGTCAGAATCGCCATTCCGCATCTCCCAGTTTTCCGCAGCATTTCAGGTGCGAAGCGGCTTGGGAACCCCTACAAAATCCCACCCCATCCATGACGCATTTGCGATAGCGGGTTTTGGGGCTAGAAACTTGTTGAACCCGTTGATGGATTTTCATGCGCACCATCCTTGCCGCCCTGTTGTTGCTGGCCGCCTCCTGCCCTGCATCGGCAAGCGGGATCGAAAGCACCGGCACCGGGGTCGCCATCGCCCTGCCTTTGGTGGCGGGTGGAATCAGCCTCTATAAAGACGACCGCACCGGGCTGGCCCAGCTCACGGTGGACACGGTGGCGACGGTTGGCACCGCTTATGCCCTCAAGCAATTCGTCAAGGAACAACGGCCGGACAAAAGCGACTTTAGGTCCTTCCCTTCCGACACGTCGGCCCTGGCCTTCGCGCCGGCGCAATATCTGTGGGACCGCTATGGCTGGGAATACGGCCTGCCCGCTTATGCCGCCGCCAGTTTCGTGGGATACAGCCGCATCGATGCCAAGAAGCACCATTGGTACGACGTCGCCGCCAGCGCGGGTTTCGCCTTCACCTTTTCCAAGATCTTCACCACCCGTTATCGCGCGCCCGGATTGCGCTATGGCGCGGCGATCTCGCCGGACGGCGGCGAGTTCCGGCTGTCTTATAACTTCTGATCTTTACGGCGCCGCGGCGACGTCGGTGAACCGGTCGACCTTACGCAGCGGCGGAAACAGCTTCGCCCAGACCGCCACCACCAAGAGCGTGCCGATGCCGCCCGCCACCACGGCGGGGACCGTGCCCAACAGGGCTGCCGTCATGCCGGATTCGAACTCGCCCAATTCATTAGATGCGCCCACAAACAACATATTGACGGAAGAGACCCGGCCTCGCATGGCGTCCGGCGTCGCCAGCTGAATCAGCGAGGAACGAATATTGACGCTGATCATGTCGCTGGCGCCCATCACGAACAGCGCCAATAGCGACAAGGGAAACCAAGTGGACAGTCCGAACACGATGGTGGCGGCGCCGAACACCGCCACCGAAGCGAACATCTTGGTGCCCACCCGGCTGGTGATCTGATAGCGGGTGAGCGTGAAAGCGACGGCAAAGGCGCCCGCGGCGGGCGCGCTTCGAAGAAAACCAAAACCGATTGGGCCGGCATGCAGGATGTCCCGGGCGAAGACCGGCAGGAGTGCGGTGGCGCCGCCCAGAAGCACCGCGAACAGATCCAGCGAAATCGCGCCCAGCATCACCGGCCGTGAGCGCACGAAACGCACGCCTTCGGCAACCCGCTCGAACCCGCTGGCATGGCTATTTTCCGCAACATAAAGCCGCCCGCCCAGACGCGAGACGATCAATGCCGCCAGCGAGAAGCCCGCGATGCAGAGCAGATAAACCGCCGGCGGCCCCAGCGCGTAGAGAAAGCCGCCCAGCGCGGGCCCTGCGATCACCGCCGCATTGAAGGCGGAGGAATTGATGGAAATGGCACGGGGCAGCCGCTCCTGATCCACCAGGAAAGGCAGCAGCGATTGTCCCGAAGGCCCCGAAAGACCCCGCGCCGCGCCGAACAGGATCAGGACCATGTAGAAAGGCCAGACCGTATGCGGTGCCAGCAAGGTGAGGCCGAGAAAAAGCGCCGAACAAAAGGCCTGCAACCCGCCGGTCAAAGCGGAGACACGGCGCTGGTTGAAACGGTCGGCGATGTCGCCTGCGGGCAAGGTGAGCAGGAACATGGGCACGAACTGGCAAAGCCCCACCAGCCCCAGCGCCAAAGGCGTGCGCACCATGTCGTAGATCTGCCAGCCGATCGCCACCGACTGAACCTGCATGGCGCAGGCGGAAATGAAGCGCGAGCCCACGAACAGAGACAAGTCGCGGCGGCGATATAGGGAAGGCGGAATGTCGCTCACAGCCGCCCGCATTTGCCCGAAACCCACTCCGAAAACAATCTCGAAGTCAGCTTTCCGGTGAAGCGAACACCAGCTTTCTTCCCCGCGGCCGAAAGCCTGGCGGGGGAAGATGTCTTCCGAAGGCTTGCCTGAGGAAGACAGTTGGGGGAGAAAATTATTTAGAAGCCAATACCGACACGCCGCTCTGCAGATGCAGAATCTGGCTCTGTTCGCCGGCTTGCAGGGCGAATCTGACCTTGGAGAAGCCGGGCTTGCTCAAGACCGGCTTGGCGTCGCGGGAAAAACCATAGGGCTCCAACGGCAGGCCCAGCCAAGTCAGGTCCATTTTGTCGTTGCTGTTGAGATCCTGATAGGTCTCGATCGCGTAGGTGCCGGGCGGCACATTGTGCAAGACAATGACCGTCTCGCCTTCGACCGCCGGAACATCGGCAGACGCGACCGGCGTGGCATTCTCGGTACGATAACCGCGCTCGTCGTAAAGTCCCAGCCGCACGAGCCCGCCTTTGCTCACACTCTCGACATGAATTGTCAGAGTGGCAACGGGCGGCGCTTCATCGGCCCGCACCGGCTGAACCAGCGCCACGGCGGCGATCAGCCCGGCCAGCAACACGCCGACAGAGGCGAGCCCGAACCAGGCCGCTTTCATGAAACCGCTCATCGTCTGGTGCCCCCCGGCTCCATCTAGCAGCATTTTGTATCAAACTGTCTCAGTTGTGGCCACCCCGCCAAGAGCGAAAACGCCACCGGACCGGGGAATTCCGGTCCGATGGCGCGATAAATAAGTACCAAATACGGCTTTAAAAGCCCGTAAGCGGTGCTTTTCAGTTCAACTTCGGTTCCAGTTTCTTGCAGGCGTCGATCAAGCCTTTGACGGCATCGGCCGATTTCACCAGAGCCGCCTTTTCGTCCGCGGTCAGTTCCAGTTCCACCACCCGCTCCACGCCCTTCTCGCCGATCACGACGGGCAGGCCGACATAGAGATCCTTGATGCCATAGGCGCCATCGACATAGGTGGCGCAGGGCAGGATGCGCTTCTGGTCCTTCAGATAGCTTTCCGCCATGGCGATGCCGGCGGTGGCGGGCGCGTAATAGGCCGAGCCGGTCTTGAGCAGGCCGACAATTTCGGCGCCGCCGTCACGGGTGCGCTGAACGATCTGGTCCAGGCGATCCTGTTTGATCCAGCCCATCTTCACCAGTTCCGGCAGCGAGATACCCGCCACGGTGGAGAAGCGCGGCATCGGCACCATGGTGTCTCCATGGCCGCCCAGCACGAAGGCGGACACGTCTTCCACCGACACGTTCAGTTCGTCGGCCAGGAAGTGGCGGAAACGCGCGCTGTCGAGCACGCCCGCCATGCCCACGATCTTGTTGTGCGGCAGGCCGGAGAATTGGCGCAGCGCCCACACCATCGCATCCAGCGGGTTGGTGATGCAGATCACGAAGGCATTCGGGGCATTGGCCTTGATGCCCTCGCCTACCGCCGCCATCACTTTCAGGTTGATGCCGATCAGGTCGTCGCGGCTCATGCCCGGCTTGCGCGGCACGCCGGCGGTGACGATCACCACATCAGCGCCCTTGATGTCGGCGTAATCGTTGGTGCCCTTGAGTTTGGCGTTGAAGCCGTCGATGGGACCGGCCTGGGCCAGGTCCAGGCTCTTGCCCTGGGGCAGGCCTTCGGCGATGTCGAACATCACCACATCGCCCAGTTCCTTCAGAGCGACGAGATGGGCGAGCGTGCCGCCGATTTGTCCGCCGCCGATCAGGGCGATTTTCTTGCGCGCCATGGGTAGGTCCTTTGCCGTGAGGAGTGAAAAACCGGGCGCTACCTAGCCTTTGGGGCGGGCGTGGGCAAGGTGACAATTAATCTGGTGGCAAAAGCCGCAAGATAGTTTCACGGCGGCGAAGATGACGGCAAAGAAAAAGACCGGATGCATGCGCAGCGGCCAGGAAAAGTGTGAAGGGCTGAAAGCCCGGAACGATTTTCCGAGTGGCGCCGGAGGCGCCCATTAAAATTGGGCGCGTTCGCGCCCAGGCCGCGCGCAATTGAAAAATACGCTGCATCGGCCAAGAAAAAGGCCGGATGCAGCGCATCCGGCCTTTTCTTCGTTCATAAAAGGATCGCTTAGATCGCTTCCTTCAGTTCCTTGGAGGCGCGGAACGCGACCTTCTTGGACGCTTTGATCTTGATCGCTTCGCCCGTGGCCGGATTGCGACCCATGCGCGGACCGCGCTTGCGCACGACCAGGATGCCGAGGCCATTCAGACGGATGCGGGCGCCCTTCTTCAGGTGCTTGGTGATCAGCCCGATCGTGTCTTCCAGCATGGCGTTGGCGCTCTTCTGTGAGAGCTCATGCTTCTCGGCAAGCTGGCTGGCGAGCTGACGGGTGGAAACGGTTTCGACTTTAGCGGCGGCTTTTGCAGTTGCCATTGGGATAGTCCCTCTTAACGAATCAACGATGGGCCCGAATTTACTGCATTTCCCGCATATCCAAGTAGTCCAATAGCAAAAAAGCCCCGGAAAACCGGAGCTTTTTGCACTATTCCGACCGGAAGTTGCGAAAAGCCCCTGTTTTCGGGCTTTTCCGGTGCCTTAAGCGGCGGCGTCGGGACCCGAATTCTCGGTGCGCTCGGAGATGCGCGCCGACTTGCCGGTGCGCCCACGCAGATAATAGAGCTTGGCGCGGCGCACTTTGCCCTTGCGCACCACCACCACCGAATCGACCAGCGGCGAATAAATCGGGAAGACGCGCTCCACGCCTTCGCCATAGGAAATCTTGCGGACCGTGAAGGCCTCGTTCAGGCCTGCACCCTGGCGGGCGATGCAGACGCCTTCGAAGGCCTGGAGGCGTTCGCGGGTCTTGTTCTGCTTGGTCTTCTCGTCATAGGTGACGTCCACCACCTTGACGTTGACCTTGAGTGTGTCGCCGGGACGGAAAGCGGGCAGCGGCTTGGCGCGGACGGCCGTCATTTGCTCGGCTTCGAGCGTCTGCAAAAGGTTCATGGCGGCAATCTCCGTACGTCTGGCAGCAAGGCGAAGGCGGGGCGTATAGCCTAGCGCTTGGCCTTTTCATAGAGGGTCCAAAGGTCAGGACGCCGCGCTTTGGTCAGGGCTTCCGCCCGGGCGCGCCGCCATTTTGATATTTCCTTGTGATTTCCTTGGGTTAGGACATCCGGGATGGGCTGGTCCTCGAAGGATTGCGGCCGGGTGAATTGCGGATATTCCAGAAGTCCCGCGGCGAAACTTTCTTCTTCCGTGGAGGCATGATCGCCCAGAACGCCCGGGATCAGCCGCACCGAGGCTTCGATCAGGGCCATGGCGGCGATTTCGCCCCCGGCCAGCACGAAATCGCCCAAGGAGATTTCCTCGATAGCCCGGGCCGCGATCACCCGCTCGTCCAGGCCCTCGAACCGGCCGCAAAGCAGGATCGCGCCGGGACCGGATGCCAGGTCCCGCACCCGCGCCTGGGTTAAAGGGATCCCGCGTGGGGACAGATAGATCAGGGGCCGTCCGTTACGCTCCACGGCATCGATCGCCGCCGCTGCCACATCGGCCCGCATCACCATGCCGGGGCCACCGCCCGCCGGAGTGTCGTCCACGGTGCGATGCTTGCCCAGGCCATGCTCGCGGATGTCGCGCACGTCCAGGGACCAGAGGCCATTCGCCAGCGCTTTACCCAGGAGCGACGTCCCCAAGGGGCCGGGGAACATTTCGGGAAAAAGCGTGAGAACGGTGGCGGACCAGTTAGACATGAAAACGACCTGTGGCACCCTCGCGGGCGAAGACGCTGACGCTATCGCCCACTCGGCGATGAAGGCAATGATCACTCAACGTGATCATTGCCTTCATCGTCCTCAGGCACAGCAACAAGAATGCGCCCACCTGCGATGTCGATGGTAGGCACAGTCTCGCGGGTGAAGGCGAGAAGGACATTGTCGCCGTCGGGCCGCAAAATCTCGATCACATCGCCGGCGCCGAAATTGTGGATCGCCGCGACCTTGCCGAGCACACGGCCTTCGCTGTCATGCGCGTCCAGGCCGATCAGATCGGCATGATAGAATTCTTCTTCCGCCGTGGCGGGCAGCGCATCCCGATCCACGAAGAGCTCGGCGCCTTTCAGTGCCTCGGCGGCATTGCGATCATTGATGCCGGAAAAAGAAATCACCGCCTCGCCCGGTTTGCCGGCACGAAAAGCGGTGATCTCGTAAGTCTTGCCCCGTTTGTCACGGAGCGGTCCGTAAGACGGCAGCGCCTCGGGCGTTTCGGTGAAGAGCTTGACCTTCACCGCACCCTTCAGGCCCTGCGCGCCGATGATGGCGGCGAGAAGAACCTCGCGCGCCAAATCAGGCCGCCGGCGCTTCTTCCGCGGCCTTGGCGGCGGCGGCAGCGCGCTCCTGCGCCTTCTTCTTGGGCACGGCCTTCTGCGGATTGTTGTGCACGCGCGCCTTCACCAGACCGGCCTTGGCGAGAAATTTGTGCACGCGATCCGACGCCACCGCACCCTTGGCGATCCAGGCCTTGGCCAGGTCGAGGTCGAGCTTCAGGCGATCGGCGTGATCCGACGGCAGCAGCGGATTGTAGAAGCCGATCTTCTCGATGAAGCGTCCGTCGCGGGGCGAACGGGAATCCGAGATCACGATATTGTAGTGGGGACGCTTCTTGGTGCCGGCGCGGGCCAGGCGGATACGCAGTGCCATGTCATTTTTCCTTGCAGTTAAACGGTTAAATTCAATTCGTGTTGATCTCTGTTGACGCTAGCGCCGGGGAAACATGCCGGGCGGCAATCCACCAGGCATTCCACCGCCACCCATGCCGGGCATCATCGGCATGCGGCCGCCTTTGCCCATCTTCTTCATCATGTCCGCCATCTGGCGATGCATTTTCAAAAGCTTGTTCACTTCGGACACATCCACGCCCGCGCCCGCCGCGATGCGTTTGCGGCGCGAGCCGTTGATCACATCGGGATCAGAGCGTTCGGTCTTGGTCATGGACTGGATGATCGCTTCCTGGCGGGTGAGGATCTTGTCGTCCAGGCCCGCCGCTTCCAGCTGGCCCTTGATCTTGCCCACGCCCGGCAGCATGCCCAGCACGCCTTTCATGCCGCCCAGTTTTTTCATTTGGTTCAGCTGCGAAGCCAGGTCGTTCATATCGAACTGACCCTTTTTCATTTTGGCGGCAAGCTTCTCCGCTTCCGCCTTGTCCAGAGTCTCGGACGCTTTTTCGACCAGCGAGACCACATCGCCCATGTCGAGAATGCGCGAGGCGACGCGTTCGGGATGGAAGGCTTCCAGCGCGTCCAGCTTTTCGCCCGCACCCAGGAATTTGATCGGCGCGCCGGTGACGCTGCGCATCGAGAGCGCCGCGCCGCCACGGGCATCGCCGTCCACACGGGTGAGGATGATGCCGGACAGCTTCAAACGGTCGTTGAAGTTCTTGGCGATATGAACCGCGTCCTGGCCGGTGAGGCTGTCAGCCACCAGCAAGGTTTCGTGCGGATTGGTGGCAGCCTTGATGGCGGCGACTTCCGCCATCAGCTGCTCGTCAATCGACTGGCGGCCGGCGGTGTCGAGAATGAGGACGTCATAGCCGCCCACCTTGGCGGAGGCCAAGGCCCGCTTGGCGATGGCGACCGGGTCCTGTCCGGCGACGATGGGCAGAGTGGCAACGCCCGCCTGCTCGCCCAACACGCGCAACTGTTCCATGGCGGCGGGACGATTGACGTCCAACGACGCCATCAGCACCCGCTTCTTTTCGCGGGTCTGGAGCATCACGCCCAATTTGGCAGAGGTGGTAGTCTTGCCCGAACCCTGCAGACCGACCATCAGGATCGGCGCCGGCGGGCTGCCCAAGGACAAAGCGGCGTTTTCCGCACCCAGGGTTTCCACCAGAACGTCATGGACGATCTTGATGACTTGCTGGCCGGGGGTGACGGAGCGGATGACGCTTTCGCCGATGGCGCGGGGGCGCACCTTCTCGACGAAATCCTTTACCACCGGCAGGGCGACGTCCGCCTCGATCAGGGCGGTGCGCACTTCGGCCAAGGCGGCATCGACATCGGCCTCGGTGAGCGATCCGCGCCCGCGAAGCTTGTCGAATACGCCGCCGAGGCGGGATTGAAGCGATTCAAACAATCCAGTTACTCCGGTCCTCACCCTGAGCTTGTCGAAGGGTGAGGCAGAAACCTTGCTCCCTCATGCTTCGACGGGCTCAGCATGAGGTGCTGAAACTCCAAGCGATTTCGCCCCAGGGGGCGCACTCTACATTTGGTTGCGCCCCTGGCCTGGGCCGAAACCAAGTGGTTTCGCCCCAGGGGGCGCAACGCGCTGCCTGGGGGCGATCCCCCGCGCCAGGCGAGGGACCGGAAAGGCCTGTGGTCTTTCCGGAAACGGGCGGGTTTTAGGACTTCCAGGCCCAAAAAGTCAAATTTGGCGGGCTTTCTAGGATTTCAGCCCCAGTTTCTCCGCCAGATATACGAAACTCAGCCCCCACATCTCCGCCGCCTGCTTGTGGTCGGCGGCGGCGGAATGGCCGCCATCGGTGTTCTCGTAGAACAGCACTTCATGGCCCTGCTCTTCCATCCGCGCCGCCATCTTGCGGGCATGCACGGGCGTGACCCGGTCGTCGCTGGTGGCGGTGACGAAGAAAACCGGAGGATATTTCACGCCCTTCTTCACATTCTGGTACGGCGAGTAAGTGAGAAGATAGGCCCGCTCGTCCGGCTTGGCGGGATCGCCATATTCCCCCTCCCAGCTCGCGCCCGCGCCGATGTGCATATAGGCGATCATGTCGATCAACGGCACCTGGCACACCACGGCGCCGAACAATTCGGGGTGCTGCACCATAACCGTGGACACCAGCAGCCCGCCATTGGAGCCGCCCATGATGCCCAGCTGCCTGGGCGTGGTGAGGCCGCGCTTGATCAGGTCCTCAGCCACCGCCGCGAAATCGTCATAGGCGCGCTGGCGGTTCTTTTTCACCGCCGCTTCATGCCAGGCGGGACCGAATTCCCCGCCGCCGCGGATATTCGCCACCACATAGATGCCGCCATGGGTGAGCCATTGGCGCCCGAAATTGGCGGAATAGCCGGGCGTCAGCGAAACCTCGAAACCGCCATAGCCATAAAGCACCGTGGGCGCAGGGCCGTTCAGCTGTTTCGGCCGGGTCACGAAATAGGGAATCTTGGTGCCGTCCTTCGATGTCGCCTCGAATTGCTCGGTGGCCAGGCCGGAGGCGTCAAACCGCGCCGGCAGCGACTTGATGGGGCGCGGCTGCTCCTCGCCATTGGTGAAGTAAACCGTGGGCGGGGTGAGATAGCTCTGGAAGCTGAACATCGCTTCGGGCCCGAAATCATTGACCGAAACCACATCGACGGCGCCGCCGCGCGGCAGGATCACGCCCCTGTCAACCCAACCGCTGGATCCATGCCGGAAGGCATGCACCGAGCCGATCACATTCTCGGTGATCGCGGCATAGATGGCATCGCGTCCCACCGCCACGCTCTCGATGCTGGCGCGCGCTTCGGGCGTGTAGAGAGCCTGCGTGCTGCCGTCCTCGCGGAACAGCACCAGCGAGCCTTTGCCGATATGGTCGCCATCCGCGCTCGCATAATCTTTGCGCAAGGTGGCGACCCAGGCTCCGTTGATCATGCCTTTGACGTCGGCCGACAAAGGCAGCGGCAATTTCTTCACCGAGCCCTTCGCGGCATCGACCGCGTAATATTCATTTTCGAAAAAGCTCACGGCGCGGATCGCCAGCGCGAAATCGCCTTCCTTCGTGTGGAAGGTCGCGGGCGAGACCAGCACATCTTCCGCCTTGCCTTCGTAAATCGTCTTGGCGGATGAAACCGGTGTGCCGCGCTTCCACAATTTGACAATGCGGGCATAACCGGAATTGGTCAGGCTGCCCTTGCCGAAATCACTGGCGAACAACACCGTATCGTCGTCGAGATAAGAGGCGTCGCTTTTCGCTTCCTTGAGCGAAAATCCATCGGCGGCGAGCTTTTTCGCCTTCAGATCATATTCGCGCACCACCACGGCATCGCCGCCGCCCCGCGACAGGCGGATCAGGCAGCGTGTTTCCTTGGGCGCGCATTCGGCGCCTTCGAACACCCAATTTTCCTTTTCGCTTTTCGCCAGCGCATCGACATCCAGCAGAATGTCCCATTTGGGGGCGGGATTGGCGTAATCGGCGATGGACGTACGCCGCCAGATGCCCTTGGGATTTTTCGCGTCCTGCCAGAAATTATAGACAAAGCCATGCCGGATGCTGCCGGATGGAATCCGGTCGGGCGCATCCAGAACTTCCAGGATACTGTCATAATTTTTCCGGTAACGCGGATCGGCTTTGAGAATACCCAGGGACTTTTTGTTCTGTTCCGCCGCCCAGGCCAGGGGCTTTGCCCCATGCACATCCTCCAGCCAGGTATAGGGGTCGGCATTGTCCTGGGGTTGGGCGGTCACGACGATGGCTCCGATGCTCAAAAACGAGAAAAGGGAAAGGAACGTCAGGCTCAGGCGCAGAGACATGGCGGCTCCCGGGATTGAACCGGCAGCTTTGCGATTTTGGGTGGCTCCGGCAATGGCAAAAGGGTCCCCGGCCCCCTATAAGGCGGCCATGATCCCCTTTCGCAAAATGCAGGGCCTGGGCAACGATTTCGTCGTGTTCGACGCGCGCGAAAAGCCCGTGCCCATGACAGCGCCCAAAGCGCGCGCCATCGCCGACCGTCATTTCGGCGTGGGCTGCGACACCTTGGTGTTGATCACGCCGGGAAACGAGCAGGCCGACGCGGTGTTGCGCTTTTTTAACGCCGATGGCGGCGAGGTGGAATCCTGCGGCAACGCCACCCGCTGCGTCGCGCGTCTTTTGATGGATGAAAGCGGACGGCCCGAAGTCCGGCTGGACAGCAAGGGCGGGTTTTTAGTTTGCCGCGATGCCGGCAAGGGG
>Ga0207695_10004691_pt1 | contig 18511 bp, 17 predicted proteins | sample KBSC54metaG_FD_184354 | JGI IMG/M metagenome (GOLD analysis project Ga0207695, IMG submission 184354) | Corn rhizosphere microbial communities from Kellogg Biological Station, Michigan, USA - KBS C5-4 metaG (SPAdes) (version 2) | ecosystem: Host-associated > Plants > Roots > Rhizosphere > Soil... | reverse complement strand
GGTGTCGGAACCCCGCTACCATGTTGGAAGCCCTCCGCTTAAGCGCCGAGTTCATTCGCCGTGAGCGTCGTAATCGTGACGAATTTGTTCCCTTGAGGACATTTCAGCACATTATCGTCTAAAATAAGTTCTAAACAGCTTTAGTCGCTGATTTAATTAATATAACTAACGTAGGAGAATAGAGTCAGAACGTCAAGTCTTTCTAATCATCGATATTTCGGCGAACGCGTGCCAAAAGATGCCTTGCTGGTTCAGTAACAGGTTTCGGGCGTTTATCCGGTCACATTTAAGGTCACGCCAGGCTGATCGGACGGCGCCAGAGAGCCCTTGAACGGCGACGCCGAGGCTCCATATCAGACGAATAATTCGCGGCTAGCGAAGAAGAAATTTGATGGTGGACACCGTCCACCCCACCACCTGTGGTGTAACCGCACAGTTGTGGTTTTTCACTGACACTTCTGCCACTGATGCGCGGGATCGGGCGCCTGTGGCAGACAAACGAAATCACCGTTCCGCACGAACACTATTGCAGCCGGGCTGCGCAATCGGCCTGGCGACCACCAGCATAGCTGACTCGCGCGTCATCGCGCCGGGACTTGCAGACGACCGCTAACCAGATCACGTCGGGACGTCATCCGCGGATGGAGCGGTTCAATATCTTTATTCGGGATCAATAAGTGACTATCACCGATACGTCGTCCTGGTAGTTGCCGGCCGCATTATTCCGATCCCCGAAGAGACGCCCATAGACTGGAATACTCACTTCACTTCCGCTGGCGGACGAATTCACGACATAGGTCTGACTGCCGCGGGTACCGTCTCCCCATACCTGCGTGCCGGCTGCGTCCAGGTACAGATTATACAGGATCGTAGCGCTTCCCCGGCGCATCTTGCGGGCCCTGAAGGAACCCGATTGGCCGGTCGTGAGGCCGATGGTCAGCCGCTTGGGCGTGCCGGAACACCGATAATGCAGCATACCTACAGTGACAGCATCGCGATGCAGCAGTGGATCGTACATACCAAAGGCGACTGGTGTCGCGGCGACCGTACACAGGCCGCTCGCAGTGATGGACTCCGCGGCATGCGTGACGCTCCGCGCCGGCAGCATCAGGATAATCGTCATGGCATAGGTGGCGAGCCTTACACGGAGGTGTCTCACTGCGCCCTGCATGTGACCGTTCCCATCTTGTGCAAGGGTTCCTTGAATTCAGGAACGATCATGTCGAAGGAACATGTCCCGTCCTTATACTCGACCAGCGCTTTGATCGTTCCCACCGGGATATCCTCGAAATAAAATGCGCCACCATCCCCAATCGGCGAGCTTTGTTGCGGCTTGGAAGACAAGGTCAATTGGCCATTGGCTGGAATGATTCGGTGGCTGCCATTCATCACCACGAGATTGCCGATTACCTGATGAATGCGATGCACCGGGAAGGTAATCACGGCGCCACCCCGATAGGGAACCGCAACCGTCTTTTGCGTTGCGCCTACGCTGAAGTTGAGCGGAATGTCCTGGTCATTGATGCCGAGTTGATTTCCGAAGTACGGCAGCAGGTTGGGATAGAGACAATCGCCAGCGCGGTCGGTCTTGCCCACCGATTGATTACTCCATTCACATTCCACATCGCTCGCGCCCGGCACTCTTACCAACGCAAAGCCGTTTTGGACTGGCCTCGTCAGAAACAATCTATCGCCGATACCTATGATGCCGCCGGCCACCGTGAACGAGCCGTTGTTTTGACTATCCACATGGTAATAGTCGCCTTCGAAATAGTTCTTATCGGTCTGATACTGCATGATCGCCGCCTGCTGCGGCGAACCACTGCTCCCGCCGCCTGCCTGGAGCATGTAGCCGTATCCCGGTCCGAACGGCAGGCTCCTTTGGAGCAGACCTACGGCGGTGCTTTCCGAACGCTGGTGCGCATACGAGGCCGTAGCGCTCGTGTTATCGCCGAGATAATAGCTCAGCCCGACGAAGGCCTGGTTCGCAGGCAATTGATTCCCAGGTAGCGCATGGCCAAGTGAGACTGACAGCGTGATGCGTTCACTGAGAGTAAGGAACATCGAGGCCAGGACCTGGTGCAGCGTCGCGCCTTCGGTTTCGGCATCCCGGCTGCGCGCATAGATATGCTGAAGGCCGACGGACGCTTTGCCGAAGCTATAGTTGATCGATGAATTGGTCTGTATGATCGGCCGATTGATCAACGGGGTCTGACTAAGATTCGAATAGTGCGGCGACATCCATTGCACCTGGGTGTCCACTCCGAACCGCGGCGAAATGTACTGATAGAGGAATGATGCTGCCGCACCGTTGCCACCCTGCTGATGGTCTTCGCTCGCGGCGAGCGCGACTTGGGCCACTCCAAACGAAGAGCCGACGGTGACCTGTGGGCCTCCGCTGATCAAATCGCGAGTGGCTTCGAGACGGTAGCCGGGAGTAAACCATGAAGTGACGCCGATGCTGTGGCTGGCCGAGAGCGCCAAGGGGCCGTATGCCCAACTGCTGGTACCCAGACTGTTGCGCAGTTCGCCGGCGCTGTACTGATAACTGTTCAATCCCGGTTCCAGCAGCGTAGCCCCAACATAGAAGGGGGCATTAATCACCTGACTGCCGCCAAAGGCGTTCCTGATGACAACCTGGGTGTTGGAAACGCCGGACAAACCGGGAATCTGCTGCAGGTTGAACTGGCCCGGTGCAAGCTGAACCTGATTGATCAGCAGACCATTGCGGTAAACGTAGGCGGTCGAGGGTGCGGTTACAGAACCCGATATGGTTTGCGTCGGAAACTGAATGAAGTAGGGATTCAGACTGAAATTCTTTTGCAGGGTAAGCCCGCCAATAAAAGGGCCGCCACCAAGGATGGGCCCACTCAAGGCAATGTCTCCCACGGTTAAGCGGCGAAGATTGACGCGGTCGTCCCAGACGACATTGGTGAGACCTCGCACCAGGCTCGACATCTCCAGCGAAAGACCGCTGTAGAAAAGCAGATGATCGACCGTCACTCCGCCTTCGAAGAACCCGGAAACCGAATTGAAATTCGTAGTCGTCAACGAATAGTTAAGAAAACCCGCCGGGTCGCTCCTGAACTCCATGTCCGGCGGCGCACCGCGCGCCATGTCGAAGGTCGATGGCCTGAAGCTGCTCGCGGACGCAGTCACTTTGATCGAGAGGCTCCTTTGATCAAATTCGTAATGGAAAGCCGGAGCGAGCGAGGTGATCGAGACGAAAGTGTCGTTGTCGATGGTCTCGCGTTTCGCCGCGGACAGACTCAGTCCAGCTTTTTCGAGATCGTCGAGCGGGAGCAGCACATCGGAGGGCCTGACGACGGCGATCACGATACCGCAGTCGAGGCCGTTCACTGAGAGCGCAAGAAAAGCACGTTGGTCAGCGCCCCATGCTGACTGCCCTGAAAGCACCATGGCGAGAAACACCATCGCGCTGGCGAATCCGATCGCCGATGGGCGAATTGTAATCCACAACCGGCGTTGAATTGCCGAACAAAAACCCAAAGCCGCCCCCTTTTGGCCCGGAACAGACGATCTCGGTCGCCGCTTGTAAGATGTGCCAGGTCTTCCCCGCCCATAAGGGGTGTTCCTTGCCTCGTGCTAGTTCGTCGCGCAGTTCGCCGCGCTGATTGGCAATTCGCTTTGCAAATTGCCATGGTCGGTTTCCACCAGCAGGGTCAGACGATTCGCTCGTGAACAATCGGCGCGAGACACCGCCAATTCATAGTCCCGCGATCCGCCAGCGAGCACGTACCAGCCTTGGGCGGTTTTCGAAAATATGGGTTGCGGGCCGGTGCCGAACCCCTCTACCCGCAGAGAATTAATCCGGAAATGCGCGTTGCCGGAATTCTTCACGGTGAAGCTCAGCGTGCCGTTTCTGAGCGCCAGCGAGCTGATGCCGGCCTCCGCGCGCGGCGCGGGTGGTTCGACAAATACCGGGATTCTGAGGTTCGTTAGAATGTCGACTACCGCGGCGCGTTCCTTATCTCCCGCCGGGCGTGGCGCCTCAAATAATTTGAGCTGATGCATCACCAAGCGGTAGGTTTTCTCGCTGTCAATTGCCGGAGCTATAGCCCCCACGCGGATGTTCTGAGTCTGATGAGGTTGGACATCGAACAGTTGCGGAAAAAAGATGACGTCGTCGGTGGGTGTCAGAACCATCTGACCGTCGGGACGCTCGCCCCATTGGTATGCGTTGAGCTGGAAACGCAACGGAACGTTATCCTGGTTGGTCATGGCGATCGTCTGGCTGCGTTCGCGTTGCCCGAGTGTTACATCCATCGGCGATACGGCAAAGTTGGCGGCGCGCGCCGGGGCGGCCAAACTAATGACCGCCCCGGCGATTACCGCCATCAATCCGCGCACATTAGGTACCTTCGTGTGCATGGTGAGTGTTAGCTGAGAATCGCCTGCTTATGGCGTCACGTCGATGGCGACCGTATCGTTGTAATTTCCCTGAGGCTCGTCCTGACCAGCCGGAATACTGCCGTAAACGGTGAGGGTCTGCGGCGTGCCAGTCCCAGTGGGAGCTGTAACCTTGTTCGACGTATCATCCCACGCGGTCGAGTATCCAGAATCCGAATAGAGATTATAGGACAGCTTGTCGGTGCCACCGTCTATCATGTACCTCTGACCGCTTGTCGACTGCCCGCCCAGACTGAGTCCAACCGTAGCCGCAGCATCGCCAGTCGTGCACGTCAGCGCGATACTGCCTGTGCCGTGCAGATCGGTGCTTGCGTTGGCGACCACCGGGTCGTAAGCACCGAAGGCCAGCGCGGTGACCGTTCCGATGCTGCACGTGTTAGTGATGCTAGCGCTAACCGGCAGATTAGTGGCCATGGCGGCTCCGCCCATCATCAGCGCCATTGAGGCAGCGACTCCCACTGTCCGCGCCCATTTCCCGATCTTCATTCCGTCTCCCCTCCAGTAATTGCGTTCGTTGCTGTTGAACCGCGCGAGCGGTTCGCGACTGCGACACGGGAAGCGACAAATGCAATGGACATGTCATAACATCACTAAACCTGAATTATTAGATATTTTGAGCTTAAAACGTTTTTAACTGATATCAACAACCGAATTCAATAGTAAATTCACTATGTACGAGAACATAACTCATATTAATCTTTTATAGGCTGTTAAAACATCTTAGAGATTATGATACCCCGACCGTTACACGCCGAGGTGCCACGTGATGTTCGACGCTCAATACCGCCTGTTCCCCGAGCGGGTCGCAATAAATCCGGCTGAGAAATTCAGTGGTGTGACTCGGCTCGATATGTCGGCTCGGTATAAGGATAGCGACGCTTGGGCTCCGATCCGCCACGGGGTAAATCGCTGTTGCTGAGGTCGGCACAGCGCCTCCGGGCGGGAATCGGCAGAGAGTTCCGCTTCCAGATCATCGCGGCGCGCGCGCACCAACGGGGAAAGGATTGTTCAGAACCAGGTCGTCTCGATGGATTTCTACGATCCACCCCACCACCTGTGGTGTAACCGCACAGTTGTGGTTTTTCACTGACACTTCAACACATCACTAATGCAGATTTGGCTATGTATTGGCGGCTATGAATCGCTAACAGACGGCCATATTGCGCTGATTCTACGTACTTGCTTGTTAAAGAGAAGCTAGGCACAGAATCTGCTCCATTACGGTTTGAAAGCAAGGCGAACGATAAACGTGCAAAAAAGTGCGGAGATCGAGCTCCGTCAGACGCAGTTCAACCGATGTGAGGTTCATCATGAAAGTCATCGATATGTTGTTCAAAGGCAGCTCTCGCGAGCGCAGCACTAACCGCAGCTCCGACCGGCGCTCTTTCGCCCGCGGAACCGCAATCTTCGAAATGACGGTGTTGACGCTCACCGCCAGCACCATCCTCATCATCCTGGCGCAGGGTACTCTGCTGTTCACCCAGGCGTCCGAGGTGAAGAACCTCGCCCACCTTGGCTCCAGCTATGCGGCAGCCAATCCGGCCTACGATTCCGCCACCATCAAGAATTTCGTCGTGCAAAACGCGCCCGGGCTGCTCGGCGCCAACGGCGGCTCGGCGCTCAACGTCACCGTCAGCCCCGCGACGGCGCCGCGGAATCTCGGCAGCTCCGTCACCGTCACGGTCGCCTATACCTACCCCTACGCCAGCTCGTTCGGCTCCAATTTCTTCGGCCTGAAGTTTCCCCGCACCTTGAGCGGCAGCGACACCGGCGCGACCCAATAACCGAGAGAGATCTCCAATAGACAGTTACAGGAGAAAAACCCATGCACTTTACTATCATCAATCTGATTGGACTCGTGTCGCCGCTGGTGTTGGCGGCGACCCTGCGCGAAATCTGGAAAGAGGGCCGCTCGCGCAGCGTGATGATGCGGATGCTGCCGCCCGAGCGCCGGCCCGTCTGGCATCGGCCTGAGTCGTCTTCGGGCATGCGCGCGAGCGCCGCCGAGCGTAAACGCCATGACCGACCGCTCTGGACCCTGCGCGACTGTCAGATGGAACTCCTTACCCAGGGCGTCATCCACGCCTTCGACGCCAGTGCCACCTCCTACCAACCGGACCGCCTGGCCTCGACCTATCCTCCTGGGCGCGTGCCGCCGCGGGTCGGATTGCATCGCGCGAAGGCCGATCACACGGACCACCCTTCGATCCTGCAGCGCACTCTTCAGCGCAACACCGAGATGCTTTCGATGGCGGACGCCGCCAGGTATCGCGGCAAACCTGAGATCGATGATGGTCCGGTGGAAACGCTGACCTACGCGGGCATGGCGGGCATGGCGCGCCCGGCGCATGGTCAAGGAACTGCGTAACGGCCGTCATGCACGACATCCATCGCAAACGGGCAGGAGTAAATAATATGAATTCGCTACGTCGATTAGCCTCCAGGGGTGTGCGCAAAGGACAGGCCCTCATCGTTGTGATTGCCGCAATCCCGGCAATCCTTGGATCGTTGACGCTGGTGGTCGATGTCGGCAACGCCTATTTCAACAAGCTCGAAATGCAGACCGCCAGCGACAGCGCGGTGCTCGCCGGCGGTTTGTACCTGCCGTCGGCGCCGAGCCAGGCGATCTCCTTTGCACGGCAAATCGCCAATGCCAACGGGCTCACCAACAGCGACATCACCTCTATCCTGGTGACACCCGATGACAAGGAGGTCATCATCGCGGCGAGCCGTTCGTTGCCTTGTTACTTATGCGCGGTGCTGGGCGAATCCGAAGCCCACGCGCAGGTTGCGTCCGGCACGCCGGCGAGCAGTGGTAGAGGATTAAACACCACCGCGACCTCGGGCATCGTGCCTATTCGCGCCGCCGCAGGCGTGGTGCCGATCGGCGTCGATTATCGCACGTCGCTCAACTACGGGCAGCAGATCGTACTCAAACAAGGACAGGTCGGCGCCGGCAACTGGGGCCCGCTGGCCCTGGGCGCCAGCGGCGCGGATCCCTACCGGACGAACGTCGAAAATGGTTACAGCGGAGTCGTGACCGATGGCGATATGGTCAGCACGGAAACCGGCGATGTCGTCGGTCCCACCAGTCAGGCCTTCTCCTATCGCCTCAGCGCCGGGACAACTAATTTTCCCTCGGGCACTTTTGCGACCCATGATCTCAACGATCCCCGCGTGATGCTCATACCGCTGGTCGATTTCAGCAATATCAATGGTAATTCACAGGTGCCGGTGAAGGGCTTCGCGATGATGTGGGTGGTCTCTGAGGATCAGCAAGGCAACATCACCTGCTATTTCATTCAACAGTCGATCCCCCAAGGCATACCCGATACCAGCAACAGCGCGACGAATTCAGGCGCCACTACTCCGCTGTTGCTGCAATAGGACGACAGCTTCAGCGAAGGGGTGAAGGCTAATCCAGTTCGATTACTTACACGGACTGAGTATTGCGATCATCAAGCCGGCCAGCCAATCTCTCCAGGAGCGGTATGGCCGGCTTGCACTGAGTATTGCGTTATGCAGCGCGGGCCGCGGCTTTACCGGGAGTGAGCTGGCACTCGACGAACTTTCCGCTCTTCATGACAACGTCCAGATTGGCGCGATCCTGCAGTATCGTAATGTCCTTAACGGGGTCGCCATTGATGATCAGCAGGTCCGCCAGCTTGCCGGTTTCGATGGTGCCGAGGTCGTCCTTCATCCCGATCAATTCGGCGCCGTTGCGCGTCGCCCAGCCGATCACGTCGAGGGCCGGAATTCCCGCGCCCTTGACGTATGCTTCGAGTTCCTTCGCATAGTCGCCGTGAGGCATCGCCGAGGTGCCGAAATCGTCGCCCACCAGTAGTTTGACGCCGGCTGCGTGGGCCTTTGGCAGAATCTTGTATGAGTGCTCGAGTCCGCGCTCCATCTCGTCAACACCGGGGAATGCGGCCTTGCCCGTGCGCCGTTTCTCCTCGACCATCAGGTACGGAAAATAGAGGCTCGGCGTGACGAAGGTCCCTTGCGCGGCCAGTCGCTCGATACATTCATCGTCCATCATGTCGCAGTGATCAATGACGTCGAGCTGCGCGTCGAGTGCGGCCAGAATGCCGCGTTTGGAGATGATATGCCCGCGGATTTTCTTGCCGCGCTCGTGCGCGGTGTCGGCGGCCGCTTTCATTTCGTCAAGCGTCATCGTCATAACGTCGGCCGGCCATGCGAGGCCGTGACCACCGGTCGGATAGAGCTTGATAATGTCCACGCCCTGCTTGATTTCGTCGCGCACCGCCTTGCGAAATTCGTCGGGCCCATCGCAGATCAGCCCGAGCCCCTCCATCTGCAGCTTCCACCAACTCGGGTGGAAATCGACGGAGTCGCCGGTCGTAACCACGTCGCGTCCGCACGCCATGAAGCGCGGCCCAGGGATCAAGCCCTGGTTGATCGCGCGCTTCAGTGTCACGTCGATATTATGCAGAGTGCCTGCGCCGACCGCGCCGGTGAAACCGCAGCGCAATAGCAACTCGGCGTTCTTTGCTGCGATCAAAGTGAGCATCGTCGGCGGATGCTTCATGTCGAGGTCGAAGAGGCTGTCGATGTTGTCGTACGCGACATGGTAATGGCATTGCACCATCCCCGGCATCAGCGAGCGGCCGGCGAGATCATAGACCACGTCCTGCGCGGAAGGTTTCGGCGCGTCGCCGTTGAACGCGACCGCCGTAATGCGATCGTTCTGGACCACTACGGTCGCATTTTTCTTCGGTGCATGAAGGCCGTCGATCAGATTGGCGCGGCGGAAAAAGATGCGTCCCATGGCAATCACCTCCGGGCGCGGCGGAAAGGAAAAGCCCGCCGCGGTCTCTAATCGCTTATCCGGCAACGGGTCGGCAAATGTCAAACATTTCGCGTGCCGTGCAAACGGCGGCGGACTGGTATATACGCCAAGGTTGAGGCAGCGAATTTCGCGCCGCCGACGATGCCGGTATCATCGCGATAACACAAAACGATCGAGGAGTACGCCAATGCCATACGCTGAAAACAAAGGGACGAAAATTTTTTACGATACCTACGGACAGGGCACGCCGATCGTGTTTCTTCATCCGTGGACGACCAACGGTTACATCTGGTACTACCAGGTGTTCCCGTTCGCACTGACTAATCAGGTCATCGTGATCGATCATCGCGGCCACGGCCGATCGGACAAACCCCAAAGTGGCTATTCGATTTCGGAACACGCCCGCGACGTCGCCGCCGTGATGGACGCCGCCAAAGTCGATCGGGCGGTGCTGGTCGGCAATTCGATCGGCGGCATGATCGCGATGCAATTTGCGCTGGATAATCCCGGCCGCGTGATGGGCAACCTGATTCTCAGTTCAGGGACGGGGGTGGGCGAGGGGATGCCGAAGGAGGCTGCTCAAGCCTTGACGCAAAACTTCGAGGGAACCTTTGGTGCGCTGCTCGAGGGGGCGGTGTCGGCGAAATCGAAACGCGAGCGTCCTGAAATTCTGGAGGTCATGAAAGCGCATTTCCGCGTGCAATCGAATTTTCCGAAACACGTCTTCGATTCGTCGGTGGCGGATCCCAACGGAGTTTTCGGCTGGAACATAAAGACCCGGCTGTCGAGTATTCGCACGCCCACCCTGGTAATCGCGGGCGAAGAGGATAACGCGACTCCGGTGGCCGCCAACAAGTTCCTCGCCGACAATATTCCGGGCGCGAAACTCAGCGTGGTCAAGGACGTCGGGCATTTCCATCAGCTCGAAAAGCCGCTCGAATTCAACGCGGCATTGAAAGAGTTCGTGGCGGCCATCCGCTGATGCTCGCGTTATAAATTCGCTTTCAAACGTCCAACGATCGCATGCACCGTCATCCGTCGCTTCGTGCAGGATGACGGTGCATCGCGCGCGCGAGGACCGCGCGATGTCCTTCAACGTTCAGGACGACATTGTGTGATCTTTCGACAGAACGGAGCCCGGCCGCCCCGCCGACCCGAGAATCGCGCGCGCCAATCCATGAAACCGTCTGCCCCGAGCAGCGCGAGCATCCCACAGTGAAAACTTATTCGGCCCAGCCTTTTTCGTAAGGCGCGGCCATCCGGCCGATCGCACGCAGATGCTTGAACTTCCACTCCCCGTTGACCTTCACGTAATCGTCCTCGTAGCGCGCGGCGAGCCAAATCGCGCGATTACCCTTGCGAAACGTGAAAGGTCCCAACAGGTACCAGGTGCCGTGCGCCTGGTTGCCGTCAACCTCGATAATCGGATTCATCACGTTGTGTTGCGAAAAGCCGATCCGTTCCTGGAACGATTTGAAGAGCGTGCGAATCGCGTCGTGGCCCTGATGACTACCGAGCCCGGCGCCTTCCCAAATACCATCCGGGACGAACAGTTTGGTGATGTTGTCGGTGTTGTGATTGTCGTCGCAAACGGCGCAATAGCGCGCTTTCAGTTGTTTGATCGCTTCGACGTCTTCGCGAAGTGTTATGCGTTTTTCGAGTTCCGCAATAGCCATTGTGGGAATCCTCCGTTCAGCGCGATTGCATACTGTGTTCTGAGTATGTGCGCAAAGGCCGCGCGAAGTGAGCGAGCGATGCCGCTATACTCGAATGCAGACCTTGCCGAAGTGCGCGCCGCTCTCGAGGTAGCGATACGCGTCGGGTGCTTGCGCGAAATCGAAAGTGCGGTCGATCACCGGACGCATCTGCGCGCTATCGATCGCACGATTCATCGCTTCGAACATCTCCCGCGAGCCGACCCGGATTCCCTGGAAGCAGACGCTCTTGAACAACACCACCAATGGATTGAACTCGCCGCCGAAGCCCGTCAACAAACCGATCAGGCTGATGCGGCCGCCCGCCCGTACCGCCTCGAACGAATTAGCCAGAGTGCCGGCGCCGCCGACTTCAACCACGTGATCGACGCCGTGCGCAGTCAACTCGAACGCTCGCTTACCCCACTCAGGCGTGGTCTTGTAGTTAATCACTTCGGCGGCGCCCAACTCGCGCAAGCGGGCAAGCTTGGCGTCGCTGCTCGAGGTCGCAATCACGCGCGCCCCCGTCATGCGGGCGAACTGGAGTGCGAATATCGACACGCCGCCGGTGCCCATCACGAGCACCGTATCGCCGGCCCTGAGCTGGCCGACCGTAACGAGCGCGTTCCATGCGGTGACTGCGGCGCAGGGCAGCGCCGCGGCTTCCTCGAACGACAAGTGTCCGGGAAAATGCACCAACCCGTCCTGATCGAGTACGACATATTCGGCGAGTACTCCATCGATTTCGCCGCCGAGCGCGGTCGGATGATTGCGACCGACATCACCGCCCAGCCAGCTTTGCGTGAAAATCGGCGCGACGCGATCGCCGATGCGCACTCGCGTAACGCCCGGGCCGACCGCGGTAACTTCGCCGGCGCCATCGGAAAGCGGTACCAGCGACTTTTCACGTTTGCCCAACCCGCCCTTGGCGATGATCAGGTCGCGATAGTTGAGCGAGGTTGCGCGAATCCGCACGACGACCTGTCCGTGACCCGGCGTGGGCGTCGCCCGTTCCACCAATTTAAGCGCGTCGATTCCGCCACTTGCGCCGATTTCGTATGCCTTCATTTCCACCCCTGCGCGCGGTAGGGTCCCGCGCAATCGCGATGCACATTTTCGTATAGCTCAATGCGAGTGCCGTCCACCAGCAATTTCACCGCGGTCCTTCACGCCGCATCCATAGCAATACGCGTCGCACGCGCAAACCTCATTCGGCTTTACGCCGTCTGCGAAGTGGACTAACAAGGGAATCTGACGTGACCGCCGCCAAGGCGGCACGCATCACAATCACCGAAGGAGTGCACGCTTATGGCAAGCACGGTTACTAACAAACCGATCATCTCCGCGGATTCCCACATCATGGAACCACCCAACACCTACCTCGCGCACATTGACAAGAAATATAAGGATACGGCGCCAAAGGTGGTGTGGGACGAGAATCGCGGCGACACCTACGTCATCGATGGGATGAAAGACACGATCCCGATGGGTCTGGTTGCGGCGGCGGGCAAAAAGGCCGAGGAACTGGCGGGGCTCTCGGCGCGCGCAAAGTTCGACGAATTGCATCGTGGCGGATGGGATCCCGAGGCGCGCATGGCTGACCAGGACCGCGATGGAGTGGCGGCCGAAGTCATCTATCCGAGTGTCGGGATGATTCTGTGTAACCATCCGGATCCCGATTACAAAAAGGCCTGTTTCGACGCCTACAACCTGTGGATCGCCGAGTATTGCGCGCCGCATCCCGACCGCTTGATCGGCTTGGGGCAGACCGCGATGCGCTCGCCGGAGGAGGGCATCAAGGACCTCGATCGCATCAAGGCGCAGGGCCTGCGCGGCGTGATGATGCCGGGTTTTCCGGTCAAGGAGGATTACGACAGTCCTATCTACGACGATTTCTGGCAGGCCGCGATCGAAAAGCAAATGCCGCTAAGCTTCCATATCCTGACCTCGAACGAAGGTATCGCGCGTGCCGCTCGCGGACCCCGCATCAACTCGTTCATGTCGATCATCCGCGGCAACCAGGACATCATCGGTACGTTCATCTTCAGCGGAGTATTCGAGCGTAATCCGAAGCTGAAAATCGTGTGCGTCGAGGCGGACGCGGGATGGGCGCCGCATTTCATGTACCGCATGGACCATGCCTTTGAGCGCCATCGGTACTGGATGACCGCTGGGAAGCTCTCGAAGATGCCGAGTGACTATTTTCGCGAAAATGTATATATGACGTTTCAGGACGACTGGGTTGCCTTCAAGATGAAGGATATGTGCAATCCGCAGCGCCTGATGTGGGCCAACGATTTTCCGCATAGCGACTCGACGTGGCCGCGATCACAGGAACTCCTCGCCAAACATACTGTTGGACTGACTAATCAGGAGAAAGACTGGCTGCTGCACGATAACGTCGCGGATCTTTACGGACTATAACCATTTGACGACCAGTTGCCACGGAGAAAATTCGCGCGGGATCAAATCAAGTTTGAGCGAGAGGAGTTAGTATAGAAATGGCCGAAGTGAAGAATTTTACCGAAGTTCTCAAAGGGTTGCCCAAGAACTGGGGCCGGTGGGGTGCGAACGACGAGATCGGCAGCCTCAATTTTCTGACCAGCGCCGAGGTCCTGCGCGGCGTAAAGGCGGTTCAGCAAGGCAAGGTCTTCATGCTGGGCGTGCCGGTCGCGCGTCCCGAGGGCGATCCACTGCATCCCATACGCGCGCAACCGATTCATACGATGACGGCCGACGAGGGCTTCTTCATCAGCGGTCGCATCAAGCCGTTCCCCGGCGGCCTCAAGTATTCCGACGACGTCGTCACGATGTTTCCGCAGGGCACTACTCAGTACGATGCCTTGGGTCACGCGTGGTACGGCGACAAACTATACAATGGCTTCGATCCGAAGACGACGATCGGCGGCTTGCAAAAATGTTCGATTCAGCCGATCGCCGAGCACGGCGTGATCGGGCGCGGCGTACTAATCGACGCGGCCCGTTACAAGGGCAAAAAGCATCTCGACCGCGACGAGGGATTTACGCTCGACGATCTTTTGGGCGCGGCGAAGAAGCAGGGCGTCACGATCGAGAAGCACGATATCATTGTGTTACATACTGGCTGGCTCGATCGCTTTTACCAGGAAGGTCAGAAGGCGCTGTTTCCCGAGGGGCAGCCGTTCGACGAGCCCGGCCTCCAGTACAGCAAGGAACTGGTGCAGTGGTGGTACGAAATGGAGATTCCCTCGATCACCGCCGATACGATCGGCTGCGAACAAGGGCTCAACAAGGAAACCGGTGGACTGGGTATTCTCCATTCGGCACTGCTGTGCAATCTCGGAGTGATATTCAACGAGATAGTATGGTTGAAGGATCTCGCGGCGGATTGCGCGAAGGACGGACAGTATAGTTTCCTTTTCGCGGGCGCGCCGTTGAAGCTGGTTTATGGATGCGGATCGGCGGTGAATCCGATCGCGATCAAATAGTCATTCGAGCCGCCGCGCGCGGTCATCTATGGCGCAGCTCAATGCGGGCTGACGAGGCGGGCGGCCGAGAGCATCGGCCGCCCGCGATTCTTGCGTGATCTGCGCGGGCTTAAGCCGGGTCCGAACTGCGGATCAACGCTTCGATTGCGTCGGCGCCATAGCCCAATTCGCGGAGGATCTCGCGCGTATGCTCCCCGACGTTCGGCGCGGCTGTGGGTTTGCGCTTCTGCACTCCTGAAACGAAGATCGGGCTGTTTACCGTCGCGAGTCTGCCCACCCCGGGATATTCCATGTCGATGAACGCGTCGGCTGCCCGCATCTGCGGATCCAGTACGACGTCGTCGAGCTTGGGCAGCGGGGCAAACTTGATGTCGTTGCGCTTGAAGATCATCCGCCACTCGGAAAGGTCGCGGGTCTCGAACTCGCCCTGCAGGATTGCGTATAGCGCGGCCGCATTCTCGGCGCGCGCGTCGTTGGTTGCGAAAAGTTCGCTCTGCGCGAGTTCGGGCTGTCCGAAGGCCTGACAGAGATGCGGAAATTCATTGTCGGGATCGATTTGCACCAGCAGAAATAATTTCGCGTCGCGGCTCAGATAGGCGGCGGTGAGTGGATTTGGCGGATGCTTCCCCTCACCGCGAACCGGAAACGACGCATTGCAGAACTTCGCCTGGATGTCGCAGGCGTTCGCCCACGCTCCGCTCGCCAGCAACGAGGTCGTCACGCGTGAGCCCCGGCCGGTGCGCTCGCGCCGGTAGAGACCGAGCATGATTGCGCCGAACATCGACATCGACGTCGGGTGGTCTCCCATGCCGGGTCGCGGCGCTCCGGGACTACCGTCCGTACCGGTCACCGACATCATCAGGCCCGATCGCGCCCAGTAAGCGAGGGCGTCGAAGGCCGGGTCGTCGGCGTCTTCTCCGGCGTCGCCATAACCGGTCAGATGCGCATAGATGAGCCGGTCGTTGACTGCGGACAGGTCCTCCCACGAGAGCCGAAATTTCTCGAGCAGCGGCCGTTGATAATTTGTCAGGAAGACGTCGGCCGTGCCGACGAGCCGCATCATCGCCTCACGTCCGGCGGGGTCTCCGAGGTTGAGCGCGAGGCTTTTCTTGTTTCGGTTGGTGAGCACCCAGCACCAGTCGAGTTCGGATTTCGCGACGCCGGGCAACTTCGAATACAGGCGCCACAAATCGCCGCCGCCCGGCCGCTCGATCTTGATCACGTCGGCGCCGAAGTCGGACATGACGGTCGCCGCCGCGGGGCCCGCGACGTAGGTTCCGCAGTCGATTACCCGGATACCGGACAGTAGATTGCGCTCATCCATTCGATCGGTTCCTCCACTGACATTGCACCAGACAGGCTGTAATACACGGGGTCGCCGGCCGCAACGCCTGCGCAAGTAAGCGCGGCGCCGATCGCGCGCATCATGACGCCGACGAGGCCAGTGGATTTTTTCCGGCCAAAGCCTTACAGGTCATAATGCTGACACGCTATAAGTTCACCCGACGACCGAGCCCACACTGGAGGCAAAGGGCAAGACCATGAACAAGCCGTCGATGATGACCCTGGATCGCTATCTGCGCACGCGCGAGCGGCTCGGCCCCGAATTAATCGCAACGCTGGAGTCCGTAGCGCACGCCGTCAAGCGAATCTCCAGCGAACTCGCCAGGGCCGCGCTCAAGGGCGAGCTAGGTTACAGCGGCGCCGTGAATATTCATGGCGAAGAGGTCGAAAAGCTCGACGCCTGGAGTGACAAGGTATTCATCGATGCGTTTTCTGCGGGCGGCCACGTCTGCACGCTGATTTCCGAAGAGATGGACGATCCGCGCCATCTCAAGGCGCAATGCGCACGCGATTCCTACGCGTTGCTGTACGACCCGCTCGACGGCTCGTCGAACACCGACGTTAACGGGGCGCTCGGCACGGTCTTCGCCATACGCCGGCGCAAGCCTGGCCATGGCGACAGTATCGCGGACGTGCTCGCGGCCGGCACCGAACAAATCGCCGCGGGCTACGCGCTCTATGGTCCGGCCACGATGCTGGCATTTACGGTCGGCGACGGCGTCAGTGCATTTGTGCTGGATCCCGGGACGGGCAAGTTCATGCTGTGGCGCGAAAAAATCGCGATGCCACCGCGCGGCAAGACCTACGCTGTCAATCAGGCCAACGCCGCAAAATGGCATCCCGGTGCACGCGCGCTGGTCGATCGCTTGACCGGCCCTAAAGAGCGGGGCGGCGGTTACTCACTACGCTACTGCGGTGCCTTCGTCGGCGATTTCCATCGATGCCTCCTCAACGGCGGAATTTTTCTTTACCCGGGCGAGACGAGCACCGGGCGCCGGAGTGCGGGCAAGCTCCGCCTGATGTACGAGGTCGCGCCGCTCTCGATGTTGGCCGAGCAGGCCGGCGGCGCCGGATCGATCGGACACGGGCGCGCGCTCGAAGTCGTGCCCGCCGATATCCACGAACGCGTTCCCGTCTATATCGGCAGTGCAGAGGAAGTCGCGCTGGCCGAGCAACTCAAGGTGGAAGGGTGATCGCGATAGTTGACGTGCAGTCCATCGGCGGCGTCTTCGCCCGACCGCCGTGCGTGAGCGAAAATCCGTCGAGCGCCTGGCGCGCACAGCGTGAAGTTCGGCGACCTCGATATCATGTTCAACGACGGGCCGAACTCGGCTAACACAAAACGCATCTGAAGCGGAGGAGGCGGCCATGCTCGACCCCTATCTAAGCGCGTCCGAATTGCGCGACATGGTTCTACGCAAGCAAGTGCGTCCGCGCGAAGTCGCCGAGTTCTTCCTCGCCCGCGTCGAACGGCTCAATCCTCGCCTCGGCGCATTCATGACGATCACCGCCGACCGCGCGCTCGAAGATGCCGCGCGCCTGGAGCGCATACCTGATTCCGATCGCACAGCGATGCCGCTGTTTGGTGTCGCCTACTCGCTCAAGGACCTGACGTGGACCAAGGGGATCCGCACCACGCTCGGCTCGAAGAACTACGAAAATTACGTCCCACGCGCCGATCAGGAGTACGCGGCGCGCCTTGCCGCAGCCGGTGGCATCCTGCTGGGCAAGACTACCACGCCCGAATTTGGCGGCCGTCCGACCACCGAGGGCGGCCTCTGCCCAGCCGCGCACAATCCATGGAAGCTCGAATTCACCGCGGGCGGATCGAGCGGCGGGGCGGCGAGTGCAGTCGCTGCCGGGCTCGGCCCGATCGCCGAGGGCAGCGACGGTGGCGGTTCGATTCGCATCCCGGCCGCATGTTGCGGACTGGTCGGTATCAAGCCCGCGCGCGGACGCGTCTCCAACGCACCGGTGATGGGGGAAGGATGGGGCGGTTTCGCCACCAATGGACCCCTCGCCCGCTCCGTGCGCGACGCCGCCCTGATGCGCGATGTGATGGCGGGACCTGCCGACGGTGACCCCTACTGGGCGGCGCCGCCCACCGTCCCTTTCGCCTCCGCCGTCAACCAGCGTCCGCGCAAGCTCCGCCTGGCGGCAATTTCCGCGAACTCGATCGCCTCGGTTGACGCGGAAGTGCTCGACGCCTTCGAAGCGGCATGCGCCACCTTCCGTGCGATGGGCCATACGGTCGAGCCGATCGCACTCGACCCGGCCGCGCCGCTGCTCGACGTCGCGCGCAATCTCATTTGCGCCGGCATCAGCTCGATTCCGCTCAAGGATATGTCGATTGTCGATCCGGTGGTGCGCTCGTTCTGGGAGCGTGGACGCGCGCTTTCTGCCGCCGAGTACATCGGCAGCGTCTCCCGCATGCATAATGCGTCGCGCGGTATCGTGCGTGCGCTGATGCCCTACGACGCGCTGCTCACGCCGACGCTGACGCGTCCCCCGATGCGCCTCGGCACCATGTTCGGCGACCCGGCGAAGTACGCCGACGAACTGTTCGGATGGGTCGCGTTCACCTTCCCCTTCAACGCGACCGGGCAGCCCGCGATCTCGCTACCCAACGGCTTCACCAAAGATGGCTTGCCGATTGGCCTTCAGATCGTCGGCCGGCCCGCCGACGAAAGCGGCATCATCGCGATCGCCGCTGGCTTCGAGGAAGCCCGCCCGTGGTCGAACGATCATCCGCCCCTCGATTGATG
>Ga0207695_10004686_pt1 | contig 18518 bp, 14 predicted proteins | sample KBSC54metaG_FD_184354 | JGI IMG/M metagenome (GOLD analysis project Ga0207695, IMG submission 184354) | Corn rhizosphere microbial communities from Kellogg Biological Station, Michigan, USA - KBS C5-4 metaG (SPAdes) (version 2) | ecosystem: Host-associated > Plants > Roots > Rhizosphere > Soil... | reverse complement strand
CCTCGGATTGCATGTTGTTTTGTTCTTCCGGTGTTCGGAGCTTGTTGGAGCTCCTGCCAACCTGCGGCCTCAGCTTTGCTTGCCGCCTATGCCGACCGGGCCGTAGGGATACACCTTGTCCGACGGTCCGACAAAATCGAGGAAGTCTGCGCGTGCGCCGGGGAAACCGATCATCTTCCAGGCCGCCATGTCCTTGTTGCCGCCATGGATCGGGTCGGAGAGATAGCCTTCTTTGGTGTTCTGCAGCAGGAAGGTGAAAAACCATTGCGCCGACACCGACTCGAATTGCACCTTGCCGCCATCCATGTCCTTGAACAATTGCTCCTGATCGTTCGCAGCGAGCTGGTCGAAGGTCTTGCCGCCGAAATTTTTTCGGCAGTAAGCGGTGAGCGCGGCAATGCCCGAGCGGTACAGCTCACGCGGCGGCATGCTGGCCTGATAGCCGAACAGCGGCGATGCGTCACCCTTGAACGGCCCCTGCATATACCAGTTGGAGGCATGGCCGAAACCCGACTCCATCTGACCGTCAATGAAAGCCGGTACATTCAGTTCCAGTGCGCCGGGGCCTTCGTTGTCGGCGGGTATCAATCGATCAACGGCAGCCTTGATGAACGTCCATTCGTCGGCGTTGAAGAAGCGCGGCTGATAGTTGGCATTGGTCGCTCCCGACGCTGCTGCTGCACCTGCGGGCGTCTGGCCGATAGCAGGAACGAAACTCGCGGTGGTCAGTGCGGATGCCGCCGGTACGATGGCGATGGTTTTGAAAAGGAAACCACGACGTGATGCTACTTTTTCATCGGGCGTGCTGGGTGGCGGATTTTCTTTTTTCATTGTTCACCTGGGCTGGGTTAGCACACGGCGTGGCGCCATGTTGCCTGGGGTCCGCCTGTGGTGCCCGATATCACCGGAGATAACCGGTGAAGGATCGTGGCGACACAGGTGATGTTTTTTACTGGAGGTTCGACAGGGGTGACGCGGGTGATGTTCCGCAAGCAAGCCGCTGGCGGACCGACTCGTTTTTGATTCCTGACAACCTGTCAGGCGGCGTGGCGCCGAACGTGTGCCGAAATGACTGCTATCTGAAACCATCGTCTTTTAACCAAAACGAAAGCTGACAGCGAAAGAAAATGAAAAAAAACGGCGCTCACAAAATCGTGAAACGCCGCGGGAGATAAAAAGGAAAATGGCTCCTACAAAGCGTGTAGGAGGTCGCTGACGAAATGATCTGGAACGTTTTGATCGTCGGCAAAAAAACGGACGTGAAACCTCAGTTAAAACGCGACGTTGTTGCCGCCTTTGAGCTTGAGCATTTCACGGGCGTCGTCGGGTGTCGCCACTTCCAGAGACAGAGCTTCAATCACGGTGCGGATACGTTTGACTTGCGCTGCATTGCTTTCCGCCAGCTTGCCCGGGCCGTCCCACAGTGAGTCTTCCAGACCCACGCGGGTGTGCCCCCCCATTGCCGCCGACATGGTCGCGATCGGGATTTGTCCGCGTCCGGCGCCGAGCACCGACCAGAAGTAGTCGTCACCAAACAGGCGGTCGGCAGTGCGCTTCATGTGCATCACATCTTCGACATCGTTGCCGATGCTGCCGCGCAGGCCGAACACAGACTGGATCAGGAAAGGCGGTTTGATCAGGCCGCGATCGATAAAGTGAGCGGCGGTGTAGAGATGGCCGATGTCGTAGCACTCGATTTCGAAGCGGGTCTGATTGGCGCTGCACGATTCGAGGATGTAGGCGATATCCTTGAAGGTGTTGCGGAAGATGCGGTCGTCTGATTCGGCGAGGTAAGGCTTTTCCCAGTCGTATTTGAAATCTTTGAAACGGTGCAGCATTTCGTACAGGCCGAAGTTCATCGAGCCCATGTTGAGGGAGGCGACTTCGGGCTTGAGTTGTAACGCTGGTTGCAGGCGTTCTTCCACGCCCATGGTGGGGGCGCCGCCGGTAGTGAGATTGATGACGACGTTGGACTTGGCCTTGATTTGCGGGAGGAATTTGCGGAATTCGTTGGGGTCTTGCGTCGGCTTGCCGTTTTGCGGGTCGCGGGCGTGCAGGTGGACGATGGCGGCGCCGGCTTCGGCTGCTCCTAGTGCGGCGTCGCGGATTTCGTCCGGCGTGACGGGCAGGTAGGGAGACATGGAGGGGGTGTGGATGGCGCCGGTGACGGCGCAGGTGATGATGACTTTTTTGGGTTTGCTCATTTGGTTCTCCTGGTGATTGTTGGTTTGTGGGGCTTGTCTTTATCTCTGTCGTTCGTTATTTCTTTGTCGCTTTTATGGATGCCAGGATTCGGAGGCTTCCGCTGTTTCGACTGATTTTTTCTTGTGGCTAATTTTGTGCTTTCTTCGATCAACCTTTGCCGGGGGCGGCCCGGCAGCCGCTCACTTTTCTTGCTCCGCCAAGAAAAGTAAGCAAAAGAAGGCGGCCGCTGGGTCGTAGCCCCTTCGGGGTTCCCGGCGCCGTCAGGCACAAATCGGGAAGGGAAAACAACTCGCTGCGCTCAGACATTTTTCCCTTCTTAATCCGATTTGCACCTGCCGTCACCGGCTACTCTCAAGCGGACTTCGAGACGGGCTCGCTTCGCATCGCCAATCTCTGCATCAGTGATACATCAACTTCTTCCGCTCTCTTTAGCGTCGTCCCAACGGACGCTGGGACCCAGCGGCGTGACCAGGCGAAACTATCTCCGGCATTGTCTTAGGTTGGTTGCTTCCTCTTGTGCGCCACCAATCCCATCAAGCGGTTGTCACGCCAGCGCGATCTTTCTTCCAGTTGATCTGCACGCAGTACCTCGCGTCGTTCTCCTTCAATCTCTTTCAGCGTCTCTGCATTCCATTCATTCGGCAACTGTGTCTTGGCGACATCACGGTAGGTGTGGCCGTAGCGTTTCGCATAGTCGATTACGCCTTCGGGAGCGTTGAGGTCGATGGTTTCGAACGGGCCCATGAAGGACCAGCGCAGACCCAGACCATCTTTCAATACCTTGTCCAGATCTTCGGCGGAGGCGTAGCCGTTTTCGTACAGGTTCAGCGCTTCGTTGAGCACCGCGCCCTGGATGCGGTTGAGCAGGAAGCCGGTGATTTCTTTTTTCAGCAGCACCGGCGACTGGCCGGCGCGGGTGTAGATGTCGTGGGCGCGCTTGACCGTCTCTTCCGATGTCCACGGCGCAGGTGCCAGTTCGACCAATGGGACGAGGTAGGGCGGATTCACGGGATGGGCGACCAGGATGCGATGGCGGCCGGGGAGGTTTTCGGAGAACTCGGAGGTCGGGATCCATGAGGTCGAGCTGGTGAGGATGGTGTCGGGCGCGGCCAGTTTGTCCATCTCGGCGAAGATCTGCCGTTTGACGTCGACGGTTTCCTTGACGTTCTCTTGCACCAGTGCCGCGCCTTTGAGTGCTTCGGCCAGGGTGTTCACGGGCTTGATGCGTGCAAGCACCACCTCGGGCGTTTCAGTGATCAGGCCATGTTTGGCCAGGTCGCTGATGTTGTCGTGCAGGAGCTTGGTGCAGGCGCTGAGCGCTTCCGGTACGGCGTCGTAAATGGCGACGCTGCAGCCGGCGCGGGCGAAGACGATAGCCCAGGCGCGGCCGATGAGGCCTGCGCCGATGACGGCGATTTTTTCATTCATGGTGTCTCCTTTGTTTAGTCTTTAGCCGAGATGTTCGACATTACCGCAGACCGACAAACTTTGCCCGCTGATGGCAGATCCTGCCGGCGAGCAGATGTAGATGATCTGATTGGCGATGTCTTGCGCGGTGACCATCTTGCGCATCGAGACCTTGGACAGCAGGCGCTCGCGCATCGCTTCATGGTCGATGCCATAGGACGCTGCCTTGGCGGCGATCACACGTTCCTGGCGCTCACCGGCGACGATGCCGGGGAGGATGGCGTTGACGCGGATGTTGGAAGGGCCGAGTTCCATGGCCCAGCTTTCGGTGAGGCCGATGACGCCGAACTTGGAAGCGGAGTAGGGCGTGCGCAGCGGAAAGCCGAGACGGCCGGCTGCCGACGAAATGTTGACGATGGAACCGCCGCCCGCTTTTTTCAGCAGCGGCACTGCACGGCGCGTGCAGAGGAAGGGGCCGGTCAGGTTGACGGCGATGGTCTGATCCCAGGCCGACAGTTCTGTCTCCTCGACTTTCGCGGTTGGCCCGGCGATGCCGGCGTTGTTGACCAGTACGTCAAGTGCGCCCCAACGTTGCGTCAGATCAGCGAACATGGCGTCTACCTGCGCTTCGTTGGCGACATCGGTCTTGCTGAAGGTGACCGGCGCACCGGTGAACTGCTTGCGCGCGCTGTCGAGGAAGTCGTCGCTGACGTCGCAGATGTGGACCTGCGCGCCTGTCGCCACAAACGATGCGGTGATGGCCAGGCCGATGCCTTGTGCGCCTGCGGTGACGACGACGCGTTGATCTTTCAAACTGGTGTTCATGTCAATGTCCTTGTTGCTTGTGTCAGAAGTAAAAAGTTAAAGCCAGAGAATTTGCTTGCGGTAGGTCAGGTCGGTCAGCAGCGGCTCGGCCGGCCCGGTGTGGAAGACCGCGCCGCGCTCCAGTGCGAACACGCGGTCAGCCAATGCCAGCACCAGGTCGAGGTTGTGTTCGACGATGACGATGGAGACTTCCTTGCGCAGTTGATCGAAGACGGTGAACAGCTCCTGCACGACCGCCGGTGCGAGACCTTCGAAAGGTTCGTCCAGCAGCAACAGCCTGACGTTGCCCGACAGGGCGCGCGCCACGGCGACCATCTGTTGTTCGCCGCCGGAGAGAAAATCGGCCGGCGTGTGCAGGCGTTCTTTCAGGCGCGGGAAGTAGTGCAGGATTTTTTCTTCGCTCCATGCAATACCGTTGGAGCTGTCGGTCTTGCGCGCCAGACGTCCCAGCGAGAGATTCTCCGCCACCGTCATCCCGGCAAACAGGCCGCGTCCTTGCGGCACGTAACCGATGCCCAGTCGCGCGATGTCGGGTGCGCTCAGGCCGGCGATGTCCTTGCCGTTGTAGCGGATTGCACCCGATGCCGGTTTCAGCAAGCCGGTCAGCGCTTTCAGCAAGGTCGACTTGCCGGCGCCATTGCGGCCGAGCAGGGCGACGATTTCGCCTTCGCGCACTTCCAGCGTGGCGTCGTTGAGGATGTGGCTCTTGCCGTAGAAGGCGTTGACCTTGTCGAAGGACAGCAGCTGCGGACGCTCCTGTGCATCTCCGGCGATGCGGCCGGTGACGGGCGGCGTACCGGTGCCGGTATAGATCTCCTGCACGCGCTGGTCGGCACGCGCTTCGTCGGGTGTGCCTGACATCAGCACGCTGCCCTGATTCATCACCGTGACCTGATGCGAGAAGCCGAGGACACGGTCAATGTCGTGCTCGACGATTAGCACCGGGATATTGTCGGCGATGATCTTCACCAGCCGCGACACGCGCTCGCGCTCGGCGGCGGCCAGACCTGCCAGCGGTTCATCCATCAGTAGCACATGCGGTTTGGAGCCGAGCGCAATGCCCAGATCGACCAGGCGTTGGCCGCCGTAAGAGAGTGCTCCACCTTCGATGTCGTCGATACCTTTGAGACCAAGGAAGCGCATCAGCTCTTCGGTTTCGGCGTGGATTTCAGGATAGCTGTCGATGTCTTTCCACATGTTGAAGCGCGAGGCGTGGCGCGCCTGTAGCGACAGCCGCAGGTTTTCGTAGATGCTCAGACCCTTGAACAGGTTGGTGATCTGGAACGAACGCGCCAGCCCGCGCTGGCAAATCTGGCCCGGCGTCAGTCCCTGGATTTCTTCTCCGTTCAGCTTTATCGTACCGTGGTGAGGGATGAACATGCCGGAGATCAGATTGAAGGTCGTCGTCTTGCCCGCGCCATTGGGGCCGATCAGCGCGTGGATCTCACCGGCGTGCAAATTGATCTGCGCATTCTTGACCGCCTGAATGCCGCCGAATCGGATGTCGATATCCTTCACCTCCAATACCAATCCCTCCTGGCGCGGTGGCTGCAGGAAGGCCGGCAGCGGCAAACCGTCAACGATCTGGCGCTGGCTCATCGCGGCGCCGACTTCGGCCGGCGGACGCAGACGGCGTTTGATCTGTTGCCAGATGCCGACCAGGCCGGTCGGCGAAAACAGGATGAAGCCGACAAAGGCGAGGCCGAACCACAGCAACCAGTTTTCGGTCCATATCGACAGGCATTCGCGGAACAGAATGTAGAACAGCGCACCCAACGCCGGGCCGAGGAAGCTGCGCATGCCGCCGATCACCACCATCGCCAGCAGCTCGCCCGAGAACGCGACCGACGTTGGCTCGGCCGAGGCGAAGCGGTGATGGAACGCCAGCAAGGCGCCCGCCAGACCGGTCACGCTGGCCGACACGATGAACATGATCAGCTTGTAGATGATCGTGCTGTAACCCTGGAAGCGGGCACGCTGCTCGTTCTCGCGGATCGCCACGATAGTGTGGCCGAAGGGCGAACGGATCACACGCTGCAGGACGAACAGTACGATCAGCGCAATCACGCTGACGAAGACAAGGAAGGGGATAGCCTGATCCAGATCAATGCCTGCCACGACCGGACGCACGACATTGCCGAGTCCCGATTCGCCGCCGGTGAAGTCGGTCCAGCGGAACGCGATTGCAAACGTCAGCGCCGACAAGGCCAGCGTCAGCAGCGAAAAATACACGCCGCGTCGGCGCAGGATCAGGAAGCCGATAATCGCCGCCGACGCCGCAATGAAGACGATGGTGAACAGCATCGGCGCCACGATCTGGCCGGGGAACCAGTATTTCTGCGACAGCGCCGCAGCATAGGCGCCGACACCGAACCACGCGCCATGGCCGAACGACGTCAGACCGGTGTAGCCGACCAGCAGGTTCAGGCCCATGGCGGCGATGGCGTAGATGACGACGTCGGTGGACGAGCTGGTGGTCAGGCCCAGCAGTTGCAGCAGGATGGGGACGACGATCAGCGCCAGCGCGCCGATCCATAAAGATTGATATTTGTTATACATGTCCGCTCTCATTCAAAACGTTCGATGCGTTCGCCCAGGAGGCCGCGCGGACGGAAGATCAGCACCAGCAGCATCAGCAGATACATCGATGCTTCACCGGCGGGCGCATAGAACTGGATCGTGATGCCACGCACCACGCCCACCAGCAAGGCCGCCAGCACCACACCCCAGAAGCTGCCGAGGCCGCCGATCACCACCACCACGAAAGCAGCGGTCATGATTTCCGCACCCATGGCCGGATGCACGCCGGAGATCGGCGCAAACAACACGCCGGCCAGCGCAGCCAGTCCGACGCCGAGCATCACGATGGCGGTCATGTAGGGTTGCAGCTTGATGCCGAGCACCGCCACCATGTCCGGCTTTTGCACGCCGGCGCGCACCACGCGGCCGAAGGATGTCTTATTGAGCAGCATCCAGATCAACGTCAGTGCGACTGCGACGGCCACCAGCATCAGCAGGCGGTATTTGGAATACATGAAGTCGCCGACCATGATCTGGCCTTTGAAGGCCGGGGGAATGGAGGCGGGCAATGGCGACGCGCCCCAGAAGATGCGGATGATTTGTTCCGCCACCATCGCCAGGCCGAAGGTCAGCAACAGACCGAGAATCGGATCGGCTGAGTAAAATCTGCGCAGCAAAAAACGCTCAAACAGAATGCCGATCAGGGCCACCAGCAAGGGCGACAGAATTAATGCGCCGCCAAAGCCAAGGTATTTGGTGATCTCCACCGCGAGATAAGCGCCGATGGCGTAGAAGGCGCCATGGGCCAGATTGACCACGCCGCCGAGACTGAAAATCAGCGACAGTCCCAAGGCAATCAGCAGGTAGTAACCGCCTACCAGGATGCCGTTGAGGATTTGCTCCAACAGGAAAACGATTTGCATTGCTGCTCCGGAGGGGAGGACAAGAAAAAGCTGAGGAAAAGCTGAGAGTAGGCTGAGAGAAACCTGAAAAGCGTCATCAATCACCGTCGTCCCAGCGAACGCTGGGATCCAGTGTCGTTACACCGGACTCCAGCATTCGCTGGCGCGACGAAGAGTAGGTGACGGCTTAGGTAAAGGTGCAGGCGTTCTCTTGCATCGTGGGAGCGAGTACCTCCAACGACTCAGTCGGTCCCGGCACCGATGCGCCCAGCAGCATGAAGTCCCACTTGTCCTTGATCTGTGCCTTCGGTTTCGGCGTGACCGTGTACATTTCTTGCAGCAATTGGTGATCCCAGGCGCGATAGGTGCCTTTGCGTGCTTTCAATGCATCAATGGGCGCGCCTTTTTCGAAATACTCGATCAGCTTGGCGGTATCCAGCGACTTGGTTTCGGTGACGGCTTGCACGATGGAGCGGAAGGCGACGTATTCGCCCCACGCCTGGTTCTCCGGCGGTTTGCCGAATTTCTTGATAAAGGCGGCGACGAAGGCTTTTGCCGATGGTGCATTGACGTCGTGGTGCCAGGTGGTCGGCCAGGTGCCGGCAAAGCTGTCTGCGCCCGCGCCCCAGGCAACCGCCGTATCGAAACCGAAGCCGGCGATCGGGAAGGGCAGGCCGAACTCTGAATATTGCTTGATGAAGTTGGTGATCTGGTTGCCCGCCAGATTGGAGATGACCAGGTCAGGTTTGGCCTGGCGGATCTTGAGCAGGTAAGGGCTGAAGTCGGTGGCATCGGTCGGCACCAGCTCGTCATTGGCAATCGTGCCGCCATTGGCGGAAACGAAGGATTTGGCGGCGCGCAGCAGGTCGTGGCCGAAGGCGTAATCGGCGGATAACGCATACAGCTTCTTGCCCTTGATCAGGTTGTCGCGCACCAGCGAGCGGCCGCAGGCCTTGACGTACGTCGAGTTGGCAGCCTCGATATGGAACATGAATTTGTTGCAGCTCTTGCCGCGCAGCTCGTCGGAGTTGCAGCCGGTGTTCATGAATAGCTTCTTGTTGCGCTGTGCCACTTGCGCGATGCCGAGTGCCGAGGCGGAGGAAATTTCACCGATCAGCACCGCGGCGCCGTCGCGTTCCAACAGGCGTTGTGCCTTGGAGGAGGCGGTTGGCGGATTGACGGAGTCTTCCGAGATCAGCGTGAGCTGGCGACCGAGCAGGCCACCGGCCTTGTTTTGCTCTTCCACTGCGAGAGTGATGCTCATGACGGCATATTCGCCCAAGGGGCCGAGGAAGCCGGTGCGCGGGGTCAGGTGGCCGATGATGATTTTGTCCGACTGCGCCTTGACGATGGCCGGGAAGCCCAGCGCCGAGGTGGTGGCAACGGCCGCGCCTGCTTTCAGAATGGTGCGACGGCCAGGCGACAGGATCTTGCTGCTAGCGTTGTTATCGTCTTGCTCCATGGTGCAAACCTCCTATTGGTCCGGCGCGAGCCGGGTGTCTCGATGGAAGCCGCCGCATGTCGCTGCATAAAAGGGCGCGAATGAAGCGGCTTGTTTTCTTATTGAGTGCTTGCGTGCAGAAGAGAGAAAGGCGGGACGAAGCCGGATTCAAGTCGCTGATCCAGCCTTGGCGTCTCCTTTATCGTTTTGCAATAGCCTCTTTTTTATGTCATTTATTTGACATGTGATCAAATGTATTCGATAGAATTGGGGTGTGTCAACCGGCGATGCAGCAGGAATACATGTTGCCGGGGGCCATGCCGCGGCACGGCAACAGAGGGTTGCTCGACGTGGAAAGCGCCGCAAAAGTCAGTGTGGCAGGGCATTCGGCAGATAAGGTGGGGAAGCGCGGCTGCTATAATCCGCGGCACTTTTGCATAACAAAGTTGAACAACATACGCATTTCATCGGCACGGATGAAATGGTTTCAAGTGAGAAGCCGGGGACATGGAACACACGATACTTGCGGACCTTTCGCAAATGCGCAAAATCACGCACGCCACGCTGTCGCAGCGCGTGTACGACGATTTGCGCGAGCTCCTGCTGGCAGGGCAAGTCCGCCCCGGTCAAAAGCTGACTCTGAAAAGTCTGTCGGAAGCCTTGGGCACCAGTCCGATGCCGGTGCGTGAAGCGATTCGCCAGCTGGCGGCGGAAGGGGCGCTGGAAATTCTGCCTAATCGCGCCGTGCGCGTGCCGCTGATGACCAAGGACAAATTCCGCGAGCTGTTGAAGATTCGCCTGGCGCTGGAAGGCCTGGCGGTCGAACATGCGGCGCAGAACATCACAACAGAAGGCTTGCAGCAAGTCTCCGATCTGCACGACACGCTATGCGTTGAGATGCATCGAAAGAAACCCAACGTCGACCTCATCATCCGCCTCAACAAGCAACTGCACTTTGCCGCTTACGAAGGATCAGGCATGGCGACGCTGGTCGGTCTGATCGAAAGCCTGTGGCTGCAGGTCGGGCCGGTGATCAACCTCGACCTGCGTGCCGGTTCCCGCCGCCTGTCGGAAGCACCCGCGCTGGTACACCACGCGGCGCTGCTCAAGGGCTTGCAAGAGAAATCGCCGGAGCAGGCGCGCGCCGGCTTGTCGGGCGATCTGCTCAGCGCCGCGCAGATGATTCTTGCCGGCGACGGCCTGCCTGATGTGTGACCTGACGTGTAGCCCGATGCGTGGCCTGGTCTTTGCCGGCTTGCTGTGCAGGCGTGCGATTGAAGCAGCTCGCCAGCACGAGGCTCAACAATGGAATAGCTGCGGCCAGTAGTTCCAGGATGCCGGTGCTTTGCTCCAGTTGTTCCAGACGGATTTTGTAATGCGTGGCGAACGCCATCAGTAAAAACAAGAATGCGGCGCTCAGCCCCACGATCATTTTGAGTCGCATGTTCATCTCCTGTACTCCCCTTATCCCCACATGACGGCCACAGGCGCCGTCGCCGAATTCGCTCATGGTGTGTCTCCCTGTGTGCAGACAAGTGGTATATCGACCGGGCTTGGCGGACGTTGATAGGCGGGGCCGGTAAAGAAGCGTAAGTTTGTGTAGGCGCTTGTAAGTCTGGTTCCGGCGAGACATCGATGGCCGGGATCGTGTACCCTCTCGGTAAAAAATACCTCCACACAATTCAGGGAGCTTCATGTCTCTATTTAACAAGAGCGGGCTGCGCAAACTCATCGGTCGCGCAGCCTTGTTGTCTTTCATTGCTGCAATGCCCTCTCTGTCCACTGCACAGACATCGCTGGACGACATGCTGAAACCGTATCTGGAGCAGTATCGTTTGCCGGCGGTGGCGGCTGCCGTGGTCAAAGACGGCAAGGTCATCAGTGTCGGTGCGGTCGGCGAGCGCAAGTTCGGTTCCGGCATTCCGGTGACGGTGAATGACCGTTTTCATATCGGCTCGGATACCAAGGCATTTACGGCGACGCTGGCCGCGATATTGGTAGACCGCGGCCAGATGCAGTGGACGACCACCATCGGTGAGGTCTTTCCCGAGCTGGCGCCGAACATGGATGCGGGTTTCCGCACTATCACGATCAGTCAGTTGTTGTCGCATACCTCCGGTATTCCCGCCGATAACGCCGAGTTCATCGAGCTGCTGGCCAAGTCCACGTTCGAAGAGGGCAATCTCGACGACTTGCGCTACTGGCTGCTCGAACAATGGATGACCAAGCCCTTGCAGGCTGCGCCGGGACAACGCTTCGCTTATTCCAACATGGGCTATACGGTGGCAGGCGCGATGATCGAACGCGTCGCCAAAAAGAGTTGGGACGAACTGATCCGCGAGTGGATCTTTGATCCGCTGGAACTGAAGACCGCCGGTCTGGGTTCGCAGGCCAGTCCGGGCCGGATCGACGCGGCACTGGGTCATGGCATTCTCGACGACGGCAATATCAAGGCCTTCATGGCCGGGCCGGGCGACGACAATCCGCAAATCATTGGCCCAGCTGGCATGGCCCATATGTCGGTACTGGACTTCGCGCGTTGGGCAGGTTGGAATGCCGGCCAAGGAAAGCATGCGCCCGCCTTGTTGAAACCCGAAACGCTGAAGCTCCTGCATACGGCGGTAGTGGACATGCCCTCGGCAAGAAATCCAGAACCAGGAACGCCCTCCAGCGGCAAATACGCGCTGGGCTGGGTGATTGCAACCACCGACTGGTCGCCGCAGCCGTTGGTTTTCCACGGTGGCTCTAACCAGAAAAATCTGGCGCATATCTGGTTCAGTCCCGAAAAAGACTTTGCCATGGTGGTGGTCACCAACATCTCCAGCGCCAAAGCCAACGACGCCTTGTTCGATATCGCCGGTAAATTGTATAAACAATTTGCGCCGTGATGCGCAGTGATGCGCAGTGATGAAACGATAGAGGAGTCGTCCTTGACGATATCGTCACTGCCGGATTGAAGGAAGGGAAAGCGTCTATTGGTACAATGCGCGTTTTCCCTTGTTCCTCTTTCTGGCGGGCTTCATGGATTTTTTCCTGTTTCTGATTGACTTCATCGTTCACATTGATCGCCATCTGACCGAGCTGGCTGCTTCCTACGGTCCATGGCTGTTTCTGATTCTGTTTCTGATCATCTTTGCCGAAACCGGTCTGGTGGTTACGCCTATCCTGCCGGGAGATTCATTGTTGTTCGTCACCGGAGCGATTGCCGCCACCGGCGCCTTCGATATCCATCTGATGGTGCTGACGCTGATCGTTGCCGCTATCCTCGGCGACAGCGTGAACTATCAGATCGGCAAGGCCATCGGCCTGAAGGTGTTCGACAATCCCAACTCAAGGATATTCAAGCGCGAGTATCTGGATAAAACCCATGCCTTCTATGAGCGCCATGGCGGCAAGACCGTGATCATTGCCCGTTTCGCGCCCATCGTGCGCACCTTTGCGCCCTTCGTTGCCGGCGTCGGCGCAATGACGTATCCGCGCTTCTTCACCTACAACGTGATCGGCGGGATTTTGTGGGTGGCGAGTTTTTCGTATGCGGGTTACTTCTTCGGCAATCTGCCGGTGGTGAAGCAGAATCTCAGCCTGCTGATTCTGGCGATCGTGGTGCTGTCGATTTTGCCGGGCGTGATCGGCTATCTGCGCCAGCGCATGAAGTCCAGATAACGATCCTGCTTCAGCCGCACAAAGAAAAAAGCCGTTCAGTTTGCACTGAACGGCTTTTTATTTACTGCTGCAGAAATGAACTACAGAGATTACCTCCAAAGGTCACACAGTAAATTTGGTACGACGATCCGCTATCAATACTTCCACAAGATCTTTTGCAGTTCCTTGCTGTCGTTGGTCTTGGTCAGTGCCAGCGCAGTCAGGATACGGGCCTTCTGTGCGTTCTGATCGTCGGTGACAACCCAGTCAAACTTGTCGTCGTTCTGTTCGCCATTGCGGATCACGACGCCGCTGCCGGTGCGTGTTGCGCGGACCACTTGCAGGCCTTTGCTGCGCACTTCCTGCAGGACAGGCACGATCTGTTCTGCGACGCTGCCGTTGCCGGTGCCGTCATGGATGATGGCCTTGGCGCCGGCAGTGACGAAGGCGTCATACGCTGCGCGGCTGACGTTGCCGTAGTTGTAGGCAATGTCCACGCGCGGCAGGCTGTTGATCTTGTCGATATCGAACTCGGTTTGCGTGGTGTGCGGACGTGCCGGCAAACGGTAGAACATCAGCTTGCCTTCGACCACGTAACCCAGCGGGCCGTATGCCGAGCGGAAGGTTTCGACCTTGAAGGAGTTGCTCTTGGTGACGTCGCGGCCGGAATGGATTTCGTCGTTCATGACAACCAGCGTGCCTTTGCCTGCCGCGTCCTTGCTGGATGCAACCAGCACGGCGTCATACAGGTTCAGCGCACCGTCAGCGCCCAGCGCGGTACCCGGACGCATGGAGCCCACCACTACGACAGGTTTGTCGCTCTTCAGCGTCAGATTGAGGAAGTAAGCGGTTTCTTCGATCGTATCGGTGCCGTGGGTGATCACGATGCCGTCGACGTCACTTTGTTTGAGCAGTTCGGAGACGCGCTTGCCCAGTTTCAGCAGGCGCTCGTCGTTGAAGCTTTCACTGCCGATCTGGAAGATTTGTTCGCCGCGTACGTTGGCGATCTTCGAAATCTCAGGAACGGCGGCAATGATCTTGTCGACCGGCACGACGGCCGATTGATAGGCTGCGGTATTCACGCTGGACGCGCCTGCGCCGGCAATGGTGCCGCCTGTGCCGATGACGACGACGTTGGCTTTCTTTTCTTGTGCCTGTGCGGACAGCGACATGGCGGCGGACAGCAGCAGTACGCCACCGAGTTGTTTCAGCTTCTGGTGTTGCATGAAGGTCTCCTGAGCAATCGTAAGATCATTAGATGGTCCCGCCGTCGTGCCGGATAGTGCGCGCGACGGCGACTTGCGTGCCATTCGTTTTGCGTTGTGGTTCTGGCACGAAAGAATCTTACGGAACTGCGCAGGGGATGTCCCATGCTTTTACAGCATGGTTTTGCACAGGTTATGCAACAGATGCATGACCTGGCGGCGGTCTTTTAAAAATCAAAAAACAGGCAGGGGAATTAGAAAAATTCGACGATGTCATTCGTGGAAATTTCCGGACTGAGCACGCCGGAAGTCACCAGTTCATCGTAATAGCAGATGCGATTGCGGCCATTTTCCTTGGCATGGTACAGAGCCTGATCGGCATGGCCGAGAATCACCACCGGCGTTTCATGCGAGATATTGACGAAGCCGAGGCTGACGGTGACATTGCCGACCTGCGGGAAGTCATAATCCTGAACATGCTGGCGGAAGCGATCGAAGATCTTGCGCGCATCGTCCAGCGTGGTCGAGCGCAGCAGTATGACGAATTCTTCGCCGCCGAAACGGAAGATGCGGTCATGCGAGCGGAACGAAGTGCGCAGGATATTGGCGACCAGGATCAACACTTCGTCACCGTAGAGGTGGCCGTACTGATCGTTGACCTGCTTGAAGTGGTCGATATCGACGACGGCCAGCCAATGCGATTTGGCGTTGCCGGAATGGCGACGTTCGTTATTGTCGACCGAATGCGCCTCATGCGGCGCGATGGCGAAGGCGTGACGCGAGAATTGTTCGTCGAAGGTCTTGCGGTTGAACAGGCCGGTCAGCGCATCGCGCTCGCTGTAATCGAGCAAGCTCTGATAGTTGCAGTAAATGGCAAAGACGCCGTCGATCAATTCACGCATCGCAACATCGTAGGCATGCGGATGACGGATCTCGATGCAGGTATTGACTTTGCCGTGCAACCACACCGGCAGCCACAGCACGTGCGTGCCGTCACTGTCGACGACATAGTGTTCGTTCTTGTGCTGGCGCATGCATTCCGCAATAGCGGGGAAGTTGCTCAGTGGTTCTTTGGGGTCGTCGTCGGTGTGTTCGGCGATGGTGCTCAGGCGGCCTTCGTCGAGAAACATTTTTTCCTGGACGAAGAGCTCTTCGCGCAGGGAGAAAATATCGTGCACGCGAATCTGGTGGACCTTGGTCAGCTGATACAGCGCGGTGATGACGGAGCCGGCAAGACGCGTGTTCTCACGTTGTGCCGTGATATCAGTCAGGTTCTTTAGAAGCAGTTTCATCATCCGGATGTCGACTCCTGCGTGAGCACATTATTCTATGTCTAGTGGGTACTCTGTGGAACTCATCAACGAGTTCTCGTTGGCTTTACCATTCATAGAATGCATAAGGTCATTACGCAAGAATCAAGCCATGAATCAAGCCGGGGGAATCACGGGATTTTACACGCAGCTTGGCGTAACAGCTATTGAGTAACGCAAAATCAAAGCGAATAATTTTCTTTCATTTCCGAGTGGAAATTTTATGTCGTGACCGCTCGCATTGCCCGCACTATATTGGCACTCACCGTCTCGCTTCGCGCTCTGTCGATGTGAAATGACGTCGACGATTTTTGTATTTCCGTATGGAAAAATAAAAGGCCATCGCTGTGCAACATCAGTTCATCGTTTTAATTCAATCAATGAGAAGGGAACCTAACTTCACGATAGAGCAAAGCAGCAATTTATTATTTATATTATTTGAAAATGGAGAGACAGAACGTATCGTATTTCAAAAGGGGAACGCGTAAGTACTTTGCAAGTGCAAGAAGCCTTGCGGATGGACTCGCTTTTGAAGGCTGTAAGGAGGGATTGCTGAGGAGATGGCGCGCCGCGATAGGTACGACGCGCCCGAAGCTGCAGAGAATTACAGATAAATGATGGCGAGCGCCACGGCGATGATCAGGCCGAACTTGGTTGCCCGATAAACGTTGCGATTCCAGTTCTTGAACTTGCGGCGATATTGGCCTGCAAGCCAGACGAAGCGGAACAGCTTGTTGATGCGGCCGGTCTGGTCGCCGGTTTCATTCGGCGAGCTGGCGGCGGTCATCATTGTCTTGCCGAGCCATTTGTTGATGGCTTGGGCCCAGCCGTAACGCAAAGGACGTTCGACATCGCAGAACAGGATGATGCGGTTGGTGTCGGCGCCGTTTTGCGCCCAGTGGATGAAGGTCTCGTCGAACACGACACTTTTTCCGTCGCGCCAGCTATAACGTTGGCCGTCGACTTCAATGAAGCAGCGGTCATCGTTTGGCGTTACCAGGCCCAGGTGATAGCGTAGCGAACCGGCATAGGGATCGCGGTGTGGGTTGAGCGTGCCGCCCGGCGCCAGTTCGGCGAACATCGCTGCCTTGACGCAAGGGATCTGGCGCAGGATCTCGACGGTCTTGGGGCAAAACTGCTCGGCTGATGGATGACTGGCGTCGTACCACTTGAGGTAAAAACGCTTCCAGCCGGCTTTGAAGAAAGAATTGAAGCCGGCGTCGTCATTTTTTTCCGCCGCCTTGATCTTGGAGATGTTCTGCAGATTGACGGCCTCGGCCTTGATGATTTCCCAGTTGTCGTCCAGCAAGTGCAGGTTCTGGAAATCCTTGTTCGCCGGGGGATACGGCACTGCCGGCACGCGCGAGAAGGCGTACATGAACAGATTGATCGGCGCCATGATCGAGGAATGGTCGAAGAACTGCCGCAAAAACGGCAGTCTCACCTTTCCGCGGAAATGGATGAAAAAGATGGAAAACAGATAAATACCGACAACAACCCACTTCATTGCAATGTCCTCATGAGGATGGCGGCTGATAAGGCCTTGCCATCATGCATAGATAAGCGCAGTAAGCGCGATATCAATGCGGTAGTAGCTAAATACTATTAGCTGAATATTCTGGAAATCCGGCAGTGTTGCCGCGATGGATGGGGCTGATTCTACACCAAGCCGATTTGGGCAGCTTTGCGGTGGATCAGTGAAGAATTGTAAAAATATAGACCGAGTTCCGAATGGGAGGGGGAAGGGGCGGAACCCGGTCTATAAGGAGGGCAAAACGTTGTTAAGCGTTGAAAGGCGCTTATGCCGGCTGAGTCGCCAGCTTGCCTGGCGCGATGCGCGGCAAGCCGGTAAAGCCGAAGTCGATTTCAGGTTGACGGCCGGCAATGATCTCTGCGATCGCGCGGCCCGAACCTGCGCCCATGGTCCAGCCCAATGTACCGTGGCCGGTATTGAGGAATAGGTTGCTGAACTTGGTTTTGCCGACGTAAGGGATGTTGGACGGCGTCAGCGGACGCAGGCCAGTCCAGTACACCGGATTGTCATAGTCGCAACCGTCAGGGAACAACTCGCGTGTACGGCGGGTGATGGCATCGCAGCGGGTGTTGTTCAGTTCACGGGTGTAGCCGTTCAGCTCGCAGGTGCCGGCCACGCGCAGGCGGTCGCCCAGACGTGAGACAACCAGCTTGTAGCCGTCGTCGGTCAGCGAAACCGTTGGCGCCGCATCCGGATTGGTGACCTTGTAGGTGGCCGAGTAGCCCTTGCCCGGGTACAGCAGCAGATTGATACCCAGTGGACGCAGCAGCGGCTCCGAGAAGCTGCCCATGGCGACGACGAACTTGTCGGCGCGCAGGATCTTGTGGCGGCCAGCACCGTCAATGACTTCCACACCGGTGATCTTGGCGGCAGCGCCGGTGCCTTCGGTCAGCAGGCGCGTGATGGTGGTGTTGAACTGGAAGTCGACGCCGGCGTCTTCCGCCTTTTGCGCCAGACCGGTGGTCAGCTTGTAGACGTCGCCCGACTCGTCGCTGGCGGTAAAGTCGCCGCCGACGATTTTGTCGCGGATGCTGGCCAGTGCCGGTTCGATCTTGACGACTTCTTCGGCACTGATGGAGTCGCGTTGGCAACCGAGGTCGCGCATCAGCTTGGCAGCAGGCAGCGACAGCTCAAATTCTTTGGCATCGGTATAAAAATGCAGAATGCCGCGGGTCAGGTGGTCGTACTGGATATTGGTTTCGGCGCGCAGGGCCACCAGTGTCTGGCGGCTGTATTCGCACAGCGCGACGATCTGGCGGATGTTGGCGTCGGTGCGCGCAGGCGTACATTCGCGCAGGAAGTTGACGGCCCACTTCCATTGCAGCCATTCAGGGCGGAAGCGGTACAGCAGCGGGGCGTCTTCCTTGCCCAGCCATTTCAGGACTTTGAGCGGAGCGGAGGGATTGGCCCATGGCTCGGCGTGCGATACGGAGATCTGGCAGCCGTTGGCGAAACTGGTTTCTTGCGCTGCGCCGGGTTGGCGATCGATGACGGTAACGTCGTAACCTTCACGCTTCAAAAAACACG
>Ga0207695_10004685_pt1 | contig 18521 bp, 16 predicted proteins | sample KBSC54metaG_FD_184354 | JGI IMG/M metagenome (GOLD analysis project Ga0207695, IMG submission 184354) | Corn rhizosphere microbial communities from Kellogg Biological Station, Michigan, USA - KBS C5-4 metaG (SPAdes) (version 2) | ecosystem: Host-associated > Plants > Roots > Rhizosphere > Soil... | reverse complement strand
GCGGGCATCTGTTCCAGCTTCAGGCGCTGGCCCACGACCGCGCCGCGATGGCCCACATCGTTGCCGTCCACATCCACGAAGGTGAAAGCCATCGGCCGGTTGACGGTATAGAGATCGACGGCCGGATCGGGCGCCGGCGCGAACAGGCCCAGGAAGGACGGCAGAAGATAGATCAGCGCGGCGGGCACCACCAAAGCGGTGAGTGCGATGGTGAGGCCCGGCACCATGCGATCGAATATCCGCAGGGCTTCGCGCATCACATCCTGAAGCGGCGGCGGGTCCTGAACTTTTGGCATGCGAGATAAAGCGCTGATATTTACGGCAGTTTCAAGGCTTAACCCCTCCGGCCTTCGCATCGCAAGCGCTGCTACGGCCACCTCCCCTTCCAGCGCTCCGCGCGAAGGGAAGGCGGGCTTCGGCAGGCTGCAGCAGGCGCTAGTGCGCCTTGGTCGAGAATTTCTTCCCCGTGAGGTCGAGAAGCGAAAGCTCCAGTGGAGCTTTCGCCGGCCGAACGCCCGCGTAGCGGGCAGCAAGGCAAAGCCGCTTGCGGGTGAAGACAGGTGGGGGAGAGAAAAATGTGAAAGACCCGCGCCTCGGGAGAAGCGCGGGCCTTTCCTTGACAGCTCAGTACCCTATGGGGAGGGGCAAACCATGGGTGCTGTGCGCAAGCTCATGTCCGGTCCTTCACGAATCCGACATCAGATGCGGAATTCTCCGATGAAGGCGCCGGTGTAGGGGTTCACTTCCACGAACACGGTGCGGCCGAAGGGATTGACGGTGCGCACCACGTAATGGCCGCGGACGAAATAGGGATCGCCGATGCCGCGATAGTGGCGGAAGCGAAGCGTGTCATAGATGCGCACGCGCTCCACATAGGGGCGATGAAATTCATGACGCACCGGACCATAGCGGTGGTCGAACCGGTCATAACGATGGTCCCAGGGCGCGGCGCGGGCGGAGCCCGCCAGGCCCGACAGAACCAGAGCGGCGGCGGTCAGAAGGATCTTCTTATTCAACATGGTCATCTCCTTAATCGTCAGGACAGGAGCGATCCCGTCCATGGGGCGTAATCTAGGAGGGCCAGGCTGAACGCGTTCTGGCTGGCACGTTCATTTGAGGTTCATTTGAAAAAGGCTAAAAAGCGGCCATGCGCCTGGGCTTTGTTCTTCTGGTAGCGGCTTTGGCCATCGGTCTTTCGGGACCGGTTTCGGCCCAGGGACGGCGCATGGAAGATCGCGCGCCGGGGGTGCAGCCGCTGGACCGGATTCTTCCCGAAGTGCGCCGCTCGCATCCGGGCGAATTCTACGATGCCGACGGACCCACCACGGGACCGGGCGGCTCGGAACATTATCATCTCAAATGGATGCGCCCCGACGGGCGGGTCGAATGGCTGGACACCGATGCGCGCACCGGGCGGGTGTTGGGTTCCTCGCCGGGCCGGGACAATTTCGACGGCCCCGGTCAGCGCCGCAATTACGAGCCCGCGCCCTCCATTCCCACGCCTCCACCCGAACGCCGCGATTTCCGTGGACCTGATCGCGGCGGCGATTATGGTAATCGCAGTGATTTCGGCGGCCGCCGCGACTTTGAGGATCGGGGTGGACGCTTCGGTGGCCAAGGCGGCTTCGGCGGAGATTTTGGCGGACGGGGTGATTTCGGTGCTCGCGGCGGTTTCGGCGGGCGCGGTGATTTTGGTGGACGTGATTTTGGCGGGCGCGGCGGAGGCCGGGGCCGCGAGCGTTAGGGGATCGATGCGCATCCTGGTTGTGGAAGACGACAAGGACCTGCAGCGCCTTTTGAAGAAGGCGCTGGGCGAAGCCGGCTATGTGGTGGATACCGCCTCCGATGGCGAGGAAGGTCATTTTCTGGGCGACACCGAACCCTATGACGCCGTGGTGCTGGATCTGGGCTTGCCGAAACTCGATGGTGTGCGCGTGCTGGAGAAATGGCGCAAGGCGGGCAAGGTCATGCCGGTGCTGATCCTCACCGCGCGCGACCGCTGGAGCGACAAGGTGGCGGGCTTCGATGCGGGCGCCGACGATTATCTCGCCAAGCCTTTCTACACGGAAGAATTGCTGGCGCGGCTCAGGGCGCTGCTCCGCCGTGCCGCCGGTTTCGCCACCGCCGATATCGATATCGGTCCCTTGCACATCGACACCCGCGCCAGCCGCGTCACCCTGGACGGCAATCCGGTCAAGCTCACCAGCCTGGAATACCGGCTCCTGGCCTATCTCGCCTATCATCGCGGCAAGGTGGTGTCGCGCACCGAGCTGGTGGAACATCTCTACGATCAGGATTTCGACCGCGACTCCAACACCATCGAAGTGTTCGTGGGCCGCTTGCGCAAGAAACTGGACGCCAATCTGATCCAGACCGTGCGCGGGCTGGGTTACAGCCTGGAAGATCCCGCCCTTGGGACCAGCCATCTTCCGGCTTAATTCGCTCGCCGCCCGCCTGATCGCGGCGGCGGCGATCTGGACCATGTTCGGTCTGGCGGTGGGCGGCGTGGTCCTGTCCAACGCGTTCCGCAATGCCGCTGAAAGCAGTTTCGACACCCGTCTCGCCGCCGACATGGATGGATTGATTGCGGCTGCCGAGCCGGATGCCGATGGCGGCGTGATGCTGCAGGACCGCTTCATCAATCATCAGTTCGACCGGGTCTATTCGGGGCTCTATTACCAGATCAAGCCGCTGACGGGCGGGCCGGGCGCGCAGATCTCGCGCTCTCTGTTCGACCAGGTGCTGAACGTCACCGACAATGTGAAGCGGGGTGCCATCAGTTACGGCTTCGCGGTGGGACCGGAGAACCAGCATCTGCGCGTGCTTTCGCGGCGGGTGGAATTTCCCATCAGCGCCACGCCCGAACCAAGCGACACCCGCGCCTATACATTCCTGGTGGCGGGCGATCTTGCCACCGTGGATGCGGACAGCGCCGCTTTCAACGGCACCTTGTTCTGGTCTTTCGCCGTGCTGGGCTTAGGGTTGGTGGTGGCGATCCTGTTGCAGGTCCGGGTGGGGCTGTTGCCTTTGCGCAAATTGCGCGATGCGCTGGCGCGCATCCGCGACGGCAGCGCGCAGAGTCTGGAAGGAAAATTCCCCGCGGAAATCGCGCCGCTTGCCACCGAACTCAATTCCCTGATCGAGCACAGCAATGAAGTGGTGGGCCGCGCCCGCACCCATGTATCGAACCTGGCGCATTTCCTCAAAACCCCACTCAGCGTGCTCGCCAGCGAAGCGGAAGCCGAACCGGGGCCCTTGGCCGATCAGGTCCGCCGCCAAGTCGACACCATGCGCCGCCAGGTCGATCATTATCTGGCCCGCGCCCGTGCCGCCGGCAGCGTCAATGTGCTGGGTAACCGCACGCCGGTGGCGCCGGTTCTCTCCGATCTGGCGCGCGTGCTCACCCGCATCCATGCCGAACGCGATGTCGCCATCGATTGGGATTGCCCCGCCGATCTTTATTTCCGGGGCGAGCGCCAGGATCTGGAGGAGATGACCGGCAATCTGATGGACAATGCCTGCAAATGGGCCAGTGCCCGAGTGATGGTGCGGGCCTTGCGCGAAGGCGCTCGTTTTACCCTCACGGTCGAAGATGACGGGCCGGGGCTCACGCCCGAGAACCGCAGTCGGGTGGGGACAAGGGGCGAGCGGCTGGACGAAAGTGTGCCCGGCACTGGGTTGGGCCTGGCCATCGTGCGGGACATTTCCAAGCTTTATGCGGGTTCTCTCGCGCTCGATGCCTCGCCCCTGGGGGGCCTCGAAGCCCGCCTGACATTGCCTGCAATCCAGTAAGCCTGCGCAAGGCCGCGTTAACCGTACTACCGCTAACATTGGCGGCTGAAACGGCGTGCGTTGAGTAGACCTTGACCGACGACAAATCCGGCCTGCTGCAAAATCTTCTGGGGAAGCTGCCCGAAACGGCGGCCAGCAAATTGGCCCAGGCGATCGAGATGGATCGCCTGATGGACGGCCATGAGCTGCCGCACGATATGATCCTGCGCGGCCTGCGCCCATCACTGGGTCATGCGAGCCGCACCCTGACGCCGTTGCGTCTGTTCTGCCAGCCTTTCGAGGATCTGCTGGATTCGGTGCCCCGCAAGACCAAGCACAAGGCCGTGATCGCGCGCGCCAGCGTTGTGCCGGTCTGGACCTGGATCAGCACGATCCTGTTGCCTGACCAGGCTCAGGCGTATTTCCGCACCGCCAAAACCCTGATCCTGTCCGGCAAGCAGGAAGATGCGCGGGCTGAGACCCGATCCTTTTGGACCTTGGCCGGTGCGTCGATGCGCGCCGCGCTGGAGCGCAATCAGGCGGCCAGGCTCCTCAGCGAAGATGAAATCGCCGATACGCGCGAAATGGCGCTTTTGCTCAGCGAAGGCGAAGAGATCGAAAAAGTCCAGGCGCGGCTGCCCAAGCCCCTGCCGCATCTCACCGAAGAGATTCTCTGGCAATTGCGCGAAAGCTATGACGCGCTGATCGTCCGCAACCCCGATGTCGCGCCTTTTATCGCCGTGGTGGCGATGAACCGGCTGCAGCGCCCCTGGGAAGCGCTCAGGCTGCCCATGATGGTATCGCGCCAGACCAGCGATGCCTTGATCTCCAAAACCGATATGGGGCTGGTGGGCGAGATCCTGTTTGCCCGCATGGACGCGATGAAAGCGGCGATCATGGCCGCGCGCCATCCGACATTCGATGCGGAAACGCTGGTCGCGCAGGTCGTCACTTTCGCCGACCTCTCCAGCGCCGTGGTCAAGGAAATCGAAGTGCGGCGCAACGGCGAATGGGGCCAGCGTCTTTTGAAAGACCGCGCCGCGATCGGCGAAGTGATGGACGAGTTCATGGACCGCGCCGTCAAGGAGTTGAGTGCCGCCCTGCCTTTGCACAAAGGCTCCGGCGATTTCGCGCGGCCTGCCAGTGCCGAAAAGCGTGCCCTGGCGCTGAGCTATGCCAAGCTGGTGGCGGGAACCCGCCATTTCGCAGCCGCCGGATCTTTCGCCGCCAAGCACCGGACCGCACTGGATGAGACATCCAATCATCTGCGCCGCTATATCGAAGACGGTATCCGCGAGATGCGGGGCAGCAGCGGCGAAAAGCGCGCCACTATCGAATCCCAGCTAACTTTCGGCGCCGACGTGGCCGCCATCCTGGTCAGCAGTGAAGAAGGTGAACTGATCCGCCGCCGCCTGCGCGCGGCTCAAGCCGCCGCGGCTTGAGCCGCATTATTTTTCGACCCCCATCTGTCTTCCTCAGGCAAGTCTTCGGAAGACGTTCGGTACGCTGTCGCTACCGAACTCCCCCGCCAGCCCTGCGGGCGCGGGGGAAGAAAGCCACGACCTAGCCGATCCAGCGCTTGTTGAAGCGAGCCGAGGCCCGCCTCCCCTGCGCGCGTTAGCGCGCCGGCGGGGGAGGTGCCGTAGCTGGCCCTGGGCCAGCAAAGGCGGAGGGGCTTTAAATTGTATGAATATTATCATACAATCTCCCCATGCTGAGAGCGTTGACGCTTCAGGATAATGGCGTGCCGATCTATGTGCAGCTGCGCGACCAGATCGCCGCCGCCATCGGGCGGGGAGATCTGACGCCGGGCGCGCGGCTTCCCACCATGCGCGAAGTGGCGGTGACGCTCGCAGTCGATCTCAACACCGTGCAGCGCGCCTATGCGGCGCTGGAAGAAGATGGGCTTGTCAGCATAGTGCAGGGGCGCGGCAGCTTTGTCGCCGATCCGCCGCCCCCCGCGCGCAGCCGCAGCGCCGAGATCCGCACCCTTGCCGCCAAGGTCGCCGCACAGGCGCAGGCCGCCGGTGTCAGCCTGGATGAACTCGCCGAAGCGTTGCGCCATCTTTCCGGCCGGGCCGCGCCGTGAGAGGCCCCTTTCTCTTCATCGCCATCATTGCCGCGATCATCGTGTGGAGCCGGCTGGTCGGCGCCGTCCGCAAGGCGCGGATCGTTCAAACCCGTGTCCCGGCCGATGGGCGCATGCCCGATATTGCAGCATCCACGATTTCCAGCTCTTCACAGGAGACGCACATGAACCCCGTCAGTGCCGTGATCTTCATCATCTTTGTGGGCGGAGCGGTGTTGTCCTACCTCGCCCACTTGCCGCTGGGCCTCACCATTCTTCTGGCCCTGATCGGCATTTTCCTGGGTTACTCGGTCAAGATGGCCCAGCAATGGGAAAAGGCCGTGATCCTCCGGCTGGGCAAGCTCCATTCGGTCAAGGGGCCGGGCCTGTTCATCCTGGTGCCGATCGTGGATCAAGTGGCGATGTGGATCGACCAGCGTATCCGCACCACCGAATTCGGCGCCGAGCAGGCGCTGACCCGCGACACGGTGCCGGTCAATGTCGATGCCATCATCTTCTGGATGGTGCATGACGCGGAACGCGCGGCGCTGGAGATCGCCGACTACAACAGCGCCGTGCAGCGGGTGGCGCAGACATCTTTGCGCGAAATGATCGGTGCCTCGGTCCTCTCCGCGCTTCTGTCCGAACGCAAGGAGGCCGATGCCACCTTGAAGCAGGTGATCGGCGCCAAGACCGCCGAATGGGGCGTCACCATCAATTCGGTGGAGATCCGCGATGTCGCTATTCCTGCCAATCTGCAGGATGCGATGAGCCGCCAGGCCCAGGCCGAGCGCGAGAAGCAAGCCCGCGTCACATTGGGTTCGGCGGAAGAGGAAGTGGCGCAGAAATTCGTCAACGCCGCCAAGCTCTACGCGACCAATCCCGAAGCGCTGCAGCTGCGCGCCATGAACATCATCTATGAAACCACCAAGGAACGGGGCGCCACCATCCTGATGCCGACATCCATGGTGGATGCCATGAATCCCGGCGCCGCCGCTTTTGCGCTGCAGATGGCCCGGAATGATGCAAGCGGGGCGCCACCGCCGTCCGGACCGTCGGTGCCGTCCGCCGGAAAAAGCGGGGCCTGAAAAAAGAGGCTCCGCGAAAAACAAGCCTGTGCGCGATGATTATTTTTTGGGGAGTCGCGTCTTTTGCGTCCGCAAAAGCCTTGACCCGGCCCGCGCCGCGGCGCGAGCATGATCGGGCTGGAGGGGCGCGGTTAGCGGCCTGAATCCGCGGCGACATCGTTCGCGGACGGACCTCCTCAAGGCGCCCTGAACGCGAGGATTCATCGCGAAGGAGGCGCTCATGTCCAACCCCAGAAGCAAAGCCGGCACCCGATGCATCGCCCTGATCGGGCCTTATGGCAGCGGCAAGACCTTGTTGCTGGAAAGCATAGCGGCGGTGACGGGCGCGGTGACCCGCAAGGGTTCGGTGAATGGCGGAACCAGCCTGGGCGATTTTTCGCCGGAAGCGCGCGCCCGGCAGATGAGCGTCGAACTCAATGTCCTGACCACCCAGTATCTGGACGAGGATTTCACCTTTCTCGATTGTCCCGGTTCCATCGAATTTCTGGCCGACGCGCTGAACGTGCTGCCCGCGATCGACGCGGCGGTGGTGGTGTGTGAGCCGGAACCCGCGAAAGTCCAGATGCTGCAGCCTTTCCTCAAGGCGCTGTCGGACGCGAAAATTCCCCACTACATCTTCGTCAACAAGATCGAGCATGCCAGCGGTTCCTTGCGCGACCTCCTGGCGTTGTTGCAGGAGACCAGCGAGACGCCGCTGCTGCTGCGCCAGATTCCCATCTGGGAAAACGGCATCGCCACCGGCTTCGTCGATCTGGCGTTGGAGCGGGCCTTTGTCTATCGCAGCCATGCACCGTCGGAAGTGATCGATATCGCGGACCTGCGCCGCGAAAAGGACGCACGCTTCCAGATGCTGGAGCGGCTGGCCGATTATGACGAACATCTGATGGAAGAGCTTTTGGGCGATGTCGAGCCCGAGCGCGATGAAGTGATGCGCGACCTCAGCCGCGAGCTGGCGGAAGGGCTGGTGGTGCCGGTCCTGATCGGCTCGGCGGAAGGCGATCATGGTGTCCGGCGCCTGCTCAAGGCGCTGCGCCATGAAGTGCCGGAAGTGACCGCCGCCGCCAAACGCGCCGGCATAACAACCGGCGCCACGGTGGTGCGGGTGATCAAAACCTTCCATGGTGGGCATGGCCGCCTCAGCCTGGGGCGGATCATCTCCGGTACGCTGAAAGACGGTGCGGTGCTGCATGGCCCCGGTGGCGATGCGCGGGTTGGCGGCATCCTGGCGCTGAGCGGTGATAAGCAGATCAAAAAAAGCGAAGCGCGGGCGGGCGATACCGTGGCGCTGGCGCGGCTCGACAATGTGCAGACCGGCGACCGGCTGTCGTCCGACAAAGCGATCGCCAAGCGCCAGCCCGTGGCATTGGGCGCCCCGGTCTATCGCCTCGCCATCGAAGCAGCGGACCGCAAGGACGAGGTGAAGGTCACCGCGGCCATCGGCAAGCTGATCGAGGAAGATCCCTCGCTGGTGTTCGAACAGAATCCGGCCACCCAGGAAATGGTACTGGCGGGGCAAGGCGAGATTCACCTGAAGGTGGCGATCGAGAAGCTGAAGAACAAATACAGCCTCAAGCTTCTGACCCGCGCGCCCCGGGTGCCTTATCGCGAAACCATCCGCAAATCCGCCTCGTCGCGGGGGCGTCATAAACGCCAGTCGGGCGGGCATGGCCAATATGGCGATGTGGTCCTGCATATCGAACCGATGCCGCGGGGCCAGGGCTTTGCCTTCCACGACCGCATCAAGGGCGGGGTGGTGCCCAAGCAATGGATCGGCTCGGTGGAAAAAGGCGTGGTGGAATATATGAAGACGGGACCGCTAGGTTTCCCGGTGGTCGATGTCGCGGTGGCGCTGACGGACGGGTCCTATCACTCGGTGGATTCCTCCGATGCCGCTTTCCAGACGGCAGGACGGCTGGCGATGAGCGAAGGCATGCCCGGCTGCGGCCCTGTGCTGCTGGAACCGGTGATGAAGATCGCCATTCATGTTCCCAAGGACGCCACCGCCAAGGTCAATGGCCTGATCGGCACGCGGCGAGGCGCGCCGCTGGGCTTTGACGGCCGCGAAGGCTGGCGCGGCTGGGACACGGTACGGGCGGAAATGCCGATGGCGGAAATTTCCGACCTGATCGTGGATCTGCGCTCGCTCACCCAAGGTGTCGGCACCTTCGAGATGGAGTTCGACCATTTCGCAGAGCTGAACGGCAAGCTGGCCGAGCAGGTTGTTGCGACGCAGCGGGCGGCGTAATCGCGCGCGAAGGGCATGAGGAATTCCTCACCTCACCCTGAGCTCGTCGAAGGGTGAGGTTTTGGCCGCTCTACCAAAAATCCGGGAGCATCGGCCCCCAGAAGTGCGGTTCCTAGCGACAGCGTGGGAACGTTCGGGTCAGGCCGTGCGACCAAAGAAAAAGGCTGCCAGAGCGTGAAAGCTCTGGCAGCCCTATTTCGCGCTCAGGGGGGAGAGAGCGCGGGTGCCGCGCCCGGGGGGAGAAAGCGCGACAGAAAGGAAATAAGAACGGGCCGATTGAGTTTCAAGCCATCGAAAAAATGGAGTAAAATCAATACTGCCAGTCCTTGGAACCCTTCACCAGGAAGTCCCGGAACGCCGCCACCCGCTTGGATTGGCGCAAGGCATCCGCATAGACCAGATGGACGTCGAAGCCGGGGGCTGGAACCTCGGGCAGGACGGGCACCAGATTGGGATGTTGCGCCGCCACGAAATCCGGCACCACGCCGATCCCCAGTCCCGCTTCCACCGCCTGCAGGATGCCGGTGATGTTGTTGATGCGGATGACGCTGCCGGTGCAGCCGGGGCGGTAATTCTTCTGGTACAGCTCCAAGAGCCAGTTGATGTCCCGGATTTCGGGCGCCGCCGTCTCGCCATAGACGATGATGGTGTGGTTGCAGATATCTTCCAGGGTCGGCGGCGCGGGATGGCCGGCCAGATACGCCTTCGACGCGTACATGTGATAGTGCACGGTGAAGAGCTTGCGCTGGATCAGATCGGCCTGAACCGGCGCGCGCATGCGGATGGCAAGATCGGCGGCGCGCTGCGACAGGTCCAGCTCGCGATCGTCCATCACCAGATGCACTTCCACTTCCGGGAACTCTTTCAGGAATTCCTGCATCCGGGGCAAAAGCCAATAGGCGCCGATGCCGTGGCTGGCGGTGATCTTCAAGGAGCCGCGCGGACTGTCATGGATGTTCTTCAGCGCTTCCTCGGCCGCGGCCAGGCGCGCCAGGACGTCGCTCACCGCACCGTAAAGCAGCTCGCCTTCGTCGGTGAGGGTGAGGCCGCGCGCATGGCGCTGGAACAGGGGCGTGGAGATTTCTTCTTCCAGGGCGCTGATCTGGCGGCTCACCGCCGACTGGCTGAGAGTGAGCATCTGCCCGGCATGGGTGAAGCTTCCGGCGCTGGCGACGGCGTGGAAGATACGAAGCTTGTCCCAGTCCATGACATTCCCCCTGGCGCATCGCCGTGTCGGGCGGCGGTGCCGCCCCGCAATGTCGCATGAATTCCGCTGTATTTATGCAGACAGCGGCAGTTCTCCCCCGTGCGACGCCGCCAGGAAGCGCTCGGCTTCCAGCGCCGCCATGCAGCCCATGCCTGCCGCCGTGACGGCCTGCCGGAATACCTTATCCTTGACGTCCCCGGCAGCGAAAACACCGGCGACACTGGTATGCGTGGAATCCGCGGCGGTCTTGATGTAGCCGCTCTCGTCCATGTCGAGCTTGCCCTTGAACAGCTCTGTGGCGGGCGAATGGCCGATGGCGACGAAGAGGCCGTCCACGCCGATCTGATGGCCCGAGCCGGTGACGGTATTGCGCAGCTTGATGCCGGTGACGCCCTTGGGCTCGGTGGTGCCCAAGACTTCGGTCACTTCAGTGTCGTAGACGATTTCCACTTTCTTGTTCGCGGCCAGACGCGTCTGGTTGGTCTTGTCCGCGCGCAAGGTATCGCGGCGGTGGATCAACGTGACCTTGTCGGCGAAATTGGTGAGGAACAAAGCTTCCTCGGCGGCGGTATTGCCGCCACCCACCACCGCGACCTGCTTGCCCCGGTAGAAGAAGCCGTCGCAAGTGGCGCAGGCCGAAACGCCGAAGCCCTGGAACTGGCTTTCGGTGGGCAGGCCCAGCCAATTGGCGCTGGCGCCGGTGGCGATGATCAGCGTGTCGCAGGTGTAGAGCGTGCCGGAATCGCCCGTCAGGGTGAAAGGACGGCGCGAAAGATCGACCGCGGCGATGGTGTCGGAGACGAATTTGGTGCCCAGATGCTCGGCCTGCTTTTGCATCTGGTCCATCAGCCAGGGACCCTGGATGGCGTCGGCAAAGCCGGGATAATTCTCCACCTCGGTGGTGATGGTGAGCTGGCCGCCGGGCTGGATGCCCGAGATCAGGGTCGGCTCCAGCATCGCGCGCGCCGCATAAATGGCGGCGGTGCAGCCGGCCGGGCCGCTGCCCAGAATGATCACTTTGGAATGATTGCTGCTCATGGGACGGGCCGGCTTTCAGGCGAAACTTCGAAGCCGCCTGATATCGGGGCAGGGGCCTAAAAGATCAAGCGGGCCGCTTCTATGAAATGGTGCATGATGTTAGTGGGCCCGCGGACCGGTTATGCATCCCTGTCCGAAAAGTCATCTTTATAGAAATATTATTGCGCCCACCCCCCAGGACGCGTAAAAGCGCGGGTCGCAATTCCAGGATCCGGCTTTGGACAATCGCAACCTCGACACCATCGATCTGCGTATTCTTGCGGAGCTGCAGGCGGATGGCCGTATCACCAATGTGGATTTGTCCCGCAAGGCCAAGATCACTGCGCCGCCTTGCCTGCGCCGGATGCGGGCCTTGGAAAAGGCCGGCTATATCCAGGGCTATCACGCGGTCCTGAACGGCAAGGCGCTGGGCTTTGCCGTCACCGGCTTCATCTTTGTCGGCCTGGCCAGCCAGAAGGACGCCGATCTCAAGCATTTCGAAGAACGCGTGCGCAAATGGCCGGAAGTGCGCGAGTGCCATATGCTGTCGGGTGAAGTGGATTTCATCCTCAAATGCGTGGCTTCGGACCTTTCCGCTTTCCAGACTTTCGTCACCGAGACGGTGACGGCGGAGCGCAATGTCGCCAGCGTGAAAAGCTCGCTGGTCATTCATCCGTCCAAGATCGAGCCAGGCGTTCCGATTGAGATTCCTGCCTAAGGGCGCGGTTCTTTTGTGTCCTGAGTTCGTCGCGCGTGCTGTGAGCCGCGGTTTACGAGCACGTCCAGTGGACGTGCGAGAGCGGCGAACGCCGCGAGCATAAGCGAGCGGCCGTGACAATCGCTCCGCGCGTTGCCTACGCTAGACAATCCTGCTCAGGCCACAAAATTCCTTGCGCCTGGATTCTGGTGCGGTCTGCCTGGGCTTTTCGCCGCCCGAAACCAGTTTTCGTATTCGCGGCACAGGCGGGGGCTGACCCGGCCGAGAAATCCTGTACTGTTCCTGGGATGAATTTCGCGATGAAAACGCCCACCGGGGTAAAAGTTGGTTTTCTAGCTGTGTTGGCCTTTGCGGTGCTGGCACAGGCCGCGTCCGCCCAGGATATTCCCCGCATCAAGGCGCGGATTCTCGCTTTTGACGGCAAGACACTCAGTCTTACGTCTGGCACGGCGGGCCGGAGCCTGTCCGTCGGCCTGATCCCGTCCACCCGCCTGATGTATGAAGAGAAGATCGACCCCGCCACCTTGAAGCCGGGCGATTATGCGGGCGCCACCCTGGTCAAGAACGGGACCAAGTGGCAGGCCAAGGAAGTTCACCTGTTGCCGGACGCTTTCAAAGGCGCGGGCGAAGGGCTTTATCCTCTGCCGTCGGCACCCGACCAGCGCATCGTGACCGGCGCGATAGCCAGGAACGAGGCAGGTCTTCTTTCCATCGCGTTTCGCGGCAGCGTGGGCACGGATGGGGCGACCTGTTCGGGCCGCGCGCCGCGCGAGGGCGGCTGCAAAGGCGAAATGAGTTTTGCGCTCGACGCCAAGGCGCCGGCGGTGGCGATCAAGCAGGGCGACAAATCCGTTCTGGCCGTAGGCAAGGTGGTGGCGATCTCGGTGGTCGCCGGACCGGGCGGCACCTTGGTGACGCCGGGATTGACGGTCGAGAATGAAACCGGCGGTGACGTGATTGACGCTCCGCCCGCCAAGCCCGCCAAATAATTTCTTTCGCAAACCGGAGCCGACCATGCGCCTGTTGCCTGCTCTTCTCGCCACAAGCCTTCTGGTGCTGCCCGCCATGGCGGCGGACACCAATGTTTCCCATAGGCCCAAGCTGGGCAGTTTCGGCGTCGATCTCACCTCCATCGACAAGGCAGTGAAGCCCGGCGACAATTTCTTCCTGCATGTCAACGGCAAGTGGCTGGCGACGGCGGTGATCCCGCCCGACCGGTCGCAGACCGGCTCTTTCCAGGACCTGCAGATCCTCAGCGAAACGCGCATGCGCGCCATCATCGACGATCTGGAGAAGAAGCCGCGCGAGCAGCTGAACGACGAAGAGAAAAAGCTGCGCGATCTTTATGACGCCTTCGAAGATACCGATGCGATCGAGGCCAATGGTCTGAAGCCAATTCAAAAAGACCTGGATTATCTCAACGGATTGCAAACACCCGCCGATGTGGCGCGGGCAATGGCCTCGGTGCCGCTGGCGACGTCCAGCATCTACAATATCGGCATCGGGGTGGACGACAAGAATCCCAACAATTATTCGCTCAACCTGGGCCAATCGGGTCTGGGCTTGCCGGACCGCGACTATTATCTGAAGGACGATAAGGCGCTGGCGGAAACGCGCGACAAATATCGCCAATATCTCACCGACATGATGACCCTGGCGGGGATCAGCGACGCCGCGGCCCGCGCCGACAGAGTTCTCGCGCTGGAGACCGAGATCGCGAAAGTCCAATGGACCCGCGCCGATCGCCGCGACGCCGACAAGATCTACAATCCCATGCCGGTGTCGGCCTTGAAGACCTTGGCCCCCGATTTCCCCTGGGACCCGTTCCTGGCGGAATCGCGCATTCCGCTCACCGCCGCCAATGGCAGCGAACGCTATGCCATCGTGGCGGAAAAGACCGCCTTCGGACCGCTGGCGAAGATTTTCGCCGCCACTCCGGTTTCGACCTGGCGCGATTATCTGGTGGTGCATTATCTCCGGAATTTCGCGCCCTATCTGCCCAAGCGCTTCGACGAGCGCAATTTCGCATTTTATGGCACAGTGCTGGCGGGCAACACCCAGCAGCTCGACCGCAAGACACGCGGCGTCCATCTGCTGGACCGAATCCTGGGCGAAGCGTTGGGCAAGCTTTATGTCGCGCGCTATTTCCCGCCCCAGTCCAAGGCCAAGGCTGATCGGCTGGTTTCCAACTTGCTCAAGGCCTATGAGGCTGACATCCAGACCTTGGATTGGATGAGCCCGGCTACCCGCGCCAAGGCGCTGGAGAAGATCCATCAATTCACGCCCAAGATCGGCTATCCCGATCACTGGCGCGATTATTCCGCCTATGACGTGAAGCGCGACGATCTGATCGGCAATATCCAGCGCGCTGCCGTGTTCGACTGGAACCGCGACGTCAATCGCATCAACCGGCCGGTGGACAAGACCGAATGGGGCATGTCGCCGCCCACCATCAATGCCTATTACAATGCGTCCTTCAACGAGATCGTCTTCCCGGCCGCGATTCTGCAGGCGCCCTTCTTCGATCCCAATGCCGACGATGCGGTGAATTATGGCGGCATCGGCGCGGTGATCGGCCATGAGATCAGTCACGGCTTTGACGATCAGGGCAGCAAATATGACGGAAAAGGCGTTTTCCAGGATTGGTGGACCAAGGAAGATCGCGCCAATTTCGACGCCCGCACCGCGGCGATGGTCAAGCAGTATGACGCGTTCGAGCCATTGCCCGGCCTGCATGTGATCGGCGTCAATACGCTGGGCGAGAATATCGCCGACAATGCCGGCATCGCCATCGCGCTCAAGGCCTATCACATCTCGCTGAAAGGCAAGACGGCGAAGGTGATCGACGGATTGACCGGCGATCAGCGCTTCTATCTGTCTTTCGGCCAGATCTGGCGGACCAAGCAGCGCGATTCAGCACTGCGCACGCAGACCCTGTCGAACGAACATGCGCCGTCGGAATTCCGGGTCATCGGTCCCACCCGCAACCAGAATGAATGGTACGACGCCTTCGAGGTGCAGCCGGGCGACAAATATTACCTGCCCCCGGATCAGCGAGTACATTTGTGGTGATCAAAGCTTGCTGAGAATCTCGTAAGACCTGAGCCGTGCGGCGTGATCGTAGATCTGGCCGGTCACCATCAGTTCGTCCGGCTGGTGCTGGGCGATAAAGGCTTCGACGCCCGCCTTGACGGTTTCGGGCGAGCCCACCTGGGCCAGCGACAAGACGCTGTTCAGCATCGCTTCGATCCGAGGGTCGGTGAAATAATTGCCGATGTCGGCAATCGGCGGCGGCAACTGGCCGGGATTGCCGGTGCGCAGATTGACGAAAGCCTGCTGCAGCGAGGTGAAGAGATATCTCGCTTCCGCATCACTGTTGGCCGCCACCACATTGATGCCCAGCATCACATGCGGCTTGTCGAGGAAGGGCGAAGGGCGGAACTGGGCGCGATACAGCGCCAGCGCCTGGGTGAGCTGCTCCGGCGCGAAATGCGAGGCGAAGGCGTAAGGCAGGCCCAGCGCGGCGGCGAGCTGCGCGCCATAGGTGCTTGATCCCAGCATCCAGACCGGCACCTTACTGCCCTGACCGGGAATGGCGCGCACCGGCTGGCCGGGATTGGGATCGCCCATATAGGCGATCAGCTCCAGCACATCCTTGGGAAAATCATCGATATCGCCCTGTAAAGTCCGGCGCAGCGCCAAAGCGGTGCGCTGATCGGTTCCGGGTGCGCGGCCCACGCCCAGATCGATGCGCCCGGGAAAGAGCGCGGCCAAAGTGCCGAACTGTTCGGCGATCACCAGGGGCGCATGGTTGGGCAGCATGATGCCGCCCGCGCCCACGCGAATGGTGGAGGTGCCGCCCGCGATATGGCCGATCACCACCGATGTGGCCGCGCTGGCGATGCCGGGCATGTTGTGATGCTCGGCCACCCAATAGCGGCGATAGCCCCAGCGTTCGGCATGCTGCGCCAGATCCAGGCTGTTCTTCAGCGCCAGGCTCACATCGCCGCCTTGAATGATGGGAGAAAGATCGAGAACGGAAAGAGGAACGGATGCCAACGGGCCCAACATGCTTTGAAATGTCTCAACGCCATGATGCGCGAGGCATGACGGCGCGTCCAGCCGCCCAAACCGGTTGACAAATCAGGCAGCGGCTAAGCTCGATGCGCGGCGGCGCCCGATGAATTTCATCAGACCATATTGGCCCAGAAAGAGTGTGGTCTTGCTGGCGATGCTCCAGGCCGACATCGCGACGCCCCATGCCGTCACGCTGAGACTAAGCGCCAGGACCAGATTCAAGGTTGCGGACAGAAACATCAGGCCCGCCCAGACATAGCCGAAAGTGATGGCGAGATCCGGCACGAACTCGAGCGCCCGGGGCGGCAGATAATGGTTCATCCAGCCGCGCTTCAGCATCGCCGCGCCTATCAGGAGATAGATCAGGCTGGGTTTGACCATCACGAAGACGGGGTTGTTGGTGATCAGCGCGGCGCTGCCCGACGACAACACCATCACGACGCTAATCCATTGCAGCGTATCGACGGCACGGTTGCGCAGCAGCTCCCAGCCGATCTGGCCGGCCACCAGGCCTAAGCCCAGCGCCACTGCCACTATCAGCCGGCCGGTGAGGGCATAGATGCAGAAGAACAGGATAGTGGACGCCATATCCGTCAGCAACGGACGGGCAGCGGACAGCAGCGCTTTCACGTCATCACCGCCTGATAATGGGCGGGCGCGCGGACGCCGACGCGGCTGCGCAATACGTCCAGGGGCTCCGGCAGCATCGCTTCCCAATCCAGGTCCGCGAACCAGCGCGCTTTGCGGCCGTGGCGCCAGGCTTCGATCACGGACTTGCGCGCGGCCCAGCTTTCCAGCCGCCCAAAGCCCATCAGCACGATCAGCGCCATGCCCAGATTGCCGGTGTGCGGATACATGAAGGCCAAGAGGCTGAGTTCGCCCAAGGGATCGCGGCCATAGCCGGTGAGCGTGTGGGTGAGATCATGCATGTCGCGCATGCGGTCGCGGAACAGCGCCACATCGCCGGACACGACATCGTCGCGATAGGCTTGGGACGGCGCCACCAATCCTTCCGCCGAAAGATTCTCGGACGCCATGAAGCGATGATATTCGCGGCCCAGGCTGCCTTCCGGCAGCGCGGCAAGAGTTGCGGTGTCGGACAGGGCAGCGATGAGGCTGCGCCTATCCCTCAGGATGCGCGCGCCCATCGGGCTTTGCGTGAAGCGGCGGAACAGCGCGATGCCCGAACGACCGCGCATGGCGCGCAGGATCACAAAGACTTCCTCGGTCGCATCGGGATTGGCCATCAGGCGGCGCACGGCCTTGACGGCCTCAAACGGGCGGAGCCGAGTATCGAGGGTGGATTGTGCGAACACGGGCGGCAACCTTGTTTGGACGCCCGGATCATGTCTATTATGTACAATATTGTCAATAACGAGATTGTGAACCGTGGCGAGCAAGAAATCTACAAGCAAAAACAAGCGCATACGCCGTACCCCAGCCGATGCGCGGCAGTTGATTCTGGAAGCCGCGGAAGCCGATATGGCGGCGGCTGGCCCTGCCGGGCTGCGCTTGCAGGAAGTCGCCAAGGCCGCGGGCGTTTCCCATCCCACCATCCTGCATCATTTCGGCAGCCGGGAAGGGCTGATCCAGGCGCTCAATCTTAAGACCATCGAACATCTGAAATCGGTGCTGCTGAAGGTGATGAGCACCACGCCATCTTCCAGCGGGGATGCGATCGCGCCGCTCTTCGCCGCCTATCGCGACGGGCTGGCGCAGCGCATGGTCTGGCTGATGCAGAGCGGCAATATTGTCATGGGCCCGGCGGGATTGCCCACATTGGATGAGATGGTGCTCGCTTTGCAGGCCATGCGCGAAAGAATGGCCGGACCGGGCGTGCCGATCGATATCGCCGACACTCGTGCCATCGTGCATCTGACCACGATAGCCGCGTTTGGCGACGCCATCCTGGGCAAGCGTTTGCGCCGCGCGCCGGATGCGCAAGCGGAAGTCTCTCGCCGGGAATGGTTCGAGGATTGGTTCAGCGAAATGCTGAACGTCTATATGCGAGGCTGATTTTTATTACCCCCATCTGTCTTTCTCGGGACAAACCCTCGAAAGACATCTTCCCCCCGTCAGGCCTTCGGCCACGGGGGAAGAAAGCCGGAGCCCAGACGAACTGGAAGGGCAGAGGGAAAAAGAAAGATTCAGTTTGTCTTTTTTCCCGTTCCGCTCAGGGACAGCGGATCGGAACACAGATAGTTGACCAGATTCACGCCCAACAAAAACAGCACGGCGATGAAAGGCCCATAGGACCAGTTGCTGCTGTAGGTCCACACCGGCGCGACGGCGACCAGTATGACAGCGAGGGCGACGAGGAATTTCTGATA
>Ga0207695_10004684_pt1 | contig 18525 bp, 11 predicted proteins | sample KBSC54metaG_FD_184354 | JGI IMG/M metagenome (GOLD analysis project Ga0207695, IMG submission 184354) | Corn rhizosphere microbial communities from Kellogg Biological Station, Michigan, USA - KBS C5-4 metaG (SPAdes) (version 2) | ecosystem: Host-associated > Plants > Roots > Rhizosphere > Soil... | reverse complement strand
AGGATTCCAGCAGCCATCATAACGCACGCCCATTTGCAGACGGTCACGTCCCACTTTCATCTCTAAAGAATTATACCAGCCGACAGGTATTCGATAAATCCCGTCATCGTCAAGCTCTAGCTTTCTATTTCGAAGGATAAACTTCAGAGCGGGGGAGGACTTATAGATTTTATTAATCCATGTAATCTATTGAAAAAACAACAACATCTTGCGATCCACCATTACCGGTCGTTCGGTGTATTTTTTCCCTTGACTCCAGAGATTATCTGAAATAGAATTCCTTGAGTTGTATGCAAGCGGTGGCCAGGCCGTCGCCGGGGTGCTTCGAACGTGAATAAAAGGGGGTGGGACGATGCGCATTCAGTTAGTCTCAATGTGTTTACTAGCGTCGGCGGCCGTGGTTTTGGCCCAATCCGATCGTGGAACAATTACGGGAACTGTGGCCGACCCGGCCGGCGCAGTAGTGGCCAGCGCCCCGATTGAAGCCAAGAACGCGGAAACGGGCGCCGTCTTCCAAGCGGCGAGTTCAGACACCGGGAACTTCACGCTCGCGCAATTGCCCGTCGGCACCTACGAAATAACAGTGGCAGTGGCCGGCTTCAAGAAGTACGTTCGGGAGAACATCGCGATCGGTGTGGCCCAGACGGTGCGTGTGGATATCGCTCTCGAAGTAGGCTCGGCTGCGGAATCGGTAACCGTATCGGAGCAAGCCTCTCTGCTCAAAACCGAAAGTGGAGAACTGAGTACTACCGTTGGGGCGCAGCGCATGATTGATCTGGGGAGCCTGGGCATTGGCGGAAGCAATTCTACCAGCCAGGGCCTTCGAACCTATCTAGCTGAGATCCAGCTCGTGCCCGGCGCATCGAATCCTGCCTCGGGATTCATTCTGGGCGTTCGTGTGAATGGGGCGCCGAACGGCACCCAGCGCACAATTATTGATGGCGCGGATGCCACCAACCAGATCAACTCGGTACAGGCCGGCACGGGAGCGAGCATGGACGCCATGCAGGAAACCGCGATCCAGACCAGTAACTACTCGGCGGAGTTTGGGCAAGTGGGCGGTGGTTTGTTCAACGTCACAATGAAGTCGGGAACCAATCAGTATCACGGTGCGGGCTACGACTATCTGGTGAACGAAGCCTTCAACGCTTCAACCCCTTACACCAATACGCTGCCGCGCACGCGGCGTAACGATTACGGCTTCAACCTCGGGGGGCCGGTGTGGATCCCGAAAATTTACAACGGCAAGGACAAGACCTTCTTCTATTACAATCGCGAGCAGTACCGCGAATTTTACGTGGTGAACGATACCGCCATCACGGTTCCCACCGCGGCGTATCGCGGGGGCGATTTCTCGGGCGCGATAACCGGCCGCAGCGCTGGAAACGATCCGCTGGGCAGAGCCATGTTGGAGGGCATGATTTTCGATCCGCTCACCCAGAGGTCCGTCAATGGCCAGCAGGTTCGCGACCAGTTCCCAGGCAATATCATTCAGCCAGCCCGGTTTGACAATGTTTCCAAAGCCATCCAGGCTCTGGTTCCGAACCCGACCAGTGCATCGGCGGCGCTGAACTATTTGCCGTCGTTCCCGAACGATCGCATAACCACCAATGAATCGGTGAAGATCGATCACCAATTGACGACCAAAATGAGGCTTTCGGGTACGTGGCTGACCAATGCGACCGCCACGCAATACTCGCAGAGCCTGAACTCTTCTGAAGGATTCCCGGCCATCATTACGCAGACGCGCGGATCGTTCAGCCGGTCCATGAACTGGCGCTTCAATATGGATTACACGGTGTCGCCAACCATGCTGTGGCACGTCGGCATCGGGTCGCTCCAGTATCTGCTCGACGATCACTCCCCGACCACCGGTTTCAACGACAGCGCGATCGGCCTGAAGGGTGTTCCGAATCCCGGGGGGCGGTTCCCGGCCATCTCCGGATTGTGCGCTTCGGGCACGGCTCCAGCCTGCACGGGAACGGGAGGCAGTGCGAACTACGGGGCGGGTGCGAATGTCGGCGCGGCACAGTCCCTGACCAAGCAGTTCACGCCTACCTATAACACCAATTTGACCTGGGTGAAGGGTAACCACACTTATAAGTTCGGCGGTGAGCTTCGCACGTTCGGTTATCCCTTCCATAATCTCACCGCAACTAATGGAAATTTCGTGTTCTCCGCTGCTCAAACCGCTCAGCCTTACGCGCAGTCGACCACGGTGAATGGCGTTACTTTGGGCTTCCCCTACGCCAGTTTCCTGCTAGGCCTGGTGAACAACGGCGTGGTGAATCCTCCGGCCGACCTGAAAACCGGCAAGCAATTCTGGGGATTCTATGCGCAGGATACCTGGAAGATCACCAGGAAGCTAACGCTCGACTACGGGCTACGCTACGATTACGACACCTATCCGCGCGAACAGTATGGCCGCATGCCGAGCGTCTCTTTGGCCGTTCCGAATCCCACCGTCGGCGGACGTCCGGGCGGAATCATCTACGAGTCGACTTGCAACTGCAATTTCGCTAAGAATTATCCATTTGCGTTCGGCCCGCGCCTTGGCGTGGCTTACCAGATAACGCCCAAAACCGTGTTCCGCGGCGGAATCGCGGTCGCCTACGATGGTACGGCCACGGCCCAGACTGGCACGGGAAGCGCCAGCGCTAACAATTCGTTCTCGGCTCCGGGCTTTGGCGACGCCGCGATGAAGTTAGATACGGGCGTTCCGGCAGGCTATGTGTTGCCCTGGCCCAATTTTTCCAGCGGCGCCTATCCGAATCCGAATTTTCCGGCGAACCTGAACGGACCGACGTCCATTGTGGATCAGAATGCGGGCCGTCCCGCGCGCCAGATCCAGTGGAGCGTCGGGCTCCAGCGTGAGTTGGCGCGCAATACCGTGGTGGAAGCGTCCTATGTCGGTAATCGCGGCGCGTGGTGGCTGAGTACGGTGCTGGACAACTACAACGCGCTCTCGACAGATACGCTTAGGGCTGCCGGCCTGGACATCAACAACGCCGCGGACCGTGCGATTCTCCGGGCGCAGATCGGTTCCACGGCTGCGGGCCGGTTCCAAAACAAGCTGCCTTATGCCGGTTTCCCGCTAACCTCCACCGTCGCGCAATCGCTCCGCCCCTTCCCGCAGTTCACCAGCGGGTTGGGCGCTCTGTGGGCGCCGCAAGGCCGCACCTGGTATGATTCCCTGCAAGCCAAGGTTACCCAGCGTGTCTGGCACGGATTGGAAGCGCAATACGCGTTCACTTGGGCGAAGGAGATGCAGCTGGGCACCGAGGGTGGCACCATCAACGACGTGTTCAACCGGGCGCAGAACAAGACGATCTCCGGCTTTTCCCGTCCTCTGGTAAGCGTGATTTCGCTCAACTACCGCGTGCCCGCGCCAGGAGGTAATAAGATCGTGTCCTTGGTGGTTCGCGACTGGGCGGTCGGAACCCTGCTGACATACGCCAGCGGAACGCCGATTCTGGCGCCGACGTCAACCAACAACCTGACTTCGTTGCTGTTCCGCAGCACGTACTATAACCGCAATCCCGGCGTGCCCTTGTTCCTCAAGGACCTGAACTGCCACTGTATCGATCCCACCAAGGATCTGGTCCTGAATAAAGACGCCTGGAGCAATCCGACGGATGGCCAATGGGGCACGGCGAACGCTTACTATAATGATTATCGCTATGAGCGCCGGCCTTCGGAGTCGTTGAGCCTCGGCCGCGTATTCTCCTTCAAAGAGCGGATGCGCTTCACGGTCCGCATGAACTTCACGAACCCTCTCAACCGGCTGGAAATGTCGAATCCGACGGGTTCGCCGTCGTCGGCGCCCACCACGGGAAATGTGTCGGGCGTGCCCGCGTGCACCGGCGTGAACAAGTGCGTAACGGGCGGGTTCGGCTTCATCAATGCCGCCGGCGGTGCCACGTTCCTTCCGGCTCGCCAGGGTACCCTGGAGATGCGCCTTTCATTCTAGAGTAGGAGTACAGTAAGATCTGTGGACACTAACGAATACACCCGGCGCCAGGCTCTTCAGAACACATTGAAGTGGTTCGGCGCCGGGGCTGCCACATGGGTCGCGGGCGGCATCGCGCAGGCATCCGAGCTGCCGATCAAAACCAGCGGCCTGGAACATATCGGCATGCAGGTGCCGGATCAGGAAGCGGCCGCGAAATTCTACGGGCGGATCTTCGATCCCCAGCTGTTCCAGGAGAAGGATCCACCGCCGCGATACTACGTTAAGATCGGCATCAACTATATAGCGTTCGGCGGACTTCCTGCGAACGCCAACCCTCCCGTAACATCCGCGAGGATCGACCACTTCTGCGCCGTGGGGCTGGACTATAAAGGACAGGAGATGCGGAAGAGCCTGGATGAAGCCGGGGTTCCGATGACTGGCCAGGGGGCGTTGGGCATGGCGGCGGACCCGGACGGTCTGCGGCTTCAGTTTCTGGGTGCGCCCGCGGGATTAGCCCGCACCATCATTCCCTCTTCGCGGATCTCGCAGGATGAGCCCGCGGTACAGGCCATCGGGTTCGACCATATTATGCTGGCGGTGACGGACCTGGAGAAGTCGGCTGCGCACTATCGGAAGATTTTCGGCATGGAAGTTTCGCGGACCAAAAAGCCGGAAAGGATCTGGTTCGGGGTCGCCAAGACCCGCCTGGGGTTGGAGAAGGTGGCGGCCGGGAAAATGCCCAGCATCGAACATATTTCGATCAAGATCGCGGGCTTCGATAAAAGTGCGATTACCGAAAAGCTCAAGAAACTGGGAGTGGAGATAGCGCCCTCGAACGATGAAGGCGGACTGCGATTCAAGGATCTGAACGGGCTAGTGATGGAGCTGAAACCGGGAGTTTGACCATGCGATTTACGTGCGCCGCGCTGTGGATGGGCTTGTTGCCGGCTGCGGGTTTCGGAGCGGACACCCGCATCGCGGAAGCCGCGATGCACGAGGACGCCGCCACAGTGCGTACCTTGATCCAGCAAAAAGCGGACGTAAACGCGGTGCTTCCGGACGGCGCCACCGCTCTGCATTGGGCCGCGAACGAGGACGATCTCGATACGGTTAGCCTGCTGATCCAGGCCGGCGCGAATGTGAAGGCCAAGGATCGCTACGGCTTCACCCCCTTGTACTACGCCGCCACAAACGGCAGTGCGGCGGTGATCCGCAAGCTGCTCGACGCCGGGGCCGACCCGAACGCGATGGATGCCGGCGGTGAGACGGCCCTCATGACCGCGACGCGCAGCGGCAGCATCGACGCCGTCAAGGCTCTGCTTCAGCATGGAGCCGATGTAAAGGCGAAAGACACCGTAACGCAGCAGACCGCGCTGATGTGGGCGGTTCGATCGAATTTTCCTGCAGCGGTTGACCTCTATCTCGAATACGGAGCCGAGATCAATGCCCGTACGCGCACCGGCAAGACGCCCGCGGCCCGGCCTCCAGGGGCGGGTGGGGGATCGCACGGCTCGGGAATTGTTCGCAGCGGCTGGCCGGAACAGGGTTTTCAGGGCGAGACTCCGGGCGGCATGACGCCGCTCCTCTACGCAGCTCGCGATGGCAGGATCGACATCGCGCGGATCCTCGTCGCCGCCAAAGCGGATGTACAACAAGCGGATGTGAACAGCATCACTCCGCTGCTGATGGCGATCACCAACAAACATCTGGACGTCGCGAAGTTCCTGTTGGAGAAGGGCGCTGCCGTGAACGCAGCCGATTGGTGGGGCCGCACGCCGCTGTACGCTACAGTCGAAATCCGCAATCGCGACTACGGGCGGAATAACGAGCATGAGATCGATCGGCCGGCCGCGTTCGAAGTAATCAGGATGCTGCTGGATCGCGGCGCGAATGTGAATGCCCGAACCAAGGAAGTCCCGCCGACTCGCAGGTTCGTTACGCCGCTAGGCGATCTATCCTGGGTCGATTTCACCGGGCAAACTGCGTTCCTAAGGGCTGCGCTCGCCGGTGATATTACGGTGATGCGCCTCCTGCTCGAAAAGGGCGCAGATCCAAACATCCCGACTTTCGCGGGCACGACGGCGCTGATGGCGGCCGCTGGAGTGAACTGGATGGCGGGGCAGACTTTCACGGAATCCAAGGAAGCTCTGATGGAGGCCGTTCAGTTGTGCCTCGACAAGGGCGGGGACGTAAACGCGAAGAACTCGATGGGCGTGACCGCGGTGATCGGCGCTGCGAATCGGGGATCGGACGACATCCTGGAGTTTCTGGTGAAGAAGGGCGCCCGGCTGGACATAAAAGATAAGGAAGGGCGCACGCCTCTGGTTTGGGCCGAAGGTGTTTTTCTCGCCACCAACGCTCCGGAAGCCAAGCCTTCGACAATGGCTCTGATCAAGAGGCTGATGGCGCAATGAATAAGACCGCCGCGATTCTCGGAGTCATGGGTCTGGCCGCGACAGTTGGCTTGCAGCAGATCGCACGACCGCAAGAAGCGTCGCCGGATCGAGCGCTGCTAAATCAATACTGCATCGGATGCCATAACGAGAAACTCAAGACTGCGGGATTGATGCTCGACAAGCTGGATCTGGCGCATCCGGGACAGGATCCGGAAACCTGGGAAAAAGTCGTGCGCAAGGTTCGGGCGGGTATGATGCCGCCGTCGGGGATGCCTCGCCCGGCTCGCACGGTGCTCGATTCGTGGGCCTCCAACCTCGAAGCCGGGCTGGATCGCGCGGCAGCAGCCAATCCGAATCCTGGAAGTACAGGGCTGCATCGGCTGAATCGCACCGAGTACACCAACGCAATTCGCGATTTGCTGGCGATCGATGTGGACGGATCCACGGTTCTTCCTGCCGACGATTCCAGCGAAGGGTTCGATAATATCGCCGATGCCCTGGCGGTCTCGCCAGCGCTGATCGAGCGATACGTGGCCGCGGCTGGAAAGATCAGCCGTCTGGCGGTCGGGAACATGTTGATCACGCCGTCCACGGTTACATATCGCGCGCCGGCGGATCTTTCACAGACGGAACACGTCGACGGTTTGCCGCTGGGAACCCGCGGCGGGATGCTGGTCCGGCATACGTTTCCGCTGGATGCCGAGTATTCGTTCAAGGTTCGTGCCCGATCGGCTGGAATCGGCGTAGGCGGCGCAGGAGCTTCGGGCGAGGAATTGGAATTCGTTATCAACGGCGAGCGCGTCAAATTAGCTGCCGGGGGTTCTATCGACGTGAAGGTTCCCGTAAAGGCGGGACCGCAGGACATCGGCGCGGCTTACGTTCGGAAGGCTCCTCCAGGAGCGGACGATATCTGGCAGACCTTCGCCGGCAATTCGAGTGTGAGCAGTATCGCGATCACTGGGCCGCTCAATCCTACGGGTCCCGGAGACACGCCCAGCCGGCGCAAGATTTTCGTGTGCCGCCCGGCGTCCGAGGCGGATGAAGCCACGTGCGCGAAAACGATTCTGTCCGCGCTCGCGCTGCGCGCGTATCGCCGGCCGCCGTCTGGCGCGGATCTGGATACGCTTCTCAGCTTCTATCAAGCGGGGCGGAAGAACGGCACTTTTGATAGTGGAATCGAGCAGGGACTGGCGCGGGTACTCGTGGATCCACGGTTCGTGTTTCGCTTCGAGCAGGAACCCGCTGGCGTGGCCGCGGGCGCTACCTACCGCGTGAGCGATGTGGAGCTGGCTTCACGGTTGTCGTTCTTCTTGTGGAGCAGCATCCCCGACGATGAGCTTCTGGATGTGGCTGTGCAGGGCAAGCTGCACGATCCGGCGATGCTGGAAAAACAAACGCTCCGAATGCTGAAGGATCCGCGTTCGGAAACGCTGGCGACCAATTTCGCCGGGCAGTGGTTGTATCTGCGCGAGTTGAAGAACGCTCGTCCCGAGGCTCGCGGGTTTAACGACAACCTGCGCCAAGCGTTTCGCCGCGAGACCGAACTGTTTTTCCAAAGCATCGTGAACGAGGACCGCAACGTAGTGGATCTGCTCAGCGCGGATTACACATTCGTCAACGAGGCGCTGGCTCGCCACTACGGGATCCCCGGCGTCAAAGGGAGCCGATTCAAGCGGGTCACGATCCAGGATGAAAACCGCCGCGGATTGCTGGGCCAGTCCAGTTTTCTGCTGGTGACTTCGGTTGCCACCCGTACTTCGCCCGTCGCTCGCGGCAAGTGGGTTCTGGAAAACCTCCTGGGTAGTCCTGCCCCCCTGCCTCCGCCTAATGTTCCGCCGCTGCCGGAGAGTGAAGGCGCACAGCAACCCGCATCGATCCGGCAGAAGATGGAGCAGCACCGGCAAAACCCCGTCTGCGCCGCCTGCCACAAGATCATGGACCCCATCGGGTTTTCGCTGGAGAATTTTGACTTGATCGGAAAGTATCGGACCACCGACGGCGGCCTCAAGATCGACGCCTCGGGCCAACTGGTCGACGGGACCAAATTGGACGGTCCGGCGAGCTTGCGGCAGGCTCTGTTGAGCCGTTCCGACGTGTTCGTCCGGACCATGACCGAAAAGCTTTTGACGTACGGAACAGGCCGGGCGCTGAAATACTACGACATGCCGGTGGTGCGTTCGATCACCCGGGACGCGGCGAAGAACGACAACCGTTTCTCGTCATTGATACTGGGCATCGTCAAGAGCGATCCATTTCAGATGCGAGTAAAAGCAGGAGGCAACCAATGAGTTTCATCACCAGAAAACATCTTTCGCGCCGGACTTTGCTGCGCGGCGTGGGAGTTTCCCTCGGGCTGCCGCTGCTCGATTCCATGGTGCCGGCGCAAACGCCGCTGGCCAGAACCGCGGCGACATCGAAAAGCCGGCTGAGCTGCATCTACGTGCCCCACGGCGCGACGATGGACAAATGGACTCCGGCCGCGGACGGCAAGGCATTCGAGTTCACCGAGATCCTCGGCCCGCTGGAGAAATTCCGGGATCGCGTGTCGATCGTCTCCAATTTGGCGCATCCGGCAGCAGGTGGGGTGGGATCCGATGCCGGCGCTGACCACGCGCGATCCGCGGCTGTGTTTCTCAGTGGCGTCCATCCCGAACAGGGCTCGATCCACGTCGGCACGACCATCGATCAGATTGCGGCACAGCGGATTGGGCAGGATACTCCGCTCCCTTCCATTGAGCTTTCTATAGAGGAAGTGGCCCTGAGCTGTGGCTCAGGATATGCGTGCGCCTACTCGAATACGATTTCCTGGAAGACGCCCACCACGCCGCTGCCGATGGAGAACAATCCGCAGGTAGTGTTCGAGAAACTGTTCGGCGACGGGAGCAACAACGCCGACCGGCTGGCTCGCAAGCAGCAAAGCCGCAGCCTGCTGGATTCCGTGATGGATCAGGTGGCTTCACTGCAACGGGAGCTTCCCGCGTCGGATCGCACCCGGCTAGGCGAGTATCTGGATGACGTCCGCGAGATCGAACGCCGCATCCAGAAAGCCGAGAATCAGATTCCGGCCAACCTGAAGCTGCCGGAAGCGCCGGTAGGCGTGCCGGAGTCTTTCGACGAACACTTCAAGATTATGTACGACCTGCAGGTGCTGGCGTTCCGCGCTGAGATCACCCGCGTCGCCACGCTGATGTACGCGCGCGATACCAGCGGCGCGGTCTATCCGCAGAGCGGCATACGGGACGGATTCCATGTTTCTTCGCACCACTCGAATAACCGCGCGAATATGGACAAGTTCGCGCTGATCAACAAGTATCACGTGGAGATGCTGGCGTACTTCCTGGATAAGCTGAAATCGACGCCGGATGGTGACGGGAATCTGCTGGATCACTCCCTGGTTCTCTATGGCAGCAGCATGAGCAACGGCAATCAGCACGATCACGATCCACTGCCCGTCGTGCTTGCTGGGGGTGCATCGGGCCAGTTGAACGGCGGCCGCCACATTACGTATGCGCCGCATACACCCATGTCGAACCTGCTGCTGTCGATGCTTGACAAGCTGGGGATCCAGGCGGATAAGCACGGCGACAGCACCGGGAAGCTAGAGATTTAACTTTGCGTTTGGAGACTCATGCAACGATCGTATTTGCACTTTGCAGCGGTAGCCTTAGTGCTGGCCGCTACGCCCGCCAGCCTATTCGGGCAATGGTTCGACTATCCCACTCCTGGGGTGCCCAAAGGTCCTGACGGGAAGCCCAACCTTGCCGCGCCCGCGCCGCGCACCGCCGACGGGCATCCGGACTTTTCTGGAATGTGGGGATGGGACGCCTTCGTGCCTTGCGGCAAACGCTGCGGCGATACGCAGGTCGGGCCGGAGTTTCTGAATATCGCCGCTAGCCTCAAGAAAAGCCCGCCCTACCAGCCGTGGGCGGCGGCGCTTGTGAAGGAACGCAGAGCGAACCAAGATCAGGACCCAAATGTTCATTGCATGCCGCGAGGAGCTCCTAGAATCTGGACGGACGATTATTATAAGAGGATTATTCAAACCCCGGAGCGTTTGATTATCCTCACCGAGCGCAACATGCAGTATCGCCAGATCTTCACCGATGGGCGGCCTCTTCCGGAAGACCCAAATCCCACATGGAATGGCTATTCCACGGCCAAGTGGGACGGAGACACTCTAGTGATCCAAACGATCGGCTTCCGCGACGATCTGTGGCTGGACTCAAACGGCAACCCTCTCACTAACGCCGGCAAAACGACGGAAAAGATCCGGCGGCCGAATTTCGGAACGCTTCAAATCGAAATTACTATCGACGATCCCAAGGCCTACACTGCCGCGTGGACCGTGACGTTCAATCAGCCCATTGTGCTGGATAGCGAACTCCTAGATTATTACTGCCTGGAGAACGAGAAGGACGCTGCACACATGGTGTCGAAGTAAGCATTCGCAACGTGTTCCACTCCAAGACTTCACCGACATGAAAATAAAAATAATCCTTTCCACTCTCGCTCTTGCCGTGGCAGCCACGGCGCAATCGAAGCTACAGTTGAAGGTGCATCACGGCGCCGGCCAGACCGGTTACGACGTGAACTCCACGATGATCTCCGGCGAAAAGGACATGCTGGTGATCGATCCGCAGTTCAGCCTGAGTGAAGCCCATCGTCTGGCCGCGGAGATCCTTGAGTCCAAAAAGAATCTGGTGACCATTTACGTCACCCACCCGCATCCCGACCACCTGTTTGGCCTCGCGGTTCTTCATCAGGCGTTTCCGTCCGCTCGGATTGTCGCGCTGCCCGCAACGGTTAACGCCGCCAAGACGGGCTGGCCTGCCCGGCAGAAGTTCTGGTTTCCAACGTACGGTAACAACATTCCAGGACCCGAACCCGTCTTGCCGGAGGAACTTACTACCCCCGTCCTGACCCTCGAAGGGGAAAACTTCCCCGTTACCGGTGGGGTCCAAGGGGCAGACGGACCTGGGAACAGCTTCGTCTATATTCCGTCCCTCAAAGCCGTGGTGACGGGAGACATCATGTTTGATCACGTCTACTTTGGTGTTCCCCGGGATAAAGCTCGCGAAGATTGGTTGAAGACTACGGAGCAGATCGTCGCGCTGAATCCAGCCATCATTGTCCCCGGTCATGAGGGTCCTGGCGCGACACGTGATCTGGCGACACTCGCATTCATGAAGAAGTACATTGCGGATTGGGACGCTAACGTCGCCGCTTCACGCGACGCCGCGGAAATGCGGGCTAGGGTGCTAAAACAGTATCCCGGCCTGGGGATGGAATTCACCCTCAACGATCGGATTGCGACCTACTTCCCGGCGGCTACCAAAGGCAAGTAGAGCCGTGGCGGGCATGCTCGTCTATACCGGAGCAGCCTGCAGCAGAGCCGCAACACAATGGTGGCCTCGCGCGATTGCGCCAGGTCGCGATTCAGCAGCAATACGCAATACTGACCCGTGACCTGGTCAACGTTACCGTGCTTTCAATGGCCGGTAATCCTGTACGTCGCCAAAACCGAATCCGGCTCGCCGGTAGAGCCAGAATCGATCTCCGTGCCACTTCACCGCCCGCAGGTATCGAGACACGGATCGTTCCGAAAGCACGAAGCCGAGTTTGAGTAGCTCGCCGTGGATTTTGGGAGCGCCCAGGTCGGATTTTCGCGCGCCATCCTGCCGATGAGAACCATCCGGCCTCCTTACACTGCGTGGCCCGGAGACCGCAGAATCTACTTAATCCGTAGCTCTAAGTGGAGATCGGCTTAACGGCCTATTTAGCACCCCATCTCGCACCAACTGCCGGATGATTGGGCCGACACCAGGACTGCTCGCCAGAGATCCCTAACAGGAAATGCTGGCGGCTTCGGCTCACCCTCGGTGGGATCCTGACGCGAATTTGTTAGATTTGCGTCATGGGGTTGCCGTCACAAAGGCAGTACTGGGACCGCGCCGCTAGCGAAAAACGTTCCGCTGGCGCGCTCGGCTCCCCGCAAGTGATAGCATCCTAATCGTGTCCGCTGTCGAAATCAGCGACGTTAACAAGAGCTTCGGCGACGTCATCGCTGTCGATCATCTCTCGCTCACGGTTCCGGAAGGCTCGGTGTACGGCTTCATCGGCCCGAACGGCTCCGGTAAGTCGACCACCATGCGGATGATCGCCAACATCTTCTATCCCGACTCCGGCACAATCCAGGTTTTTGGGCAAACTCGCTCTGGTACTCGCTCCGCCGAAATCGGGTATCTTCCCGAGGAGCGGGGCGTCTATCGGAAAATGAAGGTGCGTGCCCTGTTGGAGTTTTACGGAAAGCTGCGCGGAGGGCGCGACGTCACGGCTCAAGTGAATTCCTGGCTCGAACGTCTGGGCCTGAAAAATCGCGCCGATGATAAGGTCGAGACCCTGAGCAAGGGCATGAGCCAGAAGGTCCAGTTCATCGCCACCGTAATCCCGGAGCCGAAGCTGCTGATCCTGGACGAACCATTCACAGGTCTCGACCCCGTCAGCGCCGATTCGATCCGCGGCGCGGTGATCGAGATGCGCAAGCGGGGGTGTACCGTTATTCTGAGCACTCATGACATGGGCGTGGCCGAAAGCCTGTGCGACTCGATTTTCATGATCTTTCGCGGCAAGAAAGTGCTCGATGGGTCGCTCGCATCCATTCAGGCCAGCTATGGAAGCGACACCATCCGCGTGGAAATCGAAGGCGGCTCTTCGGCCTTGAACGACCTGCCTGGCATCGAGCGAATCAACGACCTGGGACAGGTCCAGGAGCTGCGAATGACCCAAGGCTGCGATCCCCAGCAGGTTCTCCGCACGCTCGCAGCCCGCGCCCGGATGGCATCATTTGCGGTAGTCCAACCTTCTCTCCACGATATTTTCGTCCGCATTGCCGGCCCGCAGCCAGAGGAGGCGTCCATTGAATAGAATCCTTCTCGTTGCCAGGCGCGATTACTTGCAGACCATTCTGAGCAAGGCGTACCTCATTGGCCTGGTGATTGTCCCCATACTCATCGGCGGATCATTCCTGGTCACATCCATTGCGATGAGAGGAAACGCCAAGAACCAGCGCGTTGCCATCATCGACCACACAGGAGTCGCTGCGTCCGCGGTGATCCAGGCAGCCGAGGAAGCGAGCCGCAAGCCGCTGGTGAATGCCCCCAATGGGCTCCGCGTCACGCCCCACTTTGTTTTCGAGGAAGTGAAGCCCGAAGCCGACGAGACCGCGCAGCTTTTGGCCCTCTCCGGCCGGGTACGAAGAGGCGAGCTGTACCTGATCATCGACATTTCCGCTGATGCCCTTCATCCGTCCAGCGACCCCGCCAAGGAGCCGGTTCACTTTTACAGCAATTCTTCGGGTGTGGACCAATCGGGCTTCTCGCTACCGGCCGCCGTGAATGATGGTTTGCGCCGGGTGCGCCTATCGCAAGTCGGCTTGGATGCGCGCGCGCCCGATATCTTGCGGGACGTTCCTGTGGTGTCCATGAATCTGGTGACGAAAGACCCGGCGACCGGGAATATTGTGAGAGCCGAAAAGAAGAACCCCGTTCAGGCGGTCGTACCGGTTTTCCTGACCGTCCTGTTACTCATGGTCGTTCTCTTCGGCGCGGCGCCGCATCTGGGTGCGGTGGCGGAAGACAAGATGCAGCGCGTATTCGAAATGCTGCTATGTTCCGCATCATCATTCGAGCTCATGATGGGCAAGGTTCTGGCCTCTGTGGGGACATCGCTGACCAGCTCGATTTTTTACGTCATCGGCGGATTGGCGGTGCTGGCGGGTATGGCCGTGTTCGGACTGGCGCCGCTGAATTTGCTGCCGTGGTTTTTCGCGTACTTGATTGCCGATGTGGTGATGCTCTCCGCCTGGAGTGTCGCGCTCGGATCAGCCTGCAGTACTCCCCAGGACGCGCAGAGTCTCGCGTTCCTTTTGGTCGTGCCCGTCATGGTCCCGATGTTACTGCTGAACCCAGTGATGCAGCAACCCAACGGCGCCCTGGCGACCGCGATGTCGTTCGTCCCGCCCTTCACGCCGATGATAATGCTTCTGCGCCAGGCTATGCCCGGGGGAGTCCCCTGGTGGGAGCCATGGCTAGGCTTGGCGGGTATGACCGTATTCGCCGCCGCCGTGGTTTGGGCCGCCGCTCGCATCTTCCGTATTGGCATTCTCTCGCAGGGCAAGGCTCCCAAGATCGCGGAACTGGCGGAATGGGTCGTTCGAGGCTGAGGAAGGCAGCCCACGATTCCCAGATCCTGCATCGTTGCCAATCCGGAAACTGGTCTGGAACGGCGTTGTGGAACTGCCCGATAAGCATTATCGGGAGCGCTACAGGGGCGTGCCCAAATAGCTTGGTGTCACTTCCGCCGGGAATCCGGGACAACGACCCCTTACCCCGTGGGGGCAGGTCAGGGTCATACCCATAGCTGATAGATCCGCTCTCCGGATTTTGGGCCCCTTTCCCTCTGAGTTCAGGCTCTAGCCGCACCGAATCCGTTCATTCGAGCATACGACAGCTTTCAAGAATCTGATCCCCGGGTTTAGCGGGGATGGAGGCGTGGGCAAGAGGGAAACAAACCAAGCAGCCAAGACAAGCAGTGTGCTCCCAATCGCACAAAATGACTGCGGCAGATGGTTAGCCCGCTCCGCCACGAATCGATGCCGAAAGACAGGATTGGTTACTCTTTTTGAAGTGATGAATTCCATGCGCCGGTGGGCGAAGGCTGGAGTCGTAGGGGCTTCCGCCTATGCGATCTTCACCATTCTTTCAGATTGGCAATCTTACACTGTCCCAGATCTGAGAACCGCATTCGACGATGCCCAAAAAGAAGGAATTGTGGTCGTCGACGGGCGACGCGCCGTGGATAACTCTGCGAATCAGAGCCGGAGACAGCCGCTCTGGGTAGCCAACGCCGTCCCAGGCTATGCGGGATCATCGTTATCACAACATCTCGGGCTTAGGGCTGATCTGCTGATCGTAGTCATTTTTGTCCACGGTTATAACGTGACAGCGTCTGAAGGGCTGGTTGCAGGCAACACAGTGCTTAAGCATCTCCGCACATCGAATGAGAAGCTACGGCAGCGATCGCCAACCTTGCCGGAATCTCGATCGATAGCCTTTGTCAATTTCTTGTGGCGAGGCGACTTTGGCTTATTGCGTTTCTCTGAGGCACAGACGTCCGCCGAGAACACGGCGCTCGCCTTCAGTGAGCTCTTAACTGAGGTCACCATTGAAGCTCCTAGTGCGAGGATCGTGATTCTGACGCACAGCCTTGGATCTGAGGTCGCCTTGGAGGCTCTTCGCTTAAGGAAACTGGCTACCCAATCGGGAGTAGATGCGCTCTTGCTCGTGCAGCCGGCCGTGCCAGCGTATTCAATCTACCGATGGACGGTGACGTATCAGCTGATGCCAGAACCGGGAAAACAACCGCCGAGGGAACAGGTTGACCAGTGCAACGGAAGATACGTAAGCGCCGCCCAGCTCGCTACCCAGTTGATTTACACGTTTTCAGCGAAAGACAAGGTCCTTGTCGGCAATTTCAATCTCGCTCCCTTTCGCGTGGATGGGTTCTTGAACCCGCTGCCGATCAATTGTGAATTGCCGCCCGACCCCTTCATCGGCGTAAGCATGGCAACGATACCACTCGGTGGACCTTTTTCCGCCAAAGACCAATGGCGGTATCTACCGCCGCCGCTTCCGATCCGCAACGGGCCAAAGCAGAGCAATCCCCCTCCACTCCCATCTTTCGGTCCAGGCTGGATGGTATTCCACTTTAAGGACTTCGCCGTCGGTCATCCCCATCCACGAGGGCTCGAAATCGGAAAGTACAGAGATTTGCATGGCGGCATGCTCTCGGGCCACTCAGTGTTATTTGAAGACTCAGGAGAACTAATCGTCGAGGATTTGTGGCAGTGCTATGTAAGCAGTGTGTCTGATTTGATCAGTCCCGAAGATCTACGCTGCGGTAAATGAGGATCATCCATCGGACCGCGAATCTAAGTCTCGAACAAGTGTTCGGAAACGTTGTTAGGGAAAGTCGGCCCGTTATCGAGCATTGTCGATAGCTATCATTTGTTGAACTCTTCTGAATCAAACTTCCGGCTCGCATCTAAATCCGCGTCTCCGGTTTGCGGAATATGACCAGCGCCGCGTTCGGACAGCCACTCGACCGGAGAAAAGTCTATTCTTCGCGCAGGCAAGAAGCAGCGTCAATAGAGAGAGCCCGCCGTACCGGTCCCCAAGAGGCAATTAGTCCGGTTGCGGCCAAGACGAGCAGCACAGCCATGAAACTGGTCGGGTCGGTGGGCCGCAATCCGGGCACCAGGAACATCGTAAGCGGCTTCACCGCAAAGAACGCGATCGACAGTCCAATGAGGGAGCCGATGCCGATGAGCTTCGCGGAATCCATCAGGATCATGCCGGAGATGTTGGCCCGCGTGGCTCCGATGGCCATCCGAACGCCGATCTCGCGGGTCCGACGCGTGACCGAATAGACCATGGTTCCGTACAATCCAGCAGCGGCAAGCAGGAGTCCGAGCACTCCGATCGATCCCATCAGCGCCGCGCCGATCTGGCTCGGCAAGAAGGCAAGGCCGATACTGGAGTACATGGTCGCGACTTCCAGGCCCGCAGCGGGTTCCACACGCCGTAGAACGTCTCGGACAGGCTCCAGCTGGGTTGCGGGCGGTATGGCGGACTTCAGCACGAATTGAATACGCGGCCGGTCGTTCGCGATTTGCGCGAGCGGCTCATAGAGTTGAGGCTGATCATCTTCGCCGATGGTTACGTTTTTGGTGCCCTCCACGACACCGACTACCCGATATGTGGCGCCCAGCCCGGTCCGCGAGAAGACGGTTCCGACTGGCGTCCTGCCACCGAAGTAGCGATCTACAAATGCCCGGTTCACCACAGCGACATTTTTTTTGTTCTTGGCGCTCTTTGGACCCAAAGCGGGCAGGCCTGGGGACAGTGGTTGAACTATCCGGCGAAGGGCGGTTCTGGGAAGTTGCCCGCTAAGCAGCATTATCGGAGGTCTTTCGGCGATGCCCGAAAGGCGTGAGTCGAATCTCCCCCAACTCCGTTTCGGGACTGTCGCAGGAATCATCCCATAAGCTAACCCGGCGTCGACGATCCAAAAACGTTAATGGAAGAGTGGCCGACAATGCTTGACGGCAGGGCCCGGCCGTCACTGCTTCAGCAGCGTTCCCAGTTGACGACAACCTCCAGACACGCGTCGCCTGCCGAGGCGGCTTTCTGAAATATTGGAATGCTATTTCTTCAACACAGACTGCCAGTTGAGTACGACATTGATGGTGTCGGGGGAGTCGGATTTCTGTTCGACCATGCCGATGAAGCGGGAGCCATCCGGGTTGACGGTCCAGGCGGGGTTACGGTCGAAGCCTCCGGCGCCGACGATAGACACATCCATCACCGGCTTGGGCGTGCCGGGCACGAAGTCTGCGCCGGGCTTCACTTCGACTTCCATGATGGAGCCCTGATGACGATAGTAGATCTTGCGGCCGTCGGCGCTCCAGCGCGCCTCCACACCCTGGCCTTCAGAGATGACCCATTTGCCCTCGCCCGAAGGAAAACGGCACACATAGGTCTGATTGTTTCCGCTCTCGAGCGAGACGTACAGGAGCCACTTGCCATCGGGAGAAACACTCGCTTGACCTTCCTGGAACTTCGTCTGGACCAGAGGCACGGGTGTGTGGGCTCCGGTGAGAGGCAGGCGCAAGACGTCGGCCCCGGTTTCCTTGCTGGAGACAGTCAAGATCAGATTCTGACCGTCTTTCGTCCAATCCGATGGCACGGCCGTTTGATCGGACTGGAACAGCATCTGCGGCTCGCCTCCGCTAATGGGTTTCGCCCAAATCGCGCGCGAGGCTGCCGTGGAGGTTGCATAGGCGATCTTCGATCCGTCGGGCGACCAGACAGGAGCATGGTTACCCATTCCGTCGAAGGTGAATCGGGTGGGAATGTTGCGCTCCAGATCGAGGATCCAAATATCGCCACTGACTATGCCTGCCAAGCGCTTGCCATCGGGCGAGAGCTGAACTTCGGTGAATTGTGCCGCGCCGCCGGGCGTGCCTAAAGGCTTGCCCGAGCGATCCAGCCAGGTGAGCCGGAAGGTGCGGCCGGTTCCGGAGCGGTAGGCCAGGACGCCATTTTCGGAAACTGAGAA